>Ga0209370_1000234_pt1 | contig 98569 bp, 71 predicted proteins | sample AgamicAtPrz_FD_187164 | JGI IMG/M metagenome (GOLD analysis project Ga0209370, IMG submission 187164) | Agave microbial communities from Guanajuato, Mexico - At.P.rz (SPAdes) (version 2) | ecosystem: Host-associated > Plants > Phyllosphere > Phylloplane/Leaf | place: Guanajuato, Mexico...
CATGTGAACGGGCTGTCCAAGTCCCTGGGCCCGGGGCTGCAGGTAGGCATGCTGGTGCTGCCCGCTTCGCTGTGCGGCGCGGCTGTGGAGCTTGTGCAGGGGATGTCCATGGCGCCTTCGGCCCTCTCCTGCGCCGTGATCGATGAATGGCTGTCGCACGGCGTGGTCGCTTCCCTGCAGGCCGACCTGCGCCATGAGGCACAGCGGCGCTGCCGGCTGGCCGCATCACACCTCGCCTCACACCTGAGTGGCTCCGGCCTGGTGCTGCACCCCGAGGCCTACAACGCCTGGCTGCCCATGGAGCGCGAAGCCGCCGACCGCCTGGTATCAGCCGCAGCGGCGCTGGGTTTGAAGCTGACCGATCCGGGCTCGCTCATGGTGGACCCGCAGGAGCAGGCCAGCGGGCTGCGCATCTGCCTGGGTGCGCCGCGTTTCGACGCGCTGGACGGCGCCCTGGCGCAGCTGGCCCGGCTGCTTACTGCGGCGCCCTGAGCTTGTGCTGCAGCGCCCTGGCCACTGCGCCCAGCACGGGAACCTTGGCGAAGATTTCCTCCACCGGGTCCCAGAAATCCCGGTGCGTCGCCACCAGCCCGTCGCCATCGAACTGCAGGTAGCTGGTGCCGCAGATGCGCATGGGCTGGCCGGATGAGCGCACAAAGCCCAGCTCCCACAGCAAAAATCCGCTGTCGCCCTGCACCGCGCCGTGGCTGACGGCGAAGCGGGGCCGGTCGAGCTGCTCGAACATGTGGGAAAACACGCGCTCGATCGCGGCGTGGCCGCGCACCTCGTTGAACGGGTCCTTGAACAGGGCCTGCTCGGCATACAGGGACAGCAGCGCCGGCAGGTTGTCGCGGCGCAGGGCCTCGTAGGCCTGGGCCAAGCGGGCCAGTCGCGGATCGGATATGCCGCTGCTCATGGGTTTCATGCTCCGGTGAAGCGGCGGACCGCAGAGAAATACCAGGCGTCGGGCAGGCAGCGCAGCAGGCGCACCCAGCGCGTGAAGCGGCGCGGGAAATTCATCTCGAAACGCCCCTGCGCCCAGCCCTGCAGCATATGCCGGGCCGCCTCGTCGGCGCCGATCAGGGCCGGCATGCTGAAGCTGTTTTGCGCCGTCAGCGGCGTATCCACAAAGCCGGGATTGATGATGGACACGCCCAGGCCCAGGCCATGCAGGTCCAGATAGAGGTTTTCCGCCAGGTTGTTGAGCGCCGCCTTGGTGGGGCCGTAGGCCAGGGACATGGGCAGCCCCCGGTAGCCGGCCACCGAGCCGACCAGGGCCAGATGGCCCCGGCCAGCCTTGAGCAGCATGGGCAGCGCGGCATCGAGCAGGTGCAGCACGCCGCCATAGTTCACGGCCAGGTGGTGCTGCATCTCGGCCAGGTCGAACTCGGTGGCGCGCAGGGGCCGGTAGTGGCCTGCGCAGTAGAGGATCAGGTCGGGCGCCCCACCCGCGTGGGCCAGCACGGCCTGGGCGGCCGCATCCACGGCGGCGGCATCGGTCACGTCCAGCGGCAGGGCCAGGCAGCCCTCGCGGCCGCGCACGAAGTCCTGCAGCGCGCCGCCGTGACGGGCGGAGACGATCACACGGGCGCCCTGCCGGTGCAGCGCCTCGGCCGTGGCACGCCCTATGCCCGAGGAGGCGCCCACCACCCATGCCGAGCGTCCCTTCCAGTCAGCCAGCAGCGGGTTCAGCCCGCGCGAGAACAGCGGCATGGCCATCACTCCTTGACAAAGGACAGCGTCACATCGCCCAGGTGCACGCCGAGCTTGCTCATGGCCGTGCGGTTGAGCAGGGTGCGCCCGTCCATGAGGTACATCCAGTCATCCATGTGGACGTTCCAGACCCGCCCATTCACGGGCAGGGCCAGCACATAGCTCCAGCGGATGGCATTGCCCGCGCTCTGGCCCTGGGCCTCGCCCACCACGTCGTCGGCGCGGCCGCTGTAGCGGCCCTCGCCCAGGTGGCGGATATGCCAGACCCGCTCCTGCGTGCTGCCGTCGCTGTAGACGAAGTGCTCTTCCAGGGAGCCCTCGTCGCCATTCCAGCGGCCCGTCATGCGCACGGTGAATCGCTTGACCACCTTGCCCGAGCGGTCCGTGAACATGCCGTGCGCCGTCAGCGGCCCGTTGAAATACTGGCGCAGGTCCAGCGTCGGCTGCTCCTTGGCGTAGTCCTGGACCGAAGGCCCGGCACAGCCCGCCAGGGACAGTGCCAAGGCCGCCCCCAGGCAGACGCGCCGCAGCGGCGAAAACGAAGCGCAGTGGGTGATGTGGCTCATGTGTGACTCCAGGAAGAATGCAATCGCTCGGCGCGCCAAAGCAGCAGCGCCGCCGCCAGCTTGAGCAGGCAGGGCAGCCCGCCATAGGCCCAGGCCAGCGCCTGCAGCCCGGCCGGGTCGGTGCCGCCGCTGCGGTAGCCCGCGGCGGACAGCAGGGGCAGGGCCAGGCCCGCAGCCAGGGCCAGGTTGAGCTTGGTGGCGCAGGTCCACCAGCCCAGGTAGCGGCCCTCGCCCCGGCCGCCCTGGCCGGACTCGTGGATCACGCCCGTGAGCAGTGCGCCCGGCAGGGCCAGGTCCGCGCCCAGGGCCAGCCCGCTGGCCAGGCAGATCACGGCAAAGGCCATGGCGTCGCCCGCGCCCAGCCAGGGCGTGAAGCCGAAGGCCAGCACGCTGGCCAGCATGCCCGCGCGCCAGCTGGGCGCCAGGCCCCAGCGCGAGACGGCCTTCACCCATAGCGGCAGGCCCAGGGCCGCCGCGCCAAAAAAGCACAGCAGCAGCAGGGGCTGCAGTGCAGGCGCCTGCAGCCTGTCGGCCACAAAGAAGGGCAGCAAGGTGGCGGGAACGGCCGCGGCCACGCCATTGAGCATGAAGATGGCCAGCAGCCGACGAAACCCGGCATCCGCCCACGGAGAAGTGGAAGAGGCCAGCGCGGCCGAAGCCGGGGACTCCGGTTGCGGCATGCGGGGCGCAGAGGACACATGGGACACATGGGACACATGGGACACATGGGACACATGGGACACATGGGGCACAGGAGCCACGGGCGCCCGGAGCCGGTACAGCCCCATCAGCCCCAGCGCCAGGCCCAGCGCCAGCACGGCGCTGGTGGCGTCAAGGCCCATCACGGCCGGCAGCACGCTGGCCAGCAGCACGCCCGCCAGCGTGGCGCCCTCGCGCCAGGCCGTCACACGGGCACGCCAGGCGGGCTGGCCGCCCCAGCGGGTGCCCCAGGCCTGGTGGAGGATGGTGACGAAGCTGTAGGCCAGCGTGCACACCAGCAGGCTGCCGGCCAGCCAGCCCAGCATGGCGGCCTCGGAGCCGCGCGGCGGATGCCACAGCGCCCCGAAACCCAGCACCATCAGCAGGCTGCCCAGCGCAGCCGCCCTCCAGGCCGGCCGCACACCCTGGCGCAGCAGCCTGTCGGCCTGGCGGCCAATGGCCGGATCGACCACGGCATCGAGCGCCCGCGTGGCCAGCAGCACGGCGCCCAGCCCGGCCAGCGGCGCGCCGGCCACGCTGGCGTAGTGGTAGGGCAGGTTCACATACAGGGGCAGGGACACAAAGGCCAGCGGCGCGGCCAGCCCGCCATAGGCCAGCCCTGTGCGCCAGGGCAGCACGGGGGCGGGAGCGGGGGCCGGGACGGAGGTCATGGCATGGTCCGCTGGCGTTCAGCCCTGGCCCAGCAGCGAGGTGCGCATGGCAGGCGCCGAGGTCTGCGGCGCCAGCCAGATGCCGAAGAACAGGCGCGCATAGTCGGCATCGCGCAGCTGCGCCGTCTGCCGGCCGTTGTGGAAAAAGCGCACATCGCCCTGGCCGTCGTTCAGGCCCAGCAGCCGGTCCTTGGCCCCCACATCGGGAAAGGCCTGCTTCATCAGGTCCAGCCATTGGCGGGCCTGCTCTTCGGTGAAGCTGCCGACCCTGCGCATTTCGGCGATGGAGCGCTCGGCAATGGCCGCGCCTTCGAGCTTGCGGTCGTAGACCAGCTCCAGCGCAAACGGGTGGCGGGCGTAGTCCTCGGGCAGCAGTCCGGGCGCAGCCCACAGCCGCGCCTCATAGACGCGCAGGCCGAAAAAGCGCAGCACGGCCGTGCCCATCAGGCGCGCGGACGGCAGGGCGCTGCGCAATTCGGCCGGAAGTTCGGCGGTCGGGGTGATGGCGTGCAGGGCGTTGGACATGGTGATCAATGAAGGGGCAAGGACGCAGGCGGCGCCCCAGGCCAGGGCCTGGCGGCGGGGGGCGCGGGGTGCACTGGGGGCGCGGCGCGCGTGAGGTTGCGGGGCTGTCATGGCAGGAGCTTGCGCAGCGTGAACTGGACGACATCGGTGTTGCCGCTGTCGAAGGCCGCCTCGCAGTAGGCCAGGTAGAAGGTCCAGATGCGCACGAAGCGTTCGTCAAAGCCCTGGGCACGCACGGTCTCCAGGCGCTCCTCGAAGGCCTGGCGCCAGCGCCGCAGCGTCTCCGCATAGTCGCGGCCGAAGGCCATGCGGCCTTCCACCACCAGGCCGGCGCGGCGCGCTTCCTGCTCGAAGGCGGGGATGCTGGGCAGCAGGCCGCCCGGGAAGATGTACTGCTGGATGAAGTCGGTGGAGCGCAGATAGCGCGCGAACAGGTCCTCGCGCAGCGTGATGGTCTGTATGCAGGCCAGCCCCCCGGGCTTGAGGCAGTCGCGCAGCGTCTGGAAGTAGCCGCGCCAGTACTCGCGGCCCACGGCCTCGAACATCTCGATGGAGACGATGGCGTCGAAGGGCTCGCCCGCATGGCGCGCGGGCAGGTCGCGGTAGTCCTGGTAGCGCAGCTCCACCGCGTCGGCCAGGCCCGCCTGCTGCATGCGCTGCTGCCCCCAGACCAGTTGTTCGCGCGACAGGGTCACGCCCGTGACCCGGGCGCCGAACTCCTGCGCCGCCGCCTCGGCCAGCCCGCCCCAGCCGCAGCCGATTTCCAGCAGGCGCTGGCCGGGCTGCAGCCGCACCTCGTCCAGCGTGCGCCTGAGCTTGGCCTGCTGGGCTTGCTGGAGGTCCGCGTTGCGCAGCGCTTGGCCCGTGCGGCCCTGGAACCAGGCCGCGCTGTAGCTCATGCCCGGGTCCAGCCACAGGCGGTAGAAATCATTGCCCAGGTCGTAATGTGCATGGATGTTCCTGGCGCTGCCGGCCCGCGTATTGCGTTGCAGCAGGTGGCGCAGGCGGTAGCCCAGCCGGCCCCACCAGCTGCCATAGACCAGGCTTTGCACATGGTCGCGGTTGGCCATGCACAGCCGCAGCAGGGCGGCCAGGTCGGGGCTGTCCCACTCACCGGCGATATAGCCTTCGGCCAGCCCGATGTCGCCCGATTTGAGCGTGCGCTCCAGCGCCTGCCAGTCGTGCAGCACGCAATGCGCATCGGCAGCCCCCGACGGGGGGCGGGGCAGGTGCAGCAGGCGGCCATCGGGCTGCTCCAGGTCCAGTTGCCCGTGGGGCAGGCGTTCGAGCAGGTTCAGCACCCGGCGCGCCCGTGCAGGCGTGCGGCGCGGCGCTGCCGCGGAGGGGCTCAGCAGGGGGGCGGCGGTAGTGTTCATCGTGTGACGAAGCGCTTGGGCTCGGAGGGTTTGCCATGGAAAGGCACGCGCTTGGCCCAAAGGCGCAGCGCATGCCAGTGGATGCGGGCGACCACGCCCAGCGTCATCAGGGGTGTGCCGAAGAAGGCGCGGCGCACGGTGGCGCCGTCGAGCGGGTGCAGCACGCCGCCCACGCTGGTCTGCAGCAGCGGGCCGTCCTCGTCGTGCAGGTCCACGCGCGCCAGGGTGCGGTCTTCGCCGCGCTCGAAGCGGAAGCGGTACTCGCCGCGTACCTCGCAGAACGGCGAGACATGGAACTGCTTGCGCGCCACCTGCTCGCGGCCCCAGTCCAGGTCCGGTCCCGCCAGCAGATAGGCATGGCGCTCGCCAAAGGTGTTGTTGACCTCGGCCAGCACGGCGGCCAGCGAGCCGTCGGCGCGGTGCGCATACCAAAAGCTCACGGGCTTGAACACGTAGCCCAGCACGCGGGGGAAGGTGTGCAGCCAGACCTCGCCATCGGCGTCGGCTATGCCTTCGCTGTGCAGCAGCTGCTCGAACCAGGCCAGTGCGTCGCAGCCGCCTTCGCCATGGTCGCTGTCATGAAAGCTCAGCCAGCCCAGCCGGTTGCGCCGCAGCGCGGCGTCCGGCTGCGTGCGCAGGCTGCGCAGCGGCAGCATCAGAAAGTAGCCGGGATAGCGGAAGGCATGCTCGACAGGCCGCAGGCGGCGGTGCCAGACATGGCCGAAGCCGATGAGGGGGCGGGCCGTCATGCGACCCCCTCGAAGGCCGCGCTGGCGGGCAGAACGGGCAAGGCCGGCAGGGCGCGCAGCAGTCCATCGGCCGCGTCCAGTCCCGAGCGCAGGCCGTCTTCGTGAAAGCCGTAGCCACACCATGCGCCGCAGAACCAGGTCCGGCGCTGGCCCTGCACGCCGGCCACGCGGCCCTGGGCCTCGATGGCCGCCAGGTCGAACACCGGGTGGCTGTACTCGATGCGCGCATGGACCTGGCCTTCATCGATCGGGCGCACCGGGTTCAGCGAGACCATCACGGGCTGCTGCCACGGCAGGGGCTGCAGGCGGTTGAGCAGGTAGTGCAGGCAGACGCCGGCCTGGTCCCGCCCCGGGTCGGCCGCGCGTTCGTAGTTCCAGGCAGCCCAGGCCGCCTGCCTGCGCGGCAGCACGCTGGCATCGGTGTGCAGAACGGCCTGGTTGGGCTGGTAGCGGATGGCGCCCAGCACGCTGCGCTCCTGTGGCGTGGCATCGCTGCCGAGCAGGCGCAGGGCCTGGTCGCTGTGGCAGGCCAGCACCACGGCGTCGAACGGCTCCGTGCCGTTCGCCGTCTGCAGCAGCGCGCCGTGCGCGGCGCGGCGCAGGCCCAGCACGGGCGCATTCAGGCGCGCCTCGTGGCGGCCGTCCTTGAGCAGCGCGGCCACCATGCGCCGCACGTACTGGCGCGAGCCGCCGCGCACCGTGTGCCACTGCGGCCGGTCCGTGACCTGGATCAGTCCATGGTTGTGGCAAAAGCGGATCAGCGTGGCCACGGGAAAGCGCAGCATCTGGTCGGTGGGGCAGGACCAGATGCAGCCCATCATGGGCAGCAGGTAGTCCTGACGGAAGGCGGCGCCAAAGCCGTGGTCGTCCAGAAAATCGCCGATGGCGCTGCGCAGCCGCGCTTCATCGCCTTCCTGGGCGATGCGCGTGGCCAGGCGGTTGAAGCGCAGGATCTCGGCCAGCATCTTCAGAAAGCGCGGGCGCAGCAGATTGCCCCGCTGCGCGAACACGCCGCCCAGCGAACTGCCGCTCCATTCCAGGCCCGCGCGGCCATCGGCCTCAGGCACCTGCACGGAAAACGACATCTCGGCGGCAGCCGTGGGCACCTGCAATTGCTCGAACAAACGCGTCAGCAGCGGATAGGTGCGGTGGTTGAAGACCAGAAAGCCGGTGTCCACGCCCTGGCTCACGCCGCCCAGCGTCAGGTCCACCGTGTTGGCGTGCCCCCCGAAATGGCCGCCCGCCTCCAGCAAGGTCACGGCAGGCCCGCCCGGCGCAGCGGCCAGGCGGCTCGCTGCGGCCAGCCCCGCAATCCCCGAACCGATGACAGCAATGCGATGCATGGAGGCGCCCTTCTTGGTTGAACAGCCCGACTAGACCACAAAGATCAAATCGTGAACTGATGAGTTCAAACTATAAACCAAACATACCCGCTTTGCACTATTTGGTATCAGATATGACCTGCGAGGTCTAAAATATCGCTATGACTAGCCGCTCCTCCATCAAAGAACAGATACAGCGCGTGCGCGAGCAGGCCATCGTGGCGGCCGTCAACCGGCTGCTGGCCACCAAGGGCTACGACGCCATGACGGTGGACGAGGTCGCGGCCGAGGCCGGCATGGCCAAGGCCAGCCTGTACAAGCTGTTCACCTCCAAGGAAGAACTGGCGGGCGCCGCCATGGTGGGCGTGCTGGACCGCGCCCTGGCCTTTGTGGACGGCCTGCGCGACACGGCGGCCCAGGCCGCCGAGGCCGGCACGCCGGTGCGCCCGCTGGACCAGCTCAAGGCCGTGACATGCTGGGCCATGCAGACCCAGCTGGAAGGCGAAATGCCCTCCCTGCCGGCGCAGAACTCCAACCTCAGCGCCTCCCTGCAATCCAACGATGCCTACATGGACCGGCTGATCGCCCTGAGCAACCGCCTGAGCATCTGGATCACCGAGGCCCAGACCAGCGGCCAGCTGCAGCCCGCGCTGCCGGCCGAGCTAGTGCTCTACACGCTGTTCGCGCGGGCCTGCGATCCGGTGGTGGCCCTGCTCAAGGAATCGGGCCAGTACACGCACGCGCAAATCATCGACTGGGTGACGAGCACCACGTTCGACGGGCTGGCGGCGGCGGATTGACCTAGGCCGCGCAGCGACAGCTGCGATGCGTCGACCCGGCTCCAGCATGGCCGGCAGCCGGTCCCCGCGGGCTCCCTGTTGCGCATCGTGCCGCCTTCGAGACTCCTGCGAAACACAGCCGGGGGCGCCTGTATAGTTGCGGCCTGGCGACCACGGCAACACCCCGCGCCGTGCGGGATTGTCCTGCCAGGTCCTGTCTTTTACTGCGCTGATACCTCGCAATGCAGCCCCCGGCCACAGCCCTGCCCAGCACGACGTTCGCCACCGACCAATTGGCGCAGGCAGACCGCTTCGAGGCGTGGCGCAGCAGCATCTCCGTGCTTTTCGACGTGGCGCCGCTGGAGCACGGCGCGTCGCCAGGGCGCTTCCATGCCTCGGTGCATGCGGTCCACCTGGGCCAATTGCTGCTGGGCGACCTGCGCTTCGGCGCGCAGCGCTTCTCGCGCGGCCAGGCACGCGCCGCCCACGACGGCCTGGACCACTACCTGGTGCAGTGGTACCGCGCAGGGGGTTTCGTGGGCCAGCATGGCGACGGCAGCGAACTGCGGGTCCGCCCCGGTGACGTGGTCGTCTTCGACATGGCCCGCACCCAGCACACCGTGGCCCAGGATTCCCATGTGCTCTCGCTGATCGTTCCCCGCAGGCTGGGCGAGGCTGCCTGCGGGTCCCCGGGCCCGGGCCCCCACGGCACCGTGCTGGCCGCCGACAGCCTGTTCGGCGGCCTGCTGGCAGACCACCTGGGCGCACTGCACCGGCGCCTGCCCTCCATCGGCCCGGCGCAGGCCGATGACGTGGTGCACGCCACCCTGCAAATGCTGGCCGCCTGCCTGCGCCCCAGCCAGCGCACCCTGGCCGAAGCCCGCGCCGAGGTGCATGCCGCCACGCTGGAGCGCATCCAGCGCCATATCGCGCGGAACCTGGGCACGCCGCTCTCGCCCGAGGCACTGTGCCGCTGCTTCGGCATTTCGCGCCACCGGCTCTACCACCTCTTCGAGCCCCTGGGCGGCGTGATGCGCTATGTGCAGCAGCGCCGCCTGCAGCGGGCCTTCCACACGCTGTCCAATCCCGCCTACCGGCGCCTGCGCATTGCCGAGGTGGCCGCACGCCTGGGCTTTGCCAGCGAGGCGCACTTCAGCCGCGCCTTCCGCGCCGCGTTCAGCCACACGCCCAGCGATGTGCGGGCCATGGCCGAGGCGGCGCACGCGGCGCGCATGTCACCGTCCGCCGCCAGCACGGCGGCATCGGTGGAATACGCAGACTGGCTTCTCGGGCTCATGGCCTGAGAGCCGGATGCTGGGTCAAGCGGCGGACCAACGCACGGTCAAGCCTTCGGGCCGCCCCTCCCGCAAGATAGCTGCAGGCAGCCGCGCCCGGTTTGCAGCCTGCATGGCGGCCGCGCCCGGCCGCCCCCAATCCACCCGACATCCAACAGCCAAGAACACCATGCCAGAAAAAAACAGAAGGCATCTTTCCATCCATGCGCTGCGTTGGCTGCCCATCTCATGGGTACTGCTTGCCATCCTTTTATCGGCGTCCGGTGCCCATGCGGCCACGATCAGGACACTGCTGTCCACTCTCGATGCGGCCACAGGCAATGTCTGGGCGAACGGCAGCTATCCCAGATACCAGGAATTCAGGACGGGTGAAACCAATGTCATCATCTCCGATGTATCCGTTCGCATTTTTGAAGTATTTGGCGGCGGATTCCCGCGACTGAAACTTTGCGACAGCGCCTCTGCCAACTGCCAACAGCTCGATTACCAGGAAACCATCGGCGATACCTACAGGTTCACAGGTGCCTACCCTGCGTATGCCAACACATCTGTGCGCATCATCTTCGACTGCAATTGCAGTGGCAGCGCCGGATACGGCATCTATCTCGGACCCAAGGTCATTCCCGGGGCATCCTCCAGTGCCTTTGGCTATCTATTCGCGGTCAAGGTGGATGCCATTGCCATGCCGACCGTCAACCAGATTCTTCCCTCTGCCGGCCCGGCCACAGGAAGCACGCCGGTCAGGCTCGATGGCACAGGATTTCTGGACGCCACCGGCGTCCAATTCGGCGATACGGACGCGCTTCACTTCCAGGTGGATAGCGACACGCAGATCACGGCGACATCACCTGCGCATTCACCGGGTGCCGTGGGCATCAAACTCATGACCGCCGCCAATGGCGCATCCACCAGCGGCAGCTTCACCTATGTGGCAGCCCCTGCCATCACGGCCATCAGCCCCGTGGCCGGCCCCACCGCCGGGGGCAGCCCGGTGACCCTGATCGGCACGGGATTCGCTGCAGCACCGGCCACGGGAGCCGTGCGGTTCGGCGGTGTCGCCGCCGCCTACACGGTGCTCAGCGACACGCAGATCACCGCCATGGCGCCCGCGGGCGCCGCCGGCACCGTCGATGTCACCGTGGCCACCGTCGGCGGCACCTCCGCCGCCAGCGCGGCCGACCGGTACACCTATGTGGCCGTGCCCACCCTCACCGCCATCAGCCCCGCCGCGGGGCCGACGGCCGGCGGCACCGCGGTCACGCTCACCGGCACCGGCTTTTCCGCGGCACCGGCCACCGGCGCCGTGCGGTTCGGCGGTGTCGCCGCCGCCTACACGGTGCACAGCGACACGCAGATCACCGCCATGGCGCCCGCGGGCGCTGCCGGCACCGTCGATGTCACCGTGGCCACCGTCGGCGGCACTTCCGCCGCCAGCGCGGCCGACCGGTTCACCTATGTGGCCGCGCCCACCCTCACCGCCATCAGCCCCGCCGCGGGGCCAGTGGCCGGCGGCACCGCGGTCACGCTCATCGGCACCGGCTTTTCCGCGGCACCGGCCACCGGCGCCGTGCGGTTCGGCGCCGCCGCTGCCGCCTACACGGTGCTCAGCGACACGCAGATCACCGCCATGGCGCCTGCGGGCGCCGCCGGCACCGTCGATGTCACCGTGGCCACCATCGGCGGCACCTCCGCCGCCAGCGCCGGAGACCGTTTCACCTATGCCGAGGCACCGACCGTCGCCTCGCTGGCCCCGGCGACGGGCCCGAGCGCGGGAGGCACACAGGTCACCCTCACCGGAACCCACCTGAGCGCCGCCAGCACGGTGAAATTCGGCCATCAATACGCCAGCGGCGTTTCGGTGCTCAGCGATACGCAGCTCACCGCGATTTCACCCCCCGGCAGCGGGACCGTCGATCTGACGGTGACCAGTCCCGGCGGCACTTCTGCGGTCACGGGCTCGGCCCGGTTCAGCTATGCGGGCGCTCCCGCCATCACAGGCCTGTCCACGCAACGCGGCCCAGCCTCGGGAGGCAGCTCGGTGATCCTGTCCGGCAGCGACTTCACGGGAGCGACCGCGGTCCGGTTTGGCGCGGTCCAAGCCACGGGCTTCACGGTGGACAGCGCCACCCGGATCACGGCTACCGCCCCCGCGGGTTCCCCGGGCACCGTGGCGGTTTCGGTAACGACCCCCGAGGGCACCAGCCCCGCAAGCGCGACGGCACAGTTCAGCTACCAGGCGGACTCGGCCTCATTGCAGCTTGCCGCAGGGACCGTGGCGATGCACCTGTCCGGCGCGGACTGCGGCTTCGATGGCATGCCGACGAATGCGGCAGCGCCGTCCAGCGGCGCCCCCCCGGGCTTCGGCTTTCCGTACGGCCAGATCGCCTTCAAGGCCACCGGCTGCACGAACGGCGGAACACTCCGCGTGGCGCTCACGCTGCCCAGGCAAGTGCCCCCGGGCGCCGTGCTCTACAAGCTGGTGGACGGGCAATGGCAGCCATGGGATGCAAGCGTGAACGGCACGAACATCGGGTTTGCGGTCACCGACAACGATGGCAGCTCCACCGCACGGGTCACCGGGGACAACGATCCCGCGCCCGGCAGCATCGACGATCCCATCATGATTGCCGTGCCCGCGGCCTCCGCCACGCCGGCCACCGTGCCGGCCACCGGACCTGGTTCACTGGCACTGCTGTCCCTGGCCATTGCAGGCCTGGTGGCAGGCGGCCTTCGACATCGCAAAAGGGGATAGCCCCCGGCGCCCCGGCAGTGCGCACGCCAGCGGATAGAATGAGAACCAATCGCATTGAGTCATTGATACCAAGGGGATCCTCCTTGCGATGGTGGGGGTCAGCATGTCATCCGGCGAATTCGCGCTGCACAACGAGGTCCAGTCGCTCTATCGTGACCATCACCGATGGCTGCGCGATTGGCTGCGCAGAAAACTGGGCTGTTCCCACCATGCCGCCGACCTGGCCCACGACACCTTCGTGCGCCTGCTCGGCCGCAAGGAGCGGGCGGACCCGGTGGACCCCCGCGCCTACCTGACCACCATCGCCCACGGCCTGGTGGTGGACTTTCACCGGCGCCGGGCGTTGGAGCGGGCCTATCTGGAATCGCTGGCCGCCCTGCCCGAGCCGCAGGCGCCTTCGCCCGAGGCGCGGGCCATCGTGCTGGAGGCCCTGGTGGCCATCGACGCCATGCTCGACGGCATGAAGCCCGCCGTGCGCCAGGCCTTCATCCTCTCGCAGCTCGAAGGCCTGACCTATGCACAGATCGCCGCCCGGCTGCAGGTGACCGTGCGCACCGTCAACAACTACATGCTCAAGGCGCTGGAGCACTGCTACCTCATCGTGGCAGACGGCGCATGACGGCCTTGCCCTCGAACAGCGACAGCGCCCTGGACGCGGCTGCACATTCGCCCACCCACACCACCACCCCAGCCCAGGCACAGGCCCGCATCCGCCAGGAAGCGATTGCCTGGTACGCGCGCCTGTGCTCCGGCGATGCCACCGACGCCGACCGTGCCGCCTGGCAGCGCTGGCATGAGGCCCACCCCGAGCACCAGCGCGCATGGCGGCATTTCGACGCCCTGCAGTCCATGCTGCAGCGCGTGCCGGGCCACCTGGCCGCCTCCACGCTGCAGGCCAGCCGGCGCAGCCGCCGCCGGGTGCTGCGCGGCATCGGCGCACTGGTGGGCAGCGGGGCCGTGGCGGGCCTGTCATGGCAGCTGGCCGGCGGGCAGGGCGGCATGCGCTCCTGGCTGGCCGACTACCGCACCGGCACGGGCGAGCGCCGCACCGTCACGCTGGCCGACGGGTCCGAACTGACGCTGAACACCAGGACCTCGGTGGACGTGTCCATGGACCCCACGCGCCGGCTGCTGGTGCTGCGCGAGGGCGAGATCCTGGTGCAGACCGCCCATTCCCTGGCCGGGACCGGTGCGGGCGCCAAGGATGGCCGCCCGTTCATGGTGCACACGCCGCAGGGCCGCATCCTGGCGCTGGGCACGCGCTTCACCGTGCGCAGCGAGGGCGGCGAGGGCGGTGACACCGTGGTGAGCGTGCTGCAGGACGCCGTGGAAATCCAGCCCCTGCAGGACCCCAGCCGTAGCCTGCGGCTGCAGGCCGGCCAGCAGGCCAGCTTCAGCCGCAACGGCATGCTGCCCGCCCAGGCCGCCGACCCGGCCCTGGTCAGCTGGGTGGGCGGCAGCCTCATCGTGGACGGCTGGCGGCTGGATGACGTGGTGCGCGAACTCGCGCGCTACCGGCCCGGCCGCCTGGCCTGCGACCCGGCCGTGGCCGGCCTGCGCGTGTCCGGCGTGTTTCCGCTGGCCGACACGGACAAGGCGCTGGCCGTCATCACGCGCGCCTTCCCGGTGCGCGCGGCCGGCCTGTCGCGCTACTGGCTGACCCTGGTGCCCGTCTAGGGCCAGCCAGGGTCAGCCAGTTCCCCATGCCGCACAAAAAACTTCGCGGCCCATTTTCATCTTTTGCGATCTCGTTCGGCTCCCTTCATGAAAGCCCTTGTCTCACCGCTGTTCATGGCCAGGAAACCCGAATGCAAACGCCCTTCACACCGACACCCGCCCGCGCGGCGCTGACCTGCCTGCTGGCTGCGGCGGTGGCATGTGCGGCCCCCGGCCATGCGGCCGAGCCCCTGGCGCAGACCCGCCAGGCCGCCAGGGCCTATGAGATCGGGGCCGGCCCGCTGGCCTCGGTGCTGGGCCAGTTTGCGGCGGCCGCAGGCGTGGCCCTGTCCTATGACCCGGCCAGCACGCGCCAGCGGCAGTCGGGCGGCCTGCGCGGCAGCTATACCGTGGGCGCGGGCTTTGCGGCCATCCTGGCGGGCTCCGGGCTGGAGGCGGTGGAAGGCGGCGCGGGTGAATTCATCGTGCGCAAGGCGGCCATGCCCGCCACGGCCGGCGCTGCAGCGGCCGACGCCACCGAGCTGCCCGCCGTGCGCGTCGTGGCCCGGGCGGCCCCTGCCCCGGTCGATGCCGACGAGCGCTACCAGCCCACGCCCGATGCCTCCAGCCTGCGCACCACGGCGCCCGTGCTGGAGATCCCGCAGGTGGTCAACGTGGTGCCGGCCCAGGTGATCCGCGACCAGCGCCCGCGCAACCTGGACGAGGCGCTGGCCAACGTCAGCGGCGTCACCCAGGGCAACACCCTGGCCAGCACGCAGGACACCATCATGAAGCGCGGCTTCGGCACCAACCGCGACGGCTCCGTCATGCACAACGGCATGCCCCTGGTACAGGGGCGCGGCATGAACGCCGCCGCCGAGAGCGTGGAAGTGATCAAGGGCCCGTCCTCGCTGCTGTACGGCCTCATGGACCCGGGCGGCGTGATCAACGTGGTCAGCAAGAAGCCGCAGCTGCGCCAGCGCACGGCGCTGTCGCTGCAGGGTTCGGGCTACGCGGGCGGGCGCAACGGCACGGGCGCCACGCTGGACACCACCGGCCCCATCGGTGAGAACGGTCTGGCCTACCGCCTGGTCGTCGACCATGTGGACGAGGACTACTGGCGCAACTTCGGCCAGCACCGCGAGACGCTGGTGGCGCCGTCGCTGGCCTGGTATGGCGACGACACGCAGGCCGTGCTCTGGTACGAGTACCGCAAGTACCTGACGCCCTTCGATCGCGGCACGGCGCTGGACCCGGTCACCCGGCGCCCGCTGGACCTTCCCGCCACGCGCCGGCTGGACGAGCCCTTCAACCAGATGACGGGCGAGACCCACCTGGCCCAGCTCTCCGTGGACCACCGCCTGGGCAGCGGCTGGGCCGCCCACCTGAACCTGAGCTACAACCGCGAGATCTACGACGCCAACCAGCTGCGCGTGAACGGCGTGAACACCGCGCGCGGCACCCTGCAGCGCAGCAACGACGCCACGCACGGCGCACTCAGCACCGACAGCTATGGCTCGGCCTATGTGGACGGCAGCGTGCAGCTGGCCGGCCTGCGCCATGACCTGCAGTTCGGCGCCGATGCCGAGTACCGGCTGATCTACCGCTCCGACCTGCTGCGCCAGGCCGTCACCTCCACCTTCAGCTACACCAATCCCGTCTACGGGCTGGAGCAGCCCTCGGCCACCGTCTCGGCCAGCGATAGCGACCAGAGGGACCAGCTGCACAACCAGTCGCTGTTCCTGCAGGACGCCATCCACCTGGGCGACCGCTGGGTGCTGACCACCGGCCTGCGCTACCAGAGCTGGCGCCAGACCGCCGGCCGGGGCCGCCCGTTCAAGGCCAACACCCAGGCCGACGGCACGGCCTGGCTGCCGCGCGCCGGCCTGGTCTACCAACTGGCCAGCGGCCTGTCGCTCTACGGCAACTACTCGCAGTCGCTCAGGCCCACCTCCACCATCGCGCCGCTGGCCAGCGGCACCGTGATCGACTCGGGCGTGGCGCCCGAGGAGGCCCGGTCCTGGGAAGCCGGCGCCAAGCTGGACCTGCCAGCGCAGCTCACCGGCACGCTGGCGCTGTTCGACATCCGCAAGAAGAACGTGCTGGTCTCCCAGTTCAACGACACCGCCAAGCTGACCGACTGGCGCACCTCGGGCGCGGCGCGATCGCGCGGGCTGGAGGTGGATGTGGCCGGCGAGCTGGGCCGCCACTGGAGCGCCATCGCGGCCTTTGCCTATGTGGATGCCAAGACCACGCAGGACCCGCTCTACCAGGGCAACCAGCTGTGGAACGTGGCGCGGCAGACGGCCTCGCTGTCGGCCGTGTACGACTTTGGCCAGGTGCTGGGCGGTGTCCTGGGCGATGTGCTGGGCGAAGGCCGGCTGCGCGTGGGCGGCGGCCTGCAGTACGTGGGCAGGCGCCCCGGCGACTCGGCCAACTCCTTCTGGCTGCCAAGCTACACCGTGGCCCATGCCTTTGCCACGTATGACACGCGGATCAACGGCTACAGGACGCGCTTTCAGCTCAACGTGAAGAACCTGTTCGACCGCACCTACTACCCGTCGAGCGCCAACACCTACTTCATCTCGATGGGCGACGCGCGCCAGGTGCTGCTGCGCGCCACGGTCGAGTTCTGAGCGGGCGCCAGTCCCGCCCCCGGCCTTTCCTTTTTGTGTGTCTGTCCCGGCCCGCAGCCGCATGCGATGCCGCGCATCACGCATCACCTCCATGAACTTATCTCCGCCGCGTATCGCCTCGCCGAACGCCCCGCCAAACGCTTTTTTCCTCTATTGACTGGCCATTGCGCATGCCTTCCTCCTTCCACACCCTCCCCCCCATTGCCGGCATGCCCCGCTCCTGCCTGTGCCTTGCCCTGGCTGCCATCCCCGTGATGGCCTTCTCCCAGGCCGCCGACGCACCGTCCACGCAACTGGAAACCGTGCAGATCCAGGCCGAGAAGCAGCAGAACAACGAAGACAACTTCGTCGCCCGCAAAACCACGGGCGTGCTGCGCTCCGATGCGCCGCTGTTCGAGACCGCGCAGTCCATCAGCGTGGTGACCCAGCGCCAGATCGAGGAAAAACAGGTCAGGTCCGTGGCCGAGGCGCTGGAGAGCGTGGCCGGTGTTGCGTCCGGCTCGTACGGCCGGCGCGGCTGGGATGACTTCATCATCCGCGGCCAGATCTCCAGCGCGCAAACCTATGTGGACGGCCTGCGGGCGCAGACCTCCACCAATGTGCTGCGCTCCGAGGACATCTTCGGCATCGGCTCCATCGAAGTAGTCAAGGGCCCCACCTCGGTGGGCTTCGGCCTGGCCCTGCCGGGAGGCCTGGTCAACCTGACCACCAAGCGCCCGCAGGCGGAGTCGTTCTCGCGCGCCGGCATCAGCGTGGGCAGCTATGGATTGAAGGAGGCCAACTTCGACCTGAACTACTCGCCCGACGCAAGCCGCAAGGGCGCCTTCCGCATCGTGGGCCGCGCGTCCGACCAGAACGATCCCACGGACTACGTCTACTTCAAGAACCAGTACCTGGCGGGCTCGCACAACTTCGACCTGGACGGCAGGAACGAGCTGTCCGTCATCGCCAGCTACCAGCACCGCAACTACATCCGCAACCAGGGCATTCCGCAGAACTACGAGAAGTACGGGCGCAATGTCTTCATCGGCGAACCCGACCGCAGCTACGAGGTGGACTCCTACCGCCTGGGCGCCAACTACGCGCACTACTTCGACAACGAATGGGTGTTCCGCCAGAACTTCGCGCTTACCAAGGGCAGCAGCCTGAGCAACTCGGTCTTTGCGGCGGCCAATGCCAGGTTCCCCCTGGTGGCGCGCCAGATCAACTACCAGGACAAGCAGGACGTCAACATCGCCCTGGACAACTACCTGCAGCGCAACTTCCGATTCGACCGCGTGAACTACGAGCTGACCGCCGGCATCGACATGATGCGAGAGCGCAGCGACTACTACCAGCGCGTGGACAACATCAACCCCTTCAACGCGGACAACCCGGTCTATGGCGTCACCTCCATCAAGGAGGGCAAGCCCTCGCACAACCTGACCTACAGCCAGTACGTGGGCCTGTACCTGCGCAACACCATCAAGATCGATGAGAAATGGATCGTCGGCCTGAATGGCCGCCATGACTGGACGCGCGTGGAAATCCAGGACAGGCTGGCCGGCGGCTCCGTCAGCAACAGCAACACCGCCGTCACGGGCAGCGCCTCGCTGATGTACCAGGCCAGCGAGTTCCTGGCACCCTACGTCAGCTACTCCACCTCCTTCATGCCCGTGACGGATGCCGGCATCAACGGCACGCTGCTCAATCCCGAGGAAGGCAAGCAGACCGAACTGGGCGTGAAATTCCAGGCCCTGGACCGGCGCGTGCAAGGCTATCTGGCGGTGTATGACCTGCGGCGCAAGAACGTCACCGAGAACGACGCCACGCTGGGCTACGCCGTCCAGACCGGCGAGCAGACCACCAAGGGCTTCGAAGCGGAAGTCGTCGCCTCGCTGACGCGGCAATGGAATGTCTCGGCCGCCTACAGCTACATTCCCTCGGCCCGGACCTCCCAAAGCCTGACGGCCAGCGAAATCGGCAAGCGCATCAACCATGTGCCCAAGAACGCAGGCTCCGTCTTCACGCAGTACTACTTCAACCCCGACCGCCTGGGCTGGAACATGGGCGCAGGCCTGCGCATGCAGGGTGCCCGCACGGCACAGCGCGGCACGGCCTTCGTCAACCTGGCCAAGTACACCCTGCTCGACCTGAACCTGGGCTATGAAGCGAAGTCATGGGGCCTGAGCCTGGCCATCAAGAACCTGCTGGACAAGGACTACGTCCAGGGCACCACGCCGAACGCGCAGCTGCTGAGCTTCGGCAGCCCGCGCACGCTGATGGTGAGTGCCAGGTTCAAGTACTGAGGCTGGCTGACTCCTTCAAGCATGCGAGCCATTCAGCCAAGGTGCGCAACCCGGCACCGCCGATAGGCGGGCGCCGGCTGCGCCCCGGCTTCATGGCCCCTTGCGCAGCGAGATCGGCGTGCCCCAGACCGGGTCGGCCGCGCCCTGGCGGCCCAGCGTGGTGACCTGCATGGGCACTAGGCGTGCCATCAGCTTTTCTTGCTCGGCGTTGAGATTGGCGCGCGTGGCCAGATAGTTGCGCGTGAACTCCATGGGCGGCGGCAGTGTGTGGACGGTGAAGTCTTCCAGCGGGCATTCCACCTTCTCGGCCGCCACCTTGCGGCAGCCTGCCTGGCGGAACTGGTAGCTGGGCGTCTTCAGGTGCGAACGCTGGCTCAGCACCAGTTGGCCGCCCTCCAGCGTGAAGCTGGCCAGCGCCTGCCTGGGCGGCACGCGCACCTGGACCTTGAGTGCGGGAATGTCGCGCGAATCCGTGTCCTGGTAGTAGCCCGCCGCCATGCCCGGCGTGCTGTCGGTGACCATGCGCTCGCCCCAGGCCACGCAATTGCCCGAGGCGCGGTGCACCGTGGTGCAGTACTTCTCGATCCGGCTTTGCGAGTGCGTCGTGCCCTCCTTCCAGTTCATCTCGGTATAGAACTGGCGATAGGTTTCCGGCGACAACGTGGCCGTTCCAAGGGTGCCGCGGCCTGCGCCGGTGGCCCCGGCCTTGGCGCCCAGCTGGTCAAGCTGGGCATTGAGCCGGTAGTCGTCACCCCCCGTCATCAGGTACTTGCCCGGCGGCAGCACATGGACCTCGAAGGCCTTGAACAGATAGGTGGTCTTGGGGTCGCGCTGCAGCGCGTTGTTCTGGAACTTGCGGCCAAACACGATCTCCGGCTTGTCCTCATGGGTCCAGACCACGTTGGGAGTCCACTTCGACATGCCATCGGCGTCGGCCAGCGACTTGTGCGGCGTCAGATCAGCCACCAGCACCACGGCCATGTTGGCCTTCAAGGCTTCGCTGATCACCCACAGCGTCTTTGCCTGCTCCGCTTCCTCCTTCTCGAGCTGCCCGCTGGAAGGCGGCGCGGCACACCCTGACAATCCCAGGGCGAGCACCAGGGTCGGCAAAACGAAGCAGGGGCGCTGCAGTGTCATCGTTGAAATCCTTGGGGGTTGAAGCTGGAAAGGCGTCATTTTGCGGGGAGATCTCCGGCGGCCCTGGCCAGGGGCAGGCCCTCGACACGGAAAAGCCGCCCGAAGGCGGCCGGTTCCAGGGAGCGCTGCACCAGCGCTGGCTGCGATCAATCAGCGTTGCTGTGGCTGGCGCAAAGGCTGCCCTTGTTGGCGGACGTTCGCCTTGCACTGCATCTGGGTGTAGTTCCTGTCCGTGATGGGTTGCCCCATCTGCATGGGAACATGGACCGGATGCAGCGGGCCTCTCGTGGGAAGAAGCTGTTTCATGGTTCCATCCTCACGTCAAACGGAACGCCGCCCAGCCCGTCAGCGGGGCTGATTGGGCTGCTGCTGGCCTGGCTGGTTCTGGCCAGGTTGCTTGTGCTGGGGGTTGTCCTGCTGCTGCTGTCCCGGGTTTTGCTGGTTCGGGTTCTGCTGCTGCGGGTTGTTTTGCTGCTGCTGTTGCTGGTCGTTTTGCTGAGCCATGGGTATCTCCTTCACATGGTGGTCAAAGAGGCGCGTCAAACGAAGCGCCCGACTGCAGCGCAGATATGCACTGCGCTGGTAACCAGTGTGGGACCAGGCATGCGGCTCAGCCGTAGGACCGGCCAGAGCGTGCGCAGCCCCATGTTGCGACACCGCAGGTAGGCCAGCCGCCGGGTGTCCGACGGACATTTCGCACAGGGGCAACGAAGGACCAGGGCAGGTCACGACCTGCGCCCTGCTGCCCCCGGCCCTCTGCCTCACTCCACCGTCACGCTCTTGGCCAGATTGCGCGGCTTGTCCACGTCGGTGCCGCGTGCGCAGGCCGTGTGGTAGGCCAGCAGTTGCAGCGGGACCACGTGCAGGATGGGGCTCAGGGCGCCGTAGTTCTCGGGCATGCGGATGACGTGCATGCCTTCGCTGCTTTCGATGTTGGTCTTGGCATCGGCCAGCACATAGAGCACGCCGCCGCGCGCGCGCACTTCCTGCATGTTGCTCTTGAGCTTTTCCAGCAGCTCGTCGTTGGGCGCGACCGTGACCACGGGCATGGCGCTGTCCACCAGAGCCAGCGGGCCGTGCTTGAGCTCGCCCGCCGGATAGGCCTCGGCGTGGATGTAGCTGATTTCCTTGAGCTTGAGCGCGCCTTCCAGCGCAATCGGGTAGTGGATGCCACGGCCCAGGAAGAGCGCGTTCTCGCGCTTGGCGAAGTCCTCGGACCAGCTGATGACCTGGGGCTCCAGCGCCAGCACCGATTGCAGGGCCACGGGCAGGTGTCGCATGGCGGCCAGGTACTGCTGCTCCTTTTCCTCGCTCAGGCGCCCTTGCGACTGGGCCAGGGCCAGGGTCAGCAGGAACAGGCCCGCCAACTGGGTGGTGAAGGCCTTGGTGGAGGCCACGCCGATCTCCACGCCGGCGCGCGTGATGTAGGCCAGCTCGCATTCGCGCACCATGGCGCTGGTGGCCACGTTGCAGACGGTCAGCGTGTGCTTCATGCCCAGGCTCTGCGCGTGGCGCAGCGCGGCCAGGGTGTCGGCGGTCTCGCCCGACTGGCTGATGGTGACGACCAGGGTCTTGGGATGGGGAACGCTGGTGCGGTAGCGGTACTCGCTGGCCACTTCCACGCTGCAGGGCAGGCCGGCCAGCGCTTCGATCCAGTACTTGGCCGTGCAGCCGCTGTAGTAGCTGGTGCCGCAGGCCAGGATGAGCACGCGGTCGATTTCCTTGAACACGCGCCAGGCCGAGGTGCCGGCCTTGCCGTCCGAGCCCGCGCCGTCGAACAGCTCGGGCACGATGGCCTGCACGCCTTCCAGCGTGTCGGCAATGGCGCGCGGCTGCTCGAAGATTTCCTTTTGCATGTAGTGGCGGTAGGGGCCCAGCTCGGCCGCGCCGCTGTGGGCGTGCACGGTGCGCACGGGGCGCTGCTCGGGCGCCAGGCGCTCGCCGCCCTTGCCCACCAGCCAGTAACGGCCGGGCTGCAGGTCCACGATGTCGCCCTCTTCCAGGTAGACGATCTGGTCGGTCACGCCGGCCAGGGCCATGGCGTCGCTGGCCAGGAAATGCTCGGCGCCCTCCTGGCCCACGCCCAGGATCAGCGGCGAGCCGGCGCGCGAGCCGACCACGCGCTGCGGCTCGTCCTTGTGCATGACGGCGATGGCGAAGGCGCCATGCAGCCGCTGCGTGGCGGCCTGCACGGCCTCGAACAGGTCACCGCCGTAGAGGCTGTCCACCAGGTGGGCGATGACCTCGGTATCGGTCTGGCTGGCGAAGACATAGCCCTTGGACTGCAGCTCGGCGCGCAGGGCTTCGTAGTTTTCGATGATGCCGTTGTGCACCAGGGCCACGCGGGCCGGCTGGTCGGTGTCGGCCACGGGCGAGACGCCAGGGCCGTGGCTGAAATGCGGATGGGCGTTGCGCACGGCCGGCTCGCCATGCGTGGCCCAGCGGGTATGGGCAATGCCGGTGTGGCCGATGACCTTGTCCTGCTGCACCTGGGCCATGAGTTCGGCCACGCGCGCCGTGGAACGGGCGCGCTGCAGGCCCTGGCTGTGCACGCCCTGGGCGTCCAGCGCCTGCACGGCCACGCCGCAGGAGTCATAGCCGCGATATTCCAGGCGCTGCAGGCCCTGGACGAGAACGGGGACGATATCGCGGAAGGAAACCGCTGCGACGATGCCACACATGGACAAGCTCCTTGTTTCGAGATGACGACGGATGCTACGCAGGTTGAAAAGAAATTTCTCGCCAAATTGCTTTGTCTATTGAACTAATATTTCATCAAAACCAGCACAAGAAATATTATTTCAATTCATAGAATTCAATGACACAAAATTCCATAGAACTGGACGCCATCGATCTGCGTTTGCTGCAATTGCTGCAGGTCGATGCCAGCCGCAGCAACCAGGCCCTGGCCGCGCTGCTGCAGCTGTCGCCGCCCACCTGCCTGCGCCGCGTGCGGCGGTTGCAGGAGACCGGGCTGATCGAGCGGCAGGTGGCCATCCTCCAGCCGGAACGCCTGGCCGCCGCCCTGGGCCACGGGCTGCAGGCCATCGTGGAAGTCTCGCTGGACCGCCAGGACAGTGATTCGCTGGACAGCTTCGAGCGCCGCGCCGTGGCGCTGGACGCCGTGCAGCAGTGCTGGCGCGTGTCGGCCGGGCCTGATTTCATCCTCGTGGTGGCCGCGCCCGACATGCCGGCCTACCTGGAGCTGAGCCGCGCGCTATTCACGGGCGACGCCAACGTGCGCAATGTCAAGAGTTTTTTCAGCGTCAAGCGCGCCAAGTTTTCCACCGCCATGCCGCTGCCGTCCACAAATCCCGGAACAGCCGCCGAATGAGGCCAGGAGCCTTGATTTTGTGAGTATTTGTGCTCATCAGGAAGCTACGCTGCATCGGGCCCGCGTAGGACAAGAGGCCTGCAATGTGTCCCGAACGCCAACTTTGGGCAACGTTAAACTTTAAGGCGTTGCGCACGCACGGGGACAATGATACAAATTGATGCAACAACACTTTCTGACGCGCTAGGCAATCGGCGCGCACTCGGCTCGCACCGCCATGTCCTTGCGCCAGCGCATCCATCGCCGAACCTACCCCTTGCGCGTCTCCAGCATGGCATTGGGCGGCCTCGTCGTGGGCACGGCCATGACCGAGATGGGCGCCAGCCCGGCGGTCTGGGGCTTTGTGCTGGTGAGCGCCCTGGTCTGGCCGCACATCGCCTTTTTGCACGCCCGCCACAGCCGTGACAGCCACCGCGCCGAACACGCCAATCTGCAGATAGACGCGCTGATCATCGGCAGCTGGATTCCCGTGATGCATTTCTGCGCATTGCCCAGCATTGCGCTGCTGGCCATCAGCATTGCCGACCGCAACCACACGGCCACGCGCGACGGCTGGCTGCAATCGCTGGTGGCCACCTTGCTGGCCGCCGCGCTGGTGGCCCTGCTGCTGCGGCCCGTGCCCGACTGGGAGGCCAGCCTGGCCGTGCAGCTGAGCATGCTGCCCCTGCTCCTGCTGCACAGCGTGTTCTCCAGCTGGTCCACGCGCCAGCTGGTGCGCAAGCTGGCCCGCCAGAACGTGAAGCTGCAGGTGCTCAGCCGCATCGACCCGCTGACCACGCTGTACAGCCGGGACTACTGGTGGCAAAAGGCCCGTGCCGCGCTGCGCGACTACCGGCAGACGCAGGCCTCGGCCTGCCTGCTGATCGTGGACATAGACCACTTCAAGCGCATCAACGACAGCTTTGGCCACACCGTGGGCGACGAGGTGCTGCAGGCCATAGGCCTGACCATCCGGCACTGCCTGCGCTCGCACGACGCGGCGGGCCGCTATGGCGGTGACGAGTTCGCCGTGCTGTGCATGCACACCCAGCTGGACGACGCCTATGCGGTGGCGCTGCGCATACGCAATCAGTTGAGCCAGCTGCGCGTGCGCGAGCATCCCCAGCTGCGCGTGAGCGCCAGCATTGGCGTGGCGGCGGCGGACCCGAGCTTTCTGTCGGTCAAGGACTGGATCAATGCGGCCGACAGCGCGCTCTACAGCGCCAAGGATGCCGGGCGCGACCAGGTGATTCCCGCCGCGCCGCTGATGGCCGGCAGCGCGCCTGCCCGAGCGGGAACAGGCTCGGACACAGACCCCGATACTGGCTCCGACACGGGCCCGGACACCAGGGACTCCCGCCCCACGCACCAGCCCGAGCCGGACGACACGCTGATCTGAGGGCAGGCGCCAGCGGCAGGCGGTCTCAGAGCCCGCGATCGGCGCGCCGCACTTCGCCGCCGGGCCAGTTCAGACAAACGCAGCAGCCGCCCGCAGGCGTGGCGCGGATGGTGGCCTCGCCGCCGTGGCGGCGCATCACGCCGCGCACCAGGGCCAGGCCCGTGCCCAGGCCGGGGAACTCGGATTCGCGGTGCATGCGCTGGAAGATGCCGAACAGCGCTCCCGCACGCGAGGGGTCGAACCCCACGCCGTTGTCCGTCACGCTGAGCGTGATGCCGCCGTCGGCATGGCGCTCGACATCGATGGCAATGCGCGGCTGGTCCACGGGCCGGGTGAACTTGACGGCGTTGTCCAGCAGCGCCTCCAGCACCTGGCGCAGCAGGGCCGCGTCGGCACGCACGGCGGGACTTTGCTGCGGCAGGCTCCATTGCAGCCGCGCCGCCGCGCCGCAGGCCGCCCAGCGCGGCTGCGCCAGCACCGCCGTGCGCGCCTGCTCCAGCAGCTCCTGCAAGGCGACGGGCTGCCACTGCATGGGCGTGCGCGCGGCGCGCGACAGGGCCAGCAGGCCGTCGAGCATGCCGCCCATGCGGCGCGCCGACTGGTCCATGGTCTGCAGGAAGCCGCGCGCCTCCTGCAGCTCCTGCGGTGAAGGCGCGGCCTGCGACAGCAGCTCATCGACCAGGGGGCCGAAGGACAGCACATGGCGCAGCGGCGCGCGCAGGTCGTGCGACACCGCATGCAGCCATTCCTGCTGCGCGGCGCGCAGGGCCTGCAGTTCCTGCTCGCGCTGGGCCAGGCGCTCCAGCGCATCCTGCAGCGTGCGGGGAGGGCCCTGCAGGTCGGCGGCGGGGTCGGGGGGCGGATGGGGTGCGAAAGGTTCCGTCATGGCATGGACAGGGTCAGGAGATTCGGCAAATCGGCGTACCCCGTACGGGACCCGCCGGCGATGCGGGCCCTCGAGCCCACGTGTCTCGGAAGTCTCAGGACTTGGGCAGTTTGACTGGGCGCTTCCAGCTGGTGATGCTCACCTGCCTGCCCCGCGATACCGTGAGCACGCCGGGCTCGGTGCTCTTGGTGACCGTGGAGCCGCCGCCCACCGTGCCACCCGCGCCAATGGTGACGGGCGCCACCAGCACGCAGTTGCTGCCGATGTGCGCGTCGGCCTCGATCACCGTGCGGTGCTTGTTCACGCCGTCGTAGTTGGCCGTGATGGAGCCGGCGCCGTAGTTGACGCGCTCGCCCACCGTGGCATCGCCCAGGTAGGCCAGGTGGTTGGCCTTGGCGCCATCGGCCAGCACGGAGTTCTTGACCTCGACGAAGTTGCCGATGTGCACTTCGCGGCCCAGTTGCGCTCCGGGGCGCAGGCGCGCAAACGGGCCGACCAGGGCGCCCTCGCCCACGCTGACGCCGGCCTTCTCGCCATCGACATGCGTGTACGGATGGATGACGGCGCCCGCCGCAATCGTGGCGTTGGCAATGCTGCAATAGGCACCGATGCGCGCACCTTCGCCAATCTCCACATGGCCGCTGAAGATGCAGCCCACGTCGATCTCCACATCCTGCCCGCAGGCCAGGCGTGCCGCGCGGCCCGTGCGCGGGTCGTCGCGCAGGTCAAAGCGCGCGGGGTCGGCCAGGCGCACGCCCTGCTCCATCAGCGCACGGGCCTGGGCGCCCTGGTGGGCGCGCTCCAGCTCGGCCAGTTGCAGCGGGCTGTTGACGCCCGCCACCTGCACCGGGTCGGCAATGCAGTGCGCGACCACGGGCACGCCGTCGGCCACGGCCATGGCGACCACGTCGGTCAGGTAGTACTCGCCCTGGGCGTTGTCATTGGTCAGGCGGGCCAGCCAGCCGGCCAGGTGGCGGGCCGGCACGGCCATGATGCCGCTGTAGATTTCCTGGATGGCGCGCTGGGCGTCATTGGCATCCTTTTGCTCGACGATGCGCTGCACCGTGCCGTCTTCGCCGCGCACGATGCGGCCATAGCCTGTGGGATCGGGCAGGCGCACGGTCAGCAGCGCCAGCCGCTGGCCATCGGCCGCATCGACCAGGGCGCGCAGCGTGTCGGCCTGCGTCAGCGGCACATCGCCCGAGAGCACGATGACCATGCCATCGCCCGCCAGCGCGGGCACGGCCTGCTGCACCGCGTGGCCCGTGCCCAGCTGCGGCTCCTGGCGCACGAACTTCAGCGCCATGGAGCCGCCCTGGCAGGCCGCCGCCATGGCGGGCTCCACCTGGTCCGCGCCGTGGCCCGTGACCACCACGGCCGAGCGCGCATCCAGCTGCGCCGCCGTGGACAGCACATGGCCCAGCAACGGGCGCCCCGCCAGGCGCTGCAGGACTTTGGGAAGGCGGCTTTTCATGCGCGTGCCCTTGCCCGCGGCCATGATGACGAGATCCAGAGGTGCTGTCATAGGTGATTCATCCAAAACGCCAGAACCTGTGCCGGCAACGCCGCCGATTATCTGCCCGCCAAGGGCTGCGGCCGGTCACACGATTGACGTATGCTGGCGGCGCCATGCCCCATGCCACCACTGCACCCGTTCCCCTGCTGCGCACACGCGCCATCGGAGCCGGCCATCTGCGTGCCTTCCTGGCCGTGGCCCGGCACCTGAATTTCCGCGCGGCCGCCGACGAGCTGTCGCTGACGCAGTCGGCCGTGAGCCGCCAGATCCAGTCGCTGGAGGATGAAGTCGGCGTGCCGCTGTTCCTGCGCCACACGCGCGCCGTGGAGCTGACGGGGGCCGGCGCCCAGTTGCTGCGCTCGGTGGCGCCCGCGCTGGAGCAGATCGACGCCTCGGTGCGCCAGATCCGCCAGACCGTGGGCCGCAAGAGCGTGGCCATCACCACCTGGGCCAGCTTTGCCGCCATGTGGCTGATCCCGCGCCTGGAGTCCTTCCAGCGCGCCTGGCCCGATATCGACATCCGCATCGACACCAGCGACACCGTGATGGACCTGGACACCACCGACGTGGACCTGGCCCTGCGCTACGGCCGTGCGGGCGACGGCTGGCCCCAGGCGCAGCGCCTGTTCGGCGAGCAATTGGCCGTGGTGGCCAGCCCGCGCCTGCTGGCCGGCGGCCCGCCGCTCAGGACGCCGGCCGATGCCGCGCGCTACACGCTGATCGAGACCGGCGACGCCCACCGCATGCCCCAGCTGGAATGGCTGGGCTGGCAGCGCTGGTTCGGCGTGCAAGGCTGCGACCAGTTGCAGCCGCCGCGCTGGCTGTACTTCAACTACGCCCACCAGATCGTGCAGGCCGCCCTGGCCGGCCAGGGCCTGGCGATTGCGCGGCTGCCGCTGGTGGCCGATGCGCTGGCGGCTGGCGACCTGGTCGAGGTGCTTCCCGCGCACCGGCTGGAATCGCCGCTGGCCTACTGGCTGATCGTGGGCCCGCGCAGCGCCGCGCGTCCCGAGGTGGCCGCCTTCTGCCGGTGGCTGCAGGAGCAGGCCGAGGTCACGCGCGAAACCGTCGAATCGCCCCCGGCTTGAAAAATACCCCCACGCTCCCCCGAAGGGGCCGTTTTCATCTTGGGGCGGCCCGGCGATGAAAAAAGGACGCGGGCATGCCGGCGTCCTTCATTCCTGTGCAGCCGGGCGCATGGCCCGGCGCGGGCATCAGCCCAGCGTCACGCGCGCAAACTTGCGCTTGCCCACCTGCACCACATAGGTGCCGGCTTCGAGCTTGAGGCCCCGGTCGCTGATGGCCGTGCCGTCCACGCGCACGCCGCCGCCGTCGATCAGGCGGTTGGCCTCGCTGGTCGAGGGCGCCAGGTTGGCCTGCTTGAGCAGGGCACCGATGCCCAGCGGCGCGCCCGACAGGCTGACCTCGTCGATCTGGTCGGGAATGCCGCCCTTGCTGCGGTTGTTGAAATCCTGCTCGGCCGCATCGGCCAGCGCCGCGCTGTGAAAGCGCGCCGTGATTTCCTTGGCCAGCAGCACCTTGGCGTCCTTGGGATTGCGCCCGCCTTCCACCTCGGCCTTGAGCGCGGCGATCTCGGCCAGGCTCTTGAACGACAGCAGGGTGTACCAGTTCCACATCAGCGTGTCCGAGATGCTCAGCACCTTGGCGAACATGGTGTTGGCGTCCTCTGTGATGCCGATGTAGTTGTTCTTGGACTTGGACATCTTGTGCTCGCCGTCCAGGCCCACCAGCAGCGGCATGGTGAGCACGCACTGCGTGTCCTGCCCGTATTCCTGCTGCAGATGGCGACCCATGAGCAGGTTGAACTTCTGGTCCGTGCCGCCCATTTCCAGGTCGGCGCGCAGAGCCACCGAGTCATAGCCCTGCAGCAGCGGGTAGAGGAACTCGTGCAGGCTGATGGAGCTGCCGTCGGTGAAGCGCTGGTGGAAGTCGTTGCGCTCCATCATGCGGGCCACCGTGTACTTGGCCGACAGCTCGATCATGCCGCGCGCGCCCAGCTTGTCGCACCACTCGCTGTTGTAGCGCACCTCGGTGCGGGCGGGGTCCAGCACCTTGGCGGCCTGGGTGTAGTAGGTCTCGGCGTTGACCTTGATCTGCTCGGCCGTCAGCGGCGGGCGCGTGCTGTTGCGGCCCGAAGGATCGCCGATCAGGGTGGTGAAGTCGCCGATCAGGAAGATCACCTGGTGGCCCAGGTCCTGCAGCTGGCGCATCTTGTTGAGCACCACGGTGTGGCCCAGATGGATGTCGGGCGCCGTCGGGTCCAGGCCCAGCTTGATGCGCAGCGGCACGCCGGTGGCCTCGGAACGGGCCAGCTTTTGCACCCAGTCCGCCTGGGGCAGCAGCTCATCCACGCCGCGCAGGGTGGTTTCAAGCGCTTGGCTTACACCGTCGGTGACCGGGTATGTTGTAACAGCAGATTGATTCATAAGGGTTTTTCGCCAGGCCGCGTAGGACTGCGTCGGTATACTCCGGGGATTTTCCCGCTGCGGCGAATTCTAGACGCCCGCCTATCCGCACCGCAGAGCGCGGACTTGTTGCCCGTCTGGAGAGCGTATCCCGCCGCTGCGATGCTGTCCGGCCCCCGCAGGGCCGGATGCGCGCAACCCAAGGATCTGATGTTGTGAAATATGGCTTGAACCATGCCAGCGGTGCTCTTGTTGCGCGGCTGACCTCCGTGATCCAGCAACACCCCAAGCGTGTCACCGCAGCACTGGCAGCCATCTTGCTCACGGGCGGCGGCGGTGCCTTCGCCGTGGCCAACCTGGGACCCGATCCTGCCGACCTGCCGGTGCGCATGCTCTCCACGCCCGTGGAATCGCTGGCCGAAGGCCAGACCCTGGCCGAGCTGACCGACAGCGTGCAGGGCATGTCCCTGTACCGTTCCGAATACACGCGCGGCAGCGACACGGCCGAAACCCTGCTCCAGCGCCTGGGCGTGGCCGATCCGGCCGCCGCCGCCTTCATGCGCGGCAACGACCAGGTTCGCCAGCATGTGCTGGGCCGCGCCGGCCGCCTGGTGACGGCCGAGACCACGCCTGACCACCAGCTGTCGCAGCTGACTGTGCGCTGGGCGCCCGACGAGGACGGCAGCTTCCGCCGCCTCGTGGTCGAGCGCAAGAACAATGAACTGAGCACCCGCATCGAGACGGGCAAGCTGACGGCCTCGCCCCGCCTGGCCGGCGGCATCATCCGCAGCTCGCTGTTCGCCGCCACCGACGCGGCCTCCATCCCCGATGCCGTGGCCATGCAGATGGCCGACATCTTCCAGGGCGACGTGGACTTCCGCCGCAGCCTGCGCAAGGGCGACCGCTTCTCCGTGGTCTACGAATCGCTGGAAGCCGATGGCGAGCCGCTGCGCGCCGGCCGCGTGCTCAGCGCCGAATTCCACAACAACGGCAAGGTCGTGCAGGCGCTGTGGTTCCAGGACGAAGGCAAGGCCAAGGGCGACTACTACACCATGGACGGCAAGAGCCGCCGCCAGGCCTACCTGACCTCGCCCGTGGAGTTCTCGCGCATCAGCAGCGGCTTTGCCATGCGCATGCACCCCATCCACAAGACCTGGCGCGCCCACCTGGGCACGGACTTCGCAGCTGCCACGGGCACCAAGGTGCGTACCGTGGGCGACGGCACCGTCTCCTTCGCGGGTGTGCAGAACGGCTACGGCAACGTGATCTTCGTGGACCACGCCAACAACCACACCACGGTCTACGCCCACCTGAGCCACATCGGCGTCACGCGCGGCCAGCGCGTGGAGCAGGGCGACATCATCGGCAACGTGGGCTCCACGGGCTGGGCCACCGGCCCGCACCTGCACTTCGAGTTCCGCGTCAACGGCGAGCACCGCGATCCCATGACCATCGTCCAGGCCACCGATGCCGCCCGCCCCGTCTCCAAGGCCGGCCGCGCCGCCTTCGACAAGATGGCCGCGCAGATGCGCATCGAGCTGCAGGCATCGAACGAAGCACTGGCCCTGGCCAGCGAACGCTGAGCCACCGCGCTCCCATCCCGCAAAGGCTGCCCTGGCAGCCTTTGTTGTTTCAGGCGCATCTTTTTGTGATCGCGGGTCCCAGGCCGCAGGGCTACCATTGCCGGCATGAACCAGCCCACCCCCTCCCCCATCGCCCACCGCTACTGCATAGGCCTGATGTCCGGCACCTCGCTTGACGGGGTGGACGGCGTGCTTGTGGACTTTGCCGAAGGCACGCAGGTGCTGTGGCATGCCAGCCGGGGCTTTGATGCCGCGCTGCGCGCCGAGCTGCTGGCGCTGAACACCCCCGATGGCCGCGACGAGCTCCACCGCGCGGCGCTGGCGGCCAATGCGCTGGCGCGCAGCTATGCCGAGGTGGTGCGGGAACTGCTGCAGGCCACGGGCCTGGCGCCCGCGCAGATCGCCGCCATCGGCGCCCACGGCCAGACCGTGCGCCACCGGCCGCAGATGTTCGACGGCACGGGCTACACGCTGCAGCTCAACAGCCCGGCCCTGCTGGCCGAGCTCAGCGGCGTTGCCGTGGTGGCCGACCTGCGCAGCCGCGACGTGGCCGCTGGCGGCCAGGGCGCGCCGCTGGTGCCCGCCTTCCACCAGGGCGTGTTCGGCCGGCCCGGCGAGACGGTGCTGGTGCTCAACATCGGCGGCATCGCCAACCTCAGCGTGCTGGCGGGCGATGGCACGGTGCTGGGCTTCGACTGCGGCCCCGGCAATGCGCTGATGGACGGCTGGTGCCAGGCGCACACCGGCCAGCCCTATGACGACGGCGGCCAATGGGCGGCCACGGGCCAGGTGCTGCCCGCCCTGCTCGACCGCCTGCTGGCCGAGCCTTTCCTGCAGCAGCCGCCGCCCAAGAGCACGGGGCGCGACCTGTTCCACGCGGACTGGCTGGCCGGCCATCTTTCCGCCAGTGCAACCAGCGCCGCCGATGCCCGCCCTGCCGACGTGCAGGCCACGCTCACCGAATTCACGGCCCGCGCCTGCGCCGGTGCCGTGCAGCGCTTCGGGCATGGCGGCGGCGAGCTGCTGGTCTGCGGCGGCGGCGCCTTCAACATGCAGCTGATGCAGCGCATCGCCGCCCTGCTGCCCGGCGTGGCCGTGGACACCACGGCCGCGCGCGGCCTGCCTCCGCAGCAGGTGGAGGCAGCCGCCTTTGCCTGGCTGGCGCGCCAGGCCCTGCTGGGCCTGCCCGGCAACCTGCCCGCCGTGACGGGCGCACGCGGCCCGCGCATCCTGGGCGCCATCCACCCCGCATAAAAAAACCATGCAAGGCATCCGCCAAGCATGGGCCCACCAAACATCTTGCCTGAGCCCAAAGCCTATGAAACTGGCGCGACCCAAAAGCAGGGACGCCGAGCAAGAGCCGCCTCGCGGCGAAGGCGTCGTCCCCCTCCCGCGAAGCGAGAGAGGGCGCCGTGCATACGGGGGAAGGCGCGTAAGCGCCTCAGGGGGTGCTATCCGCCGATATAGACGAACTTGAAGAGGAAGACGCCGCCGATCAGCCACACCATCCAGTGCACTTCCTTGGCGCGCCCCGTGAACAGCTTGAGCACGGCATAGGTGATGAAGCCGAAGGCCAGGCCATTGGCCACCGAGTAGGTGAAGGGCATGAGCAGGGCCGTGACGGCGGCGGGAATGGCCTCGGTGGTCTCGCCCCATTCGATCTCGGTCAGCTCCTTGAGCATCAGGCAGGCCACGAAGAACAGCGCGGGCGCCGTGGCGTAGCCGGGCACCACCCCGGCCAGCGGCGACAGGAACAGGCAGCACAGGAAGAGCACGGCCACGGTCAGCGCCGTCAGGCCCGTGCGGCCGCCCGCTTGCACGCCGGCCGCGCTTTCCACATAGGCCGTGGTGCTGGAGGTGCCCAGCAGCGAGCCCGCGAAGATGGCGCCGCTGTCGGCCAGCAGCGAGCGGTTGAATCGTCCCATGCGGCTGGGCACCAGCAGGCCGGCGCGCTTGGCCACGCCCATCAGCGTGCCCGTGGCATCGAACAGCTCGACCAGGAAGAACACCAGCACCACGTTGAGGATGCCGCCCGTCAGCGCGGACTTGATGTCCAGCTGCAGGAAGGTGGGCGCAATGGAGGGCGGCGCAGAGAACACGCCGTGGAACTCGTTGCCTGCGAAGAAGAACGAGGCCACGGTGACGGCGACGATGCCGATCAGGATGGCGCCCGGCACCTTCAGGCGGTCCAGCACCACGATGATCAGAAAGCCCAGCGAAGCCAGGATGACTTCGGGCTTGTGCAGGTCGCCCAGGGTCACGAAGGTGGCCGGCGATGCCGCGACGATGCCCGCGCTCTTGAGCGCGATCAGCGCCAGGAACAGGCCGATGCCCACGGTGATCGCTATGCGTATGGACTGCGGTATGCCCTTGATGATCAGCTCCCGCAGGCCGAACAGCGTCACCAGCAGGAACAGGCAGCCCGAGACGAAGACCGCGCCCAGCGCGGCCTGCCAGGTGAAGCCCATGTGCAGCACCACCACGTAGGCGAAGTAGGCGTTCAGGCCCATGCCCGGCGCCAGCGCGATGGGATAGTTGGCGTACAGCGCCATGATGGTCGTGCCCAGTGCCGCGATCAGGCAGGTGGCCACGAAGACGGCCCCCTTGGGCATCCCCGCATCCCCCAGGATCGAGGGATTGACGAAGATGATGTAGGCCATCGTCAGAAAGGTCGTCAGGCCCGCGACCAGCTCGGTTCTTACATTGGTGCCGTGCTCACTGAGCTTGAACACCCGTTCCATCCAGTTCATCGCATTGTCTCCGTGTTGTTTTCGCATGCGGGGCGCAACGGTTGTGAAAGCGCCCAGGGTTGAGCACCGGCTGTCCAGGCCGGCACAAGGCATGGCACCCTGCCGGGCAGCCATGGACCTGGTGGCGTGCATCGCTGCGCGCCGATTCAAGGAATGAGGGGGCGGCGCCGGTCCGCTCAGCTCCCGGCGGCCTGCACGGCCTCGATGGCGCGCAGGATGGATTCAGGCGTGGCCGGCGATTGCAGCGGCGGGTTGCTGCGGTGCCCGCCCGCGGCCGAGACGGCATCGCGGATGGCGAAGAACACCGAGAACGGCAGCAGCAGCGGCGGCTCGCCCACGGCCTTGCTGCGGTGGATGGAGTCCTCGAAGTTGTCGCCCTCGAACAGCCGCACGTTGAACACGGGCGGGCAGTCGTTGGCCGTCGGGATCTTGTAGGTGCTGGGCGCGTGCGTGGTGAGCTTGCCGCTTTGCGGGTGCCAGACCAGCTCTTCCGTGGTCAGCCAGCCCATGCCCTGGATGAAGGCGCCCTCGACCTGGCCCACGTCCACGGCGGGGTTCAGCGAGCGGCCCACGTCGTGCAGCACGTCGGCGCGCAGCAGCTTGAACTCGCCGGTCAGCGTGTCCACCACCACCTCGCTCACGGCCGCGCCGTAGGCGTAGTAGAAGAAGGGCCGGCCCTGCATGGTGTCCTTGTTCCACGACAGGCCGGGCGTGGCATAGAAGCCGTCGGACCACAGCTGCACGCGCTCGATGTAGGCCTCGCCCACCACGGCCTTGAAATCCAGTACCTTGCCGTTGACGTGGACCTGGTCGTTGGCAAAGCGCACGTCCTCCGCGCGGCCGCCATGGCGCTCGGCGGCGCAGGCGGCCAGGCGTTCGCGGATCTGGCGCGCCGCGTCCTGCGCGGCCTTGCCGTTGAGGTCGGCACCCGTCGATGCCGCCGTGGCCGAGGTATTGGCCACCTTGGTGGTGTCGGTGGCCGTGACGCGCACGCGCCCGAAGCCCACGCCCAGCTCATGCGCCACGACCTGGGCCACCTTGGTGTTCAGGCCCTGGCCCATCTCGGTGCCGCCGTGGTTCACGAGGATGGAGCCGTCGTTGTAGACATGGACCAGGGCGCCGGCCTGGTTGAAGTGCTTGACGTTGAAGGAGATGCCGAACTTGAGCGGCGTCAGCGACAGGCCGCGCTTGAGCACGGGGCTGGCCGCGTTGAATTCGGCGATGGCGTCGCGGCGCGCGCGGTAGTCGCTGCAGGTCTCCAGCTCGGCCACCAGCTCGTGGATCACGTTGTCGGTCACGACCTGGCTATAGGGCGTGACATTGCGCTCGGTCTTGCCGTAGAAGTTGACGCGGCGCACATCGAGCGCATCGCGCCCCAGCTCGCGCGCCACCGTCTCCATGATGTTCTCGATGGCGATCGCGCCCTGCGGGCCGCCGAAGCCGCGGAACGCCGTATTGCTCTGCGTATTGGTCTTGCCGGAGTAGCCGTGCATGGACACATCGGGCAGCCAGTACGTGTTGTCGAAGTGGCACAGCGCGCGCGTCATCACGGGGCCGGACAGGTCGGCCGAGTGGCCGGCGCGCGAGACCATGGAGATCTCGGCGCCCAGGATGCGGCCCTCGTCGTCGTAGCCCACCTCGTACTCGTACCAGAAGCAGTGGCGGCGGCCCGTGATCATGAAGTCGTCATCGCGGTCCAGGCGCAGCTTGACGGGGCGGCGCAGCCGCGTCGCGGCCACCGAGGCCACGCAGGCGAACAGGGCCGACTGCGACTCCTTGCCGCCGAAGCCGCCGCCCATGCGGCGGCACTCCACATGCACGGCGTGCGAGGCCACGCCCAGCGCATGCGCCACCAGGTGTTGCATCTCGCTGGGGTGCTGGGTGGAGCAGTACAGGTGGACGGCGCCGTCCTCCTTGGGAATGGCGTAGCTGATCTGGCCTTCCAGGTAGAACTGCTCCTGGCCGCCCACGTAGAACGATGACTTCAGGCGGTGCGGCGCCTCGTCCATGGCGCGGCGCGCGCCGCCTTCATTCGTGCTGCGCGCCAGGTGCATGGGCGGCAGCACGTACTGGCCCAGCTCATGCGCCTGCTGGGGCGTGAGCACGGGCGGCTCGGCCGTGATGTCGGCCGCCGCCTTGGCCTGGGCCGCAGCCAGGCGCGCAGCCTCGCGGCTTTCGGCGATCACGGCGAACAGCGGCTGGCCCAGGTAGCGGATCTCGCCGCTGCACAGGATGGGGTCGTCGTGGATGATGGAGCCGCAGTCGTTGACGCCGGGAATGTCCTCGCCCGTGAGCACGGCCACCACGCCGGGCATGGCGCGGATGGCGTCGAGCCTGAGCGCATTGAGCCGGCCATTGGCCACGGGCGACAGGCCCAGCGCACAGTGCAGCGTGCCGTCCAGCTCGGGCAGGTCGTCGATGTAGGCGGCCTCGCCGGCCACATGCAGATGGGCCGACTCATGCGGGCGGCTGATGCCCACGCGCTGGCCCTGGGTGTGGGCACCGGCCTCGGCACGCTCGTCCACGCGGAAGGCGGTGTTCTTCAGGTAATGCGCAAAGGCCTCGGACGAGTGCAGCAGGGAGGGATCGATGGGGCGGTTCATTTCAGGCTCCTTGGTGCACTGCGTGGGGCATCACGCTCCAGACGCTGGTGGCCTGCAGCTGCAGCGGCTGCTGCGGACGTGTCTCCAGCCACAGGCGCTGCAGCAGGTTCTGCGCCACCTTGAGCCGGTAGTCGGCGCTGGCGCGCATGTCGGACATGGGCTTGAAGTCCTGGGCCAGCGCGGCCTGGGCGGCCTTCACTGCGGCCTGGTCCCAGGGCTGGCCCACGATGGCCGCCTCCGCCAGGGCCGCACGCTTGACCACGGCGGCCATGCCGCCAAAGGCCAGGCGGGCGGACTTCACCACCTCGCCATCGAGCTCGATGGCCAACCCCGCGCACAGCGCCGAGATGTCGCAGTCAAAGCGCTTGCTGATCTTGTAGGCCCGGGTCTGGCGCCGTGCAGCGTCCAGCGGCACGGCCAGTGCCTGCACGAACTCGCCCGGTTCCAGCTGGTTCTTCATGTAGTCCAGATAGAAGTCATGCAGCGGCATGCGGCGCACGCGTGCGCCCTTGCGCAGCTCGATCTGCGCGTCCAGCGCCATCAGCACGGGCGGGGAGTCGCCAATGGGCGAGCCATTGGCCACGTTGCCGCCCATGGTGCCCGCATGGCGGATGGGCACGGAGGCAAAGCGCAGCCAGACATCAGTCAGCCCCTCGAAGCGCTGCGACAGCGCCGACCAGGCCGATTCCAGCGATGCACCGGCGCCTATGTACAGCTCGCCGCCGTCCAGGCTGCCCGCGCCGCGGCGTTCCTCGACGCGCTTCATCTCGGCCACGTCGCCCACATAGACGATGTCGCCCAGGTCGCGGAACTGCTTGGTCACCCACAGCCCCACATCGGTGGAGCCTGCCAGCAGCCGCGCGCGGGGCTTGGCCTCGCACACGGCGGCCAGCTCGTCCAGCGTGCGCGGAGCGTGGAAGCTGTCCACACGGCCGCCCTGGGCGGCGTTGGGAGCGGCGTAGTCCAAGCCGGCATCCTGCGCGCGCAGGCCCTGCAGTGCCTGCACCACGGGTTCGGTGGCCATGCGCGTGGCGGGCAGGTCGAACATGCGCTGGCCTGCGTCCAGGATGGGACGGTAGCCCGTGCAGCGGCACAGATTGCCCGACAGCTCGTCGGCCAGCTGCTGGCGCGAGGGACGCGTGCCGGCCTGCTGGTGGTGCTCGTAGGCCGACCACAGCGACATCACGAAGCCCGGCGTGCAAAAGCCGCACTGCGAGCCGTGACAGTCCACCAGCGCCTGCTGCACGGGGTGCAGCTCGGCACCGCCTGCGGGCTTGCCCGTGGCACAGCCCTGCTTGCCGGCGCACTGGCCCTTGACGTCCTCCACCGTGAACAGCGCCTTGCCGTGCAGCGTGGGCAGGAACTGGATGCAGGCATTGACCGTCTGCAGCTGCAGGCCGCCCACCGCGTCGGGCGCGCCGTCTTCGGCCAGCTCGGCGATGACCACCGTGCAGGCGCCGCAGTCACCTTCGTTGCAGCCCTCCTTGGTGCCGGTGCAGCGCGCGTCGCCGCGCAGCCAGTCGAGCACCGAGCGCGTGGGATGCGACCCCTGTACCTCGACGATCTGGCCGCGGTGATAGAAGCGGATGGGTTGGGAACTGGGGCTCTGGCTCATGCTCGTGGGGGCAACTGCTGGTGCGTGGACTGTTCGGATCACGACTTACGCAAATTCCGAGGAAGAAAGCCGCTGGCCCTGTGGCGATGGCGTGTTTGCGTTCTTGCTTGCGTAAGTCCTGCGGATGTACCCGAGATTAAGTCCAGCCCCGCCCAAACGCATAAGGCGGCCTCGATATTTCCTATGCGGGCTGCCATATATCCTTGCCAAAAACAAGGGTAAACCCGCAACAAAAGTGTGGATTGCAGCGGTTCAGGGTTCAAAAGCTATGCACAGCCCTCACTCGTGCTCGGCCGGCTCCAGAGGCTTGGGCCGCACATCCTCATCGTCGCCGAGCTGCGAGAAGATCATGGTCGAGGCCAGCGTCACCGCGCCCATGCAGACGAAGGTGGCGCGGAAGGCATTGAGGGTGTGCTGCGGCGTGTCGCCACCGAACCATTCGCTGAAACCGGCCAGCACCGCACCTGCGGCGGCCACGCCCATGCCCATGGCCAGCATCTGCACCATGGACAGCAGGCTGTTGCCGCTGCTGGCGTTGCCGGCATCGAGGTCCTTGAGCGTAACGGTGTTCATGGCCGTGAACTGCATGGAGTTGGTGGCGCCGAAGATCAGCAGCTGGACGATGACCACCCACAGCGGCAGCGCCGTGGAGACCGTGCCGAAGCTGGCGATCATCAGCGACAGCACCAGGGTGTTGCCCATGAGCACGCGGCGGTAGCCGATGCGCTGGATGAGGGTGGTGGTCTGGCGCTTCATGGCCATGCTGGCCAGCACCGTGGGCAGCATCATCATGCCGGCCTGCAGCGGCGAAAAGCCCAGGCAGACCTGCAGCACCAGCGGGATCAGGAAGGGCATGCAGGAGCTGCCCAGGCGCGAGAACAGGTTGCCCAGCAGGCCCACGCGCAGGCTGCGCACGGCGAACAGCTCGGGGGCGAACAGCGGGTCGGGCCGGCGCAGCGCATGCAGCCAGTAGGCGGCCAGGCTGGCCAGGCCGAAGATCAGCAGCACGAAGACCATGGCGCCATGGATGCCCTTGCCCGACATGCTGTCCAGCGCCAGCGACACGGCCACCATGCCGAAGGCCAGCAGCGCATAGCCCACGCCGTCGAAGCGCTTGACGGCAAAGCGGTCGCCCACCGGCATGAAGCGCAGCGTGGCGGCCAGGCCGATCAGGCCCACGGGCACGTTGACCAGGAAGATCCAGTGCCAGCTCACGTACTCCACCATCCAGCCGCCCAGCGTAGGGCCGATCAGCGGCCCGACCAGGCCGGGGATGGCCACGAAGCTCATGGCCTTGAGGAACTGCTCGCGCGGAAAGGCGCGCAGCACGGCCAGCCGCCCCACCGGCATGAGCAGCGCCCCGCCCATGCCCTGCAGCACGCGCGCAGCCACCATCAGCTGCAGGTTGGGCGCAATCGCGCACATCACCGAGCCCAGCACGAACAGCGCAATCGCCCACAGGTAGACGCGCCGCGTGCCGAAGCGGTCGGCCATCCAGCCCGAGGCCGGGATCAGCATGGCCATGGTCAGCGAGTAGGCGACGATGACCGACTGCATGCGCAGCGGGCTCTCGCCCAGGGCCTCGGCCATGGTGGGCAGCGCGGTGTTGACGATGGTGCCGTCCAGCGTCTGCATGAAAAAGCCGATGGCCACAAGCCATAGCAGCACCGAACGCGAGGAGGATGTGGTGGAGGCGGAAGCGCTTTTGTCTTCAGGAATCATGGCAAGGCAGGAAGGGCGCAGGCGTTAAAAAACCGCCTGCGCATTGCTGCGCGGCGGTTGGTGGCGTGTTGTGCGGCGGGCTGCTGCGGGCTTCACTGCAGCGCGGCCGACAAGGCTTACACCGAGAAGCTCGATCCGCAGCCGCAGGTGGTGGAGGCGTTGGGGTTCTTGATCACGAACTGCGCGCCCTGCAGGTCTTCCTTGTAGTCGATCTCGGCACCCACCAGGTACTGGTAGCTCATGGCGTCGATCAGCAGCGACACGCCATTCTTGGTCATGGTCGTGTCGTCGTCGTTGGTGATCTCGTCGAAGGTGAAGCCGTACTGGAAGCCCGAGCAGCCGCCACCTTGCACGAACACGCGCAGCTTCAGGTCAGGGTTGCCTTCCTCGGCGATCAGATCGGCCACCTTGGCAGCTGCGCTGTCGGTGAAGACGATCGGGGTGGGCATTTCGGCGGTGGTGGTTTCGGTGATTTCTGCGACGGCGCTCATGGGGATACTCCGAAGTTCTCAATTGGCCCGAATGGTACAGCAAAGGGCTCGGGAATTCCCGGGGCCGCCGGCTTGACGACAGTGCAAGTGGGGGCATTGGCCACCGACGGCGAAGGTGAATGCGAAGGGTTTGCATCGCCCAGAAAAAAACCGCCGGCAAAGGCGGTTTTTTTCTGGGGAAAGCCCCGGGGGGACTTTCCTGCAGTGCCAGCGGATTAACGCTTGGAGAACTGCTTGGCGCGGCGTGCGGAGCGCAGGCCGACCTTCTTACGTTCGACTTCACGAGCGTCACGCGTCACGAAGCCGGCTTGGCTCAGGACGGGCTTGAGCGCTGCGTCATAGTCGATCAGGGCGCGGGTGATGCCGTGGCGGGTAGCGCCGGCCTGGCCGGATTCACCACCACCGTGGACGTTCACTTGAATGTCGAAAGCTTCCAGGTTGCTCGTCAGAGCCAGGGGCTGCTTTGCGATCATGATCGAGGTTTCGCGGCCGAAGTATTCCTGAATGTCCTTGCCATTCACGGTAATCTTGCCGGAGCCCTTCTTCAGGAACACGCGTGCGACGCTGGATTTGCGACGGCCGGTGCCATTGTTCCAATCACCAATCATCTAGGTCTCCTTAGATTTCCAGAGCCTTGGGCTGCTGGGCGGTGTGGGGATGCTCAGCACCGCCGTACACCTTGAGCTTCTTGATCATTGCGTAGCCCAGGGGACCCTTGGGCAGCATGCCCTTGACGGCCTTTTCCAGAGCGCGGCCGGGGAACTTGGCCTGCATGTCGCGGAAGTTGGTGGCAGTGATGCCGCCGGGGAAACCAGAGTGGCGGTAGTACACCTTGTCCAGGTTCTTGGTGCCGGTGACCTTGAGCTTGGAGGCGTTGATGATGACGATGAAGTCGCCGGTGTCAACGTGAGGTGTGTAAATGGCTTTGTGCTTGCCGCGCAGACGGAGTGCCACTTCGCTGGCGACACGTCCGAGCACCTTATCGGTGGCGTCAATCACAAACCACTCGTGTTGCACCTCAGCGGGCTTTGCGCTGAATGTAGACATGAGTTTTCTCTTTCAAGAAAGGTTTGGCGGGTCCTTTTCCGCGGTCGGCGCTTCTTCAAAAAGGAAGCCTCTTAGGCGGGGATGTAAACTTCGCCGCGGGACCCTAAAATCGCTGCGAAGCCCTCCATTATACAAAAACGGCAGGTCTTCGCCATCCCCCCCTTGCGCCGCCCTGGCTTCAGCGCCGGCCCTCATCCTTCAGCCGCCACGGACAACCACCCGGCAGCGCGGCTGGTTACCATACGCCTATGTTCAGTTACCGCCACGCCTTCCATGCAGGCAACCATGCCGATGTGCTCAAGCACACCGTGCTGATCGCCACCCTGCAATACCTCCTCCAGAAGGATGCCGCCCTCACGGTGCTGGACACGCACGCCGGCGCCGGCCTGTACCGACTGGACGGCGACTACGCCAACAAGAGCGGCGAGTCCGCCGACGGCATCATGCGCCTGGCCCAGGCCAAGGAGGCCGAGCTGGCCCCGGTGCTGCAGGCCTACCTGGCCACGGTGCGCTCCTTCAACCAGGGCGCGCAGTTGCGCAACTACCCGGGCTCCCCCTTCATCATCCAGTCCCTGCTGCGCGTGCAGGAGCGCGACAAGCTCAAGGTCTTCGAGCTGCATCCCACCGACATGCGCTCGCTGGCGGGCAACATTGCCCAGCTCGAAGCGGGCCGCCAGGTGGCCGTGCTGCACGAGGACGGCTTCGAGGGCATCAAGAAATTCCTGCCGCCACCGTCACGCCGCGCCCTGGTGCTGTGCGACCCCAGCTACGAGCTCAAGAGCGACTACGCCAAGGTGCTGGACATGGCGGCCGACAGCCTCAAGCGCTTTGCCACAGGCACGTATGCGGTCTGGTATCCGATCATCCCGCGCCCCGAGGCGCACGATCTGCCGCGCCGCCTGAAGACCATGACCACCAAGGCCGGCAAGAGCTGGCTGCACGTGGAGCTCACGGTCAAGAGCAACAAGACGTCGGAGCGCGGCGGCCTGCCGGCCAGCGGCATGTTCCTGATCAATCCGCCGTTCAATCTCAAGGAACAGCTCAAGCCGGCCATGCCGCAGCTGGTCAAGCTGCTCGGTCAGGACGAGAACGCGGCCTTCACGCTCGAATCCGGCGGCTGAACACGGTTCAGCGCGAGCTCGACGCCGCAGAGGCCACTGCCGTGGCCGTGGCCGAGGCTGCGGCGGGCGCAGCGGCCTTCGCCACCGGCTTGGCGGCAGGGGCGGCACGGCTGGCCACGGCCGTGCGTGCATTGGGCCTGGATGCGGGCGCCTTGGCCTGCACACGCGGCCGGACCGGGGCCTTTGCCTGTACCTGGGTCCGCGCCTGCGTTTGTGTTTGTGTCTGTGCCCTGGCCTGCTGAGTCTTCTTGAGCGACTCGGCCTTCCTGGCCGTGACCAGGGTTTCGGGGCATTCTTCCTCACCTTCATCGAGCTGCCACAGCTCCACGGGCTTGATGCCCAGGCCGACCATGCCCAGCTCCTGCGCAGCAGCCTGGCTCAGGTCGATCACGCGGCCGGGCGCAAACGGCCCCCGGTCATTGATGCGCACCACCACCGTCCTGCCTGTCGCGGCGCTGCGCACGCAGACACGGCTGCCGAAGGCGAAGCTGCGGTGCGCAGCCGTCAGCTCTTCCTTGTCGAAACGTTCGCCGCTGGCCGTCAGCCGGCCATGCAGGCCCGGGCCATACCAGGAGGCCAGGCCTTGCTGGTCGCTGTCGCGCGAGGGAACGAGGGCGAAATCGGGATTGGAGGGAGTGTCGGCACTCTCTTCGGGCGAAGCCGGTTCGGAGGGCCTGGCATCCGCGGACCTGCTGGCAGGCGGCGCGGCCCGCGAGGCGCGGCTGCTGCGTTTGCCTGCGGAAGGAACGGCCGCGGGCGTCTGGCCTTCAGCCATGGCCTCGGCACCTGCCGAACCAGCAGAGCCGGCCATCAGGGCGCCGGACTCGGCATCGGTTTCGGCCACGGGAGCCGGTGCGCAGCCAGCCAGGGTGGCGGTGATGGCACACATGGCCAGCCAGCGCCAATGCAGGCGTCGAAAATTACGATCCATGGGCAAAAACCTCCAGGGAACGCCTGACCGTTCCCAAGTTCTAGAGGGCCGCCCGGGGCCGGCGCAGTGGCTGCGCGCTCAAAGGCCCAATCGATCGCAGATTTCCAGCGTGGCGACGCTCTGGTTCATCGTATAGAAGTGCAGCCCGGGAGCGCCCTGGCTGCGCAACTGCTCGCATAGACGGGACACGACATCGAGGCCGAAGGCGCGAATGGACGCCGTGTCATCTCCGTAAGCCTGCAGACGCAGGCGGATCCAGCGCGGGATCTCGGCGCCGCAGGCGTCCGAGAAGCGCATCAGCTGCGTAGAGCTGGTGATGGGCATGATGCCGGGAACAACCGGTGCATCAAGCCCCATGCCGCGCGCCGCATCAACGAAACGGCAGTAGGCGTCGGCATTGTAGAAATATTGGGTGATCGCGGAATCCGCGCCAGCGCGCACTTTAGCCGCAAACGCTTCCAGATCGGAATGTGGGGATTTCGCCTGCGGATGGACCTCGGGATAGGCTGCCACCTCGATGTGGAACCAGTCACCGAACTCGCGGCGGATGAATTCCACGAGGTCGCTGGCGTACTGGAATTCACCGCCCAGGCCGTAGCCGCTGGGCAGGTCGCCGCGCAGCGCGACGATGCGGCGCACGCCCATGGCCTTGAGCTCCTGCAGCTCGGCACGCACCTTGTCGTGCGTGGCGCCCACGCAGGAGAAATGCGATGCCGCGCTGACGCCTTCGCTCTGGATGTCACGCACCATGTTGAAGGTGCCGGCCTGCGTGGAGCCGCCCGCGCCATAGGTGACGGAGCAGAACTGGGGCTTGCGCGCATAGAGGTTCTTGCGCACCTGCACATGCTTGGCCGCGCCTTCGGGCGTCTTGGTCGGGAAGAATTCGAAGCTGATCGGAAAGCTCATGTAAGACTCACTGCTCAGTGTTTCATTCGTTGCGTTTGCGCAGCTTGGCGCGGCCCGGTCCGGGCACGCCGAACTCGGTGCTGGTGTCGATCACACGCTCGTTGCGCTGCTCGCGCAGCACGGTGCGGGACACGCGCTTGGGCGCGGCCTTCACGGCCGAACGGGGCTCGTCGTCGTCCTGCGTTTCAGGCTGTGCAGGCTCCTTCACCACGGCCGCCTGCTGGGCATGCACGAAGAATTCGCGGTTGCCGTCACCGCCTTCGATGGCCGACTCCATCCAGCCCTTGACCTCCAGGCCCAGCTCGCCCAGGCAGGTGCGGATGCGCTGCTCCACCTCGGTGAACAAGGCTGCATCGCGCACGATGCCGCCCTTGCCGACCTGGCCCGGCTGCAGTTCGAACTGCGGCTTGACCAGCATCAGCAGCTGGCCGTGCGGCTTGAGCAGGCGCGTGACGGCCGGCAGCACCAGGGTCAGCGAGATGAAGGACAGATCGCCCGTGACGAAGTCGAACTGCGGCGTGATGTCCACGTCGGCAAACTCGGCGCGGCGGCGGCGCTGCGTGGCCACCGTGCCTTCTTCCCGGGCCTTGCCCTTGGCCGCGCGCTCGGCCTTGAAGGCCTCGATCTCTTTTTCCTTGGCGTCGTCGCTGTCGTCGTAGTCTTCATCGACCAGACCGCCGTTGCGCATCCAGGCATAGGGCGCCACGGGCTGGGTGTCGTTGTCGTCGGGATCTTCTTCCCAGCGTTCGGACAGCACTTCCTCGCAGGACTCCTGCAGGCCCTCGGCCGTCACCGCGCGGGCGTTGACGCCCTCGACGCAGATCACACGCACATCCGAGCGCAGCCGGTCGTGCAACTGGCCATGGCCCACGTCCACGCCGATGACCTGGGCGGCGCCCGCCTGCAGCAGGCAGTCAGTGAAACCGCCCGTGCTCTGGCCCACGTCCAGGCAGCGCAGGCCCTGCACCGACAGCTTGGTGGCCGCCAGCGCGCCTTCCAGCTTCAGCCCGCCGCGCGAGATGAACCGGGCCTCGGCCCCGTCCAGCAGCTGCAGCTCGGCACCCGCAGGAATCTCGTCGCCGTTCTTGGCAACCTTCTTCCAAGGCGTCAGCGGCGTCATGCGCCATTGCACGCCGCCCGCAATCAGCCGCTGCGCCTGCGAGCGCGTGGCCGCATGGCCGGCTTCCACCAAAAATACATCTGCGCGCATAGCGTCGTTCCCAGGAAATCTCTAAACCAATGACGCCAAGCGGCGCCGCACCCCACAACTGGCAGGGCCCAACTCAGGGACACCGAGCAAGGGCCGCCCCGCCGCGAGGGTGTCGTCCCCCTCCCTTGCGAAGCAAGTAGAGAGGGGGAAGCGGCGCAAGCCGCTCAGGGGGTGCTTAATAGCGATAAGTTTCGGGCTTGTAGGGGCCCTGCTTGCTCACGCCGATATAGGCGGCCTGGCCGTCCGTCAGTTCGGTCAGCATGGCGCCGACCTTCTTCAGGTGCAGGCGGGCGACCTTCTCGTCCAGGATCTTGGGCAGCACGTAGACCTTGCCGACCTCGTAGGCGTCGGGCTTGGTGAACAGCTCGATCTGGGCGATGGTCTGGTTGGCGAACGAGGCGCTCATCACGAAGCTGGGGTGGCCGGTGGCGCAACCCAGGTTCACCAGGCGGCCCTTGGCCAGCAGGATGATCTTCTTGCCGTCAGGGAAGGTGATGTGGTCCACCTGGGGCTTGATTTCTTCCCACTGGTACTGCTCGATGGAGGCGACGTCGATTTCGTTGTCGAAGTGGCCGATGTTGCAGACGATGGCTTCGTTCTTCATGGCCACCATGTGCTCGTGGCGGATGATGTCGCGGTTGCCGGTGGTGGTCACGAAGATGTCGGCCTTGTCTGCCGCCCATTCCATGGTCACGACCTTGTAGCCTTCCATGGCGGCCTGCAGGGCGTTGATGGGATCGATCTCGGTGACCCAGACCTGGGCCGACAGCGCGCGCAGCGCCTGGGCGCAGCCCTTGCCAACGTCGCCGTAGCCGGCCACCACGGCAACCTTGCCGGCGATCATCACGTCGGTGGCGCGCTTGATGCCGTCCACCAGCGATTCGCGGCAGCCGTAGAGGTTGTCGAACTTGCTCTTGGTGACCGAGTCGTTGACGTTGATGGCACGGAACTTCAGCGTGCCCTTGGCCGACATCTCGTTGAGGCGGTGCACGCCGGTCGTGGTCTCTTCGGTCACGCCGATGATGTGGGCGCTCTTGCGCGTGTACCAGGTGGGGTCCTGGGCCAGCTTGGCGCGGATGGCGGCGAAGGCGATCTTCTCTTCTTCGGAGGCGGGGTTGTCCAGCACGGACAGGTCCTTTTCGGCGCGCATGCCCAGGTGCAGCAGCATGGTGGCGTCGCCGCCGTCGTCCAGGATCATGTTCGGGCCTTCGCCTTCGGTGCCGGCGGCGCCGAATTCAAAGATGCGGTGGGTGTAGTCCCAGTAGTCGGCCAGCGATTCGCCCTTGATGGCGAAAACGGGCGTGCCGGTTTCCGCGATGGCGGCAGCAGCATGGTCCTGCGTCGAGAAGATGTTGCACGACGCCCAGCGCACTTCGGCGCCCAGGGCCTTGAGCGTCTCGATCAGCACGGCCGTCTGGATGGTCATGTGCAGCGAGCCGGTGATGCGCGCGCCCTTGAGGGGCTGGGCAGCGGCGAATTCCTCGCGCGTGGCCATCAGGCCGGGCATTTCGGTTTCGGCGATCAGGATTTCCTTGCGGCCCCAGGCAGCGAGGGAAATGTCAGCGATGGCCGTGTCGGCGGAAACGGGACGAACAGCAGCGTTCATGGTTTTCTCCAAAAGATGAATGAAAAACCACGTTCTGCGGGAGACGAAAAAAAGCTCACCGCACAGAAAGCGTGGGCGAGCGTCGTTGCAGGTATGACTCCGAGCCTCGCGACCACGCCTGATGTGTGGGGGCCGCTGCAACGCTCCTCGGAGAGGCGCCGATTATACCGATCCCGGGGATGCCTCACCGCCCAGCCCCACAAGCCGGTAGCCCACCTGCAGCTCGGTCACCAGGTGGCGCGGCTGGGCCGGCTCGTCCTCGATCTTCTGGCGCAGATTGGCCATGTGCACGCGCAGGTAGTGGGCGCGGCTCAGGTACTCGGGGCCCCAGACCTGCAGCAGCAGCTGGCGGTGGGTCATCACACGGCCCTGCGCGGCAATCAGGGCCGCCAGCAGGCGGAATTCGATGGGCGTGAGGTGCACCGGCTGCCCCGCGCGCCGCACCTCATGCGTGGCCAGGTCCACCTGCACCGGGCCGAAGTGCACCTTGCTGGACGCGGCGGTGCCGCCCGCCCCACCAGCGGCGCCCAGCTGCTGGCGGCGGCGCAGCATCACGCGCAGCCGGGCCAGCAGCTCGGGCACGCCGAAGGGCTTGACCAGGTAGTCGTCGGCGCCGGCATCCAATGCGGCCACCTTCTCGTCCTCCCGCTCGCGCGCGGAGAGCACGAGCACGGGCACGGAGGACCACCCGCGCAGCTCGGTCAGGACCTGCTTGCCATCGGCGTCCGGCAGGCCCAGGTCGAGGATGACCAGGTCGGGCTGGCGGCTCGCCGCCTCTATCAGGCCACGGCGCGCGCTGTCGGCCTCGAAGACCTGCCAGCCTTCGTCTTCCAGCACCAGGCGCACGAAGCGGCGGATGCCGGGATCGTCCTCGATCATCAGGATGCGGTTGGCGGGCGTGCTCATGGGGGGCTTTCGTGCATGGCGGGACTCTAATCCAGCGCAGGCTGCTCGGGCACGGGAAAGCGCAGCGTGAAGATGGTGCCCGGGCCGGGCCGTGCGGCGGCAGCCTCGATGCGCCCGCCATGCGCCTCGACGATGCTGCGCACCAGCGCCAGGCCCAGGCCGATGCCCGAGACGGTGGACTCGGCCGTGCCGCGCGTGAAGGGCTCGAACAGCGTCTCCACCGGCAGGTGCGATGGCAGGCCCGGCCCGCCATCGCGCACGGACAGCAGCAGCTCGCCATCCTGCACACGCGCACTGATGGCCAGCGGCGTGCCGGCCGGCGTGTACTTGGCGGCGTTGTCCAGCAGGTTGACCAGCACGCGCTCCATGAGCAGGGCATCGAGCTGCAGCAGCGGCAGGCTGGCGGGCACGTCGGTGCTCACAAGATGCTGGCCCAGGCGCGCGCGCATCTGGCGCAGCGCGCTGCCCACCACTTCGTCCAGCGGCAGCCATTCGCGCTGCAGGTGCACGCCGCCTTGCTGCAGGCGCGCCATGTCCAGCAGGTTCTCCACCAGGCGCTGCATGGCCTGCGCCTGGATGCGGACCTGCTCCAGCATGTCGGCCGCGCCGCCCGGCGGTACATGGCGCTGCGCGGCCTCGGCCGCGCCCAGGATGGTGGTCAGCGGGGTGCGCAGGTCGTGCGAGACGGCCGACAGCAGGGTGTTGCGCATGCGCTCGCCCTCCATGGCGATCTGGGTCTGCTGGGCCACGGCCACGAAGTGCTGGCGCTCCAGCGCCAGCGCCACCTGGCTGGCACAGGCCTCCAGCAGGCGCTGCTCCTCGGGCACCTCCAGGCGCTGCGGCGCACGCAGCTGCAGCACCAGCACGCCGCGCATGCGCACGGGTGCGGCCAGCGGCACATAGCGGGCCGGTGCGGCCGGCAGCGTGTCCGTGCCCTGGCCGGCCTGCTGGCCATGGTCCATGGCCCACCGCGCGATGCTGTCGTCCATGGCGCAGGGGCCGCCGCCCGCGGGCCGCAGGCGCTCGTCGGCATCGGGCAGCAGCAGCCCGGCCTGGGCGTCGAACACGCCCGAGACCGTGCGCAGCGCGATCTCCACCACCTGCTCCTGCGTGAGCGCGCCCGACAGGTCGCGCGCCAGCCGTGCCAGGGCGCCCGCGCGCCGCTCGCGCTCGGCCGCCACGCGCGCCTCGTGGCGCAGCCGCGCCATGAGCTGGCCGCAGACCAGGGCCACGCCCAGCATCAGCACGAAGGTGAACAGGTACTGCGTGTCGTTGACATGGAAGGAGCCGCGCGGCGGCACGAAGAAGTAGTCGAAGCACAGTACCGACAGCAGCGCGGCCCAGGCACCGGGGCCCCGCCCCCAGCGCAGCGAGGACAGCACGACGATGAGCAGGAACAGCATGACCACGTTGGCCGGGTCGAAGACGCGCAGCAGCTGCTCGGCCAGCGCCGTGGCGGCCAGGCAGGCCAGGGTGACGCCGGCATAGCCCTTCCACGGCAGCGGTGCGCGCCGCGGCAGCGCGGAAGTCGCGGCAGGAGCGGCCTCGGTCCGGGCCGCGCTGGAGCCGCCGGAGAGCACCAGCACATCGATATCGGGATGCAGGTGCGTGATGCGGTCGGGCAGGCTGCGCGTCCACCAGCGCCAGGGCGACCAGGCCGGGCGTGGCGGCTGGGCCAGCACGAGGCGGCTGGCGTTGCGCTCGCGCGCGAAGGCGACCAGGGCCTCGGCCACATCAGCGCCCGGCAGCGTGGCCGTCTCGGCGCCCAGGCGCGCGGCCAGGGCCAGGGTCTTGAGCACGGCGGCCTGCACGCTGCGCGGGCGGTGCTGGCGCTCGGGGGCGTCCACGTAGACCACCATCCAGTCCGCATCGAGCCGGCGCGCCATGCGCGCGACCTGGCGCACCAGCGCGTCGTCGCCCGCGCGGCCGGCCACCGCCACCAGCAGGCGCTCGCGCGCAGGCCAGACCGTGCCTATGGAGCGCTCGCGCCGGTAGTCGCGCATGTCCTCGTCCACGCGGTCGGCCGTGCGGCGCAGCGCCAGTTCGCGCAGCGCCAGCAGGTTGCCACGGCGAAAGAAATTGCGCGAGGCCCGCTCGGCCTGCTCCAGCATGTAGACCTTGCCGTCCTTCAACCGGCGCAGCAGCTCGTCGGGCGAGATATCGACGACGATGACCTCGTCGGCATCGTCGAAGATCTGGTCGGGCACGGTCTCGCGCACCGTGATGCCCACGATGCCGCCCACCACGTCGTTCAGGCTTTCCAGGTGCTGCACGTTGATCGTGGTCCAGACATCGATGCCCGCATCCAGCAGCTCCTGCACGTCCTGCCAGCGCTTGGGATGGCGCGAACCCGGCGCATTGCTGTGCGCCAGTTCATCGAGCAGCAGCACGCGCGGACGCCGCGCGAGCGCCGCATCCAGGTCGAACTCGCGCAGCGTCCGCCCCTGGTGCGGCAGCTCGCGCAGCGGCAGCTGCTCCAGGCCATGCAGCTGCTGCGCCGTTTCCTTGCGGCCATGGGTTTCCACGAGTCCCACCAGAACCTCGCGGCCCCCCTGGCGTTCGCGCTGGGCGGCGGCCAGCATGGCGTAGGTCTTGCCCACGCCTGCATTCGATCCGAAGTAGATGCGCAGCTTGCCCCGGCCCTCCTGCGCCCGCTCATGGCGCAGGCGAGCGACCAGGGCGTCGGGATCGGGGCGCGGCAGACCGGGCGGCGCCGGCTCGGCAGAGGACGAAATGGGCATGGTTCTCAGCCTAGCACCAGAGCGTGCTCCCACACTAGAACGCCGCCGACAGCGACAGCACCCAGCCGCTGCGGCCCAGGCTTTGCATCTGGCCCGCCGCGTTGGCCGCGCGGTAGTAGCGCGTGTCGGCCGAGGTACCGGCCCAGGCCAGTGTGGCCGTCCACGGTCCCCAGCTGCGGGCCAGCGAGACGCGCCAGTCGGCATACGACAGTTCGCTGTAGTTGCGCACCTGCGTGTGGCCGGCATGCAGGCCCAGCACGGCCCAGTCGCCCAACGGGTGCTGGTAGTTCAGGTCCAGATAGCTGCTGCCGCGTGAGCTGCCGCTGCCGGGAAGCGCCTCGGCAAAGGCCGTGGCCGCCGTGCTGTCGCGCAGCCCGAAGTAAGGCGTCAGCGCCAGCGACCATTTGGCGCTGAAGCCGCCGTTGGTGACGCCCAGATAGGCCTCGGTGGTGTCGTAGCGCACGCCGCCGCTGCCATCGCCCCGGGGCACGCGCGCGCCGGGGTAGTTGTAGTGCAGCAGGCCGATGTCGCCCGTCCAGCCCGGCAGCAGCTCGGTGCGCCAGCCGCCGTACAGGTCCAGCTCCAGCGCGCGGCCGTCCAGATAGCTGTGGCGCGACACGCTGGAGCCGGACACGCCCAGGTAGGCGCCGCGCGGCAGCGACAGCTCCAGCCCGCCTTGCAGCGCCGGCCCCATCCAGCTTTGCGAGATGCCCCGGAAACGGTAGTCGCTGAGCAGCGTCACGCTGCCGGTGAGGGCGTAGGCGGGTGCGGGCGATTGCTGGGCATCGGCACTGGCAGCGCTGACGGGGGAGGTCTCGGCCTGCGCATGGCAGGATGCGGCCGCCAGCGACAGCAGTGCGGCCAGAGAGAAACGGGGGACGGCACCAGCGGCCGCCATGGAGGGAACGGATTTCATCTTGGTTTTCTTGAAGAGAAGAGCAAAGCGGGGCCTGCCCGGGCGGGCAGGCGGGCCGCACAGGGTCACGCCAGATTCAGAGCCACCAGCAGCATGTCGATCAGCTTGATGCCGATGAAGGGAACGACCAGGCCTCCCAGTCCGTAGACCAGCAGGTTGCGCCGCAGCAGGGCCGAGGCGCCGATGGCACGGTAGGGCACGCCACGCAAGGCCAGCGGGATCAGCACGATGATGATCAGCGCGTTGAAGATCACGGCACTCAGGATGGCCGAGCCCGGGCTGGCCAGCCCCATGACGTTGAGCGCCGACAGCTGCGGATAGGTGCCCACGAAGGCGGCCGGGATGATGGCGAAGTACTTGGCCACGTCGTTGGCCACGCTGAAGGTGGTCAGCGCGCCGCGCGTCATCAGCATCTGCTTGCCGGTCTCCACGACCTCGATGAGCTTGGTCGGGTTGCTGTCCAGGTCCACCATGTTGCCGGCTTCCTTGGCCGCCTGGGTGCCGCTGTTCATGGCCACGGCCACGTCGGCCTGGGCCAGTGCGGGCGCGTCATTGGTGCCGTCGCCGGTCATGGCCACCAGCCGGCCGGCGGCCTGGTGTTCGCGGATCAGGCGCAGCTTGTCCTCGGGCGTGGCTTCGGCCAGGTAGTCGTCCACGCCGGCCTCGGCCGCAATGGCCGCCGCCGTGAGCGGGTTGTCGCCCGTGATCATCACGGTCTTGATGCCCATGCGGCGCAGCTCGGCAAAGCGTTCGCGTATGCCGTGCTTGACCACGTCCTTGAGCTCGATCACGCCCAGCACGCGGGCACCGTCGGCCACGACCAGCGGCGTGCTGCCGCGCCGAGACACATCCTCCACCACCTTGAGCATGGCGGGCGGGAACTGGCCGCCCAGGGATTCAACGTGGCGGCGCACGGCGTCGGCCGCGCCCTTGCGCAGGCTGCGCGTGCCGCCGTCGGGCTGGGGCATGTCCACGCCGCTCATGCGCGTCTGGGCCGTGAAGGGCACGAAGACGGCATGCAGGGTTGCCAGGTCACGCTCGCGCAGGCCATGCATTTCCTTGGCCAGCACGACCACGCTGCGGCCTTCAGGCGTCTCGTCGGCCAGCGAAGCCAGCTGCGCCGCATCCACCAGTTGCGCGGCCGTCACGCCGGGCGCGGGCAGGAACTCGCTGGCCTGGCGGTTGCCCAGCGTGATGGTGCCGGTCTTGTCCAGCAGCAGCACGTCCACGTCGCCGGCCGCCTCCACGGCGCGGCCCGAGGTGGCGATCACGTTGGCCTGCATCATGCGGCTCATGCCCGCCACGCCAATGGCCGACAGCAGGCCGCCGATGGTGGTCGGGATCAGGCACACCAGCAGGGCGATCAGCACCGTCAGTCCCACGACCTGGCCGCTGCCCGTCAGCTCCACCGCAAAGGACGAATAGGGCCGCAGCGTGACGATGACCAGCAGGAACAGCAGCGTCAGCCCGACCAGCAAAATGGTCAGCGCCAGCTCGTTGGGCGTCTTGTGGCGGCGGGCCGACTCCACCATGGAGATCATGCGGTCGAGGAAGGACTCGCCGGGATTGACGGTGATCTGCACCACCAGCCAGTCCGACAGCACGCGCGTGCCGCCGGTGACCGAAGAGAAGTCGCCGCCGGCCTCGCGGATCACGGGGGCCGATTCGCCGGTGATGGCGCTCTCGTCCACCGAGGCCACGCCCTCGATCACGGTGCCGTCCAGCGGCACGGTGTCGCCGGCCTCCACCAGCACCCACATGCCCGAACGCAGTTCTTCGGCACCCACGGGATGCCAGCGGCTCTGGTAGTTGGCCTGCTCCAGCTTCTTGGCGACGGTGCTGCGCTTCATGCTGCGCAGGCTGGCGGCCTGGGCGCGGCTGCGCCCCTCGGCCAGCGCCTCCGCAAAGTTGGCGAACAGCACGGTGAACCACAGCCACAGCGCAATCGCCAGGATGAAGCCCGCAGGCGCTTCGCCTTCGCCCGCCAGGGCCTGGGCCCAGAGCAGGCTGGTGAAGATGGCGCCCAGGTAGACCACGAACATCACCGGGTTGCGCCATTGCGCGCTGGGTGCCAGCTTGCGGACGGAGTCACCCAGCGCCTGGCGCACCAGCGAAGGATCGAACAGGGACAAAGCAGTTTTGCGCGACATGGCTTACTCCTTGGCGGCATGGACTGCCGCAGGCTGCAGCGTCGCGGCCGAAAGATCGTCCAGCGCCAGATTCAGCTGCAGCACGTTCACACGCGGCTCGCCCAGCAGGCCCAGCACGCGCGGCTCCACCTGCTGGCGCAACAGTTCCTGGACCTTGGCCACGGGCAGTTGGCGCTCGCGGGCCACGCGCGGCAGTTGCAGCTCGGCATTGGCCACCGAGATGTGCGGGTCCAGGCCGGAGGCCGAGGCCGTCACGGCATCCACAGGCACAGCGGCATCTGCCGCCAGGCCATTGAGTTCGCGGTAGGCCGCCACGCGCGCCGCCACGGACTCCTTGAGCGCCGCATGGGTCGGCCCCTGGTTGGTGGCAGCCGACAGCGCAGCGTTGTAGGGCGCGGCCACCGTGGCATCGGCCTTGTCGGGGTCTGGCGCCGTGGTGGCGCTGGGCCGGCCCTGGAAATAGCGCGGCGAGGCGAACTCCTGCCCGATCAGGGCCGAGCCCACGACCGAGCCCTGGCGCATGACCAGGCTGCCATTGGCGGTCTTGGGAAACGCAGCCTGGGCCACGAGCGTGGTGACCAGCGGATAGGCCAGGCCCGTGACCACGGCGACGAACAGTGCCGACCGCAGGCTGGGGCCGAACAGCGAGCGCAGCCCGCCTGGAACGGCCTGCGTTTGGGCCTGCGCATCAGCGCGCAGCACCGGCAAGGGGCCGGAAGTATGTGTTTGAACTTGCATCTCGAAACCTCCGCCGCACGGCCCTGCCAAGGCAGAACCGGCGGCCAAGAAAAAAACGGGCTCAGCTGGCTCAGGGATTCAGGGGTAGACCTGTCCTGACAGCATCTGCAGCTGCTCGACCACAGGCCCCAGGGCCAGCGAAGGCAGGAAGGTCAGCCCGCCGACCACGACCACCACGAAGACCAGCAGCCCCATGAACAGCGGCGTGGCCGTCGGGAAGGTGCCCGGCCCCGCAGGCACGGTGGGCTTGGCCGCCAGGCTGCCGGCCAGGGCCAGCATGGGCAGCAGCGTCAGATAGCGGCCCGCCAGCATGGCCAGGCCGATGGTGGTGTTGAAGAACGGCGTGTTCGCATTCAGGCCCGCAAAGGCCGAACCGTTGTTGGCCGTGCCCGAGGCATAGGCATAGAGCACCTCCGAGAAGCCGTGCGGCCCCCGGTTGGTCAGACTGGCCATGGTGTCGGGCCAGACCGCAGCCAACGCCGTGAAGCCCAGGATGGAGATCGGGTGCGCCATCACGGCCAGCATCACCAGCTTGATCTCGCGCGCCTCGATCTTCTTGCCCAGGAACTCGGGCGTGCGGCCGATCATCATGCCGGCCAGGAAGACCGTGAGGATGGCGTACTGCAGCAGGTTGATCAGGCCCACGCCGTCGCCGCCGAACACACAGTTGAGCATCATCTGCGCCAGCGGCACCAGCCCGCCCAGCGGCGTCAGCGAGTCATGCATGGCATTGACCGATCCCGTGGTCGCGGCCGTGGTCGTGGCCACGAACAGCGCCGTATCGGCGATGCCGAAGCGCAGCTCCTTGCCCTCCATGTTGCCGCCCGGCTGGGTGGCGCTGATCTGCTGGTCGGCACCTGCGGCCGTGAGCAGCGGATTGCCGGCCTGCTCGGCCGTGAACACCAACGCCAGGAAGCCCACGAACATCACCAGGCAGGCGCCGAACAACACCCAGCCCTGGCGACGGCGCAGCAGCATGGAGCCAAGCGCATAGGTCAGCGCCGACGGGATCAGCAGCATGCCCAGGATGTGGAATGCGTTGGTCAGCGGCGTGGGGTTCTCGAACGGATGGGCCGCATTCATGCCGAAGAAGCCGCCACCGTTGGTGCCGATGTGCTTGATGCTCTCCAGGCTGGCCACGGGGCCGAGAAGAATCTGCTGGCGAGCGCCCTCCAGCGTCGTCGCCCAGGCCTGGCCATCCAGCGTCTGAGGCACCCCCTGCCACACATAGACCAGGGCCACCACAAAGCTCAGCGGCAGCATCACGCGCCAGAGCATGCGCACATAGTCCACCCAGTAGTTGCCCAGGTCCGAGGCACTGGAGCGCGCCAGGCCGCGGATGACACCCGCCGCGGCGACCACGCCCGTTGTCGCGCCAGCGAACATCATGAAGGTGATGGCCACCATCTGCGTGGCGTTGGACAGGCTGCTCTCGCCCGAATACGCCTGCCAGTTGGTATTGGTCACAAAGGACACGGCCGTGTTGAAGGCCAGGTCCGGTGTCTGCGCCGCATTGCCCAGCGCATTCAGCGGCAGCCAGCCCTGCGCGCGCAGCAGCGCATAGCCCAGCAGCAGCATGGCGCCGTTGGACAGCAGCAGCGCCAGCCCGTAGCGCTGCCAGCCCATGCGCTCGGCCGGGTTCACGCCCAGGGCGCGAAAGCTCAGCCGCTCGATCCAGGCATGGTGCTCACTCGTGAAGCAGCGTGCCAGCCACTGCCCCATGGGCACGGCCAGCGCCGTCATCAGCAGCAGCACCAGTGCATATTCCATCCAGGTCAACCACATGGCGGTCTCCTTTCAGGCAGTCAAATCCGGCCCAGCGCTGCCACGAAGGCCAGCAGGCCCCCGAAGCAGCCCAGGCTCAGGGCGATAAAGATCAGGTCTTGCATCTGCGCCACCTCAGAACTGCTCGGGCCGCAGCAATGCGTATCCGAGGTAGACAAACACAGCCAGGGCGCCCAGGGCGCCCAGCCATCCGGTGATTTCGGTCAGGGTCATAGGAATTTCTCCCGCATCGGCACCGCTTGGCGGCACCTGTTGTTGCGATGGGGAAAACTCTAGGGCCGGGGCTGTCAAAAGCGGATTGAGATTGCGGCATGCCGTATCAAGACGGCATCAAGAAACCAGGGGCACGACTTACATCCCTGTTCGCCGATATTTCCAGTGCGAAAGTAGAATGGCGGCCATTTGCGGCCTCGCTTGGCTCCATGCCCAATGGCCGCCCGCGACAGACATTACGTCTCCCTTTCCTGGCAGGCACCGCCCTGCCTTTGCGCTTTCAATACTGTGTCATACGCCTCTGAAACCCGGCGCCGCCGGACTTTTGCCATCATTTCCCACCCCGACGCGGGCAAGACCACGCTGACCGAAAAGCTGCTGCTGTTCTCGGGCGCGATCCAGATCGCGGGCGCCGTCAAGGGCCGCAAGGCCAGCCGCCATGCCACCTCCGACTGGATGGAAATCGAAAAGCAGCGCGGCATCTCGGTGGCCAGCTCGGTCATGCAGATGAGCTACCGCGACCATGTGGTCAACCTGCTCGACACGCCCGGCCATAAGGACTTCTCGGAAGACACCTACCGCGTGCTCACGGCCGTGGACTCGGCGCTGATGGTCATCGACGCCGCCAACGGCGTGGAATCGCAGACCCGCCGCCTGATCGAGGTCTGCCGCCAGCGCGACACGCCCATCATCACCTTCGTCAACAAGATGGACCGCGAAGTGCGCGATCCGCTGGACATCCTCGACGAAGTCGAGCGCGAGCTGGGCATGCCCTGCTGCCCCGTCACCTGGCCTGTGGGCCAGGGCCGGCAATTCGGCGGCATCATCAACCTGCTCACCCAGACCATGACGGTGTTCCAGCCCGGCAGCGAACGCCGCCCGCAGGACTTCGAGGCCATTCCCCTGGCCGAGGCCGACAAGCTGCGCGCGCGCTTCGGCCAGTCCTTCGACGATGCGCTGGAAAGCATGGAACTGGCCCAGGGCGCCTCGGCCCCCTGGGACCACGAGGCTTTCCTGGCAGGCAAGCTCACGCCGGTCTTCTTCGGCTCCGGCGTGAACAACTTCGGTGTCATGGAAGTGCTGGATGCCGTGGTCGACATGTCGCCCCCGCCCGGCCCCCGCAAAAGCTCGCTGCTGGTCAACAAGCAGCCTGTGGAAAAGATCATCCACCCCGAGGACGAAGGCTTCTCCGGCGTGGTCTTCAAGGTCCAGGCCAACATGGATGCCAACCACCGCGACCGCATCGCCTTCGTGCGCGTGGCCTCGGGCAAGTACACGCCCGGCATGAAGATGAAGGTCCAGCGCACTGCCAAGGAGCTGCGCCCCACCTCGGTCGTGACCTTCATGAGCCAGCGCCGCGAAGCCGTAGAAGAAGCCTATGCGGGCGACATCATCGGCTTCACCACGCACGGCGGCGTGCAGTTGGGCGACACCATCACTGACGGCACCAACCTGCAATTCACGGGCCTGCCCTTCTTCGCCCCGGAAATGTTCATGACCGTGGTGCTCAAGAACCCGCTGCGCACCAAGCAGCTGCAGCAGGGCCTGATGCAGCTGGGCGAGGAAGGCGCCATCCAGGTCTTCAAGCCCGAAGCTGGCGGCAACATGCTGCTGGGCGCCGTGGGCCAGCTGCAGTTCGAAGTCGTCCAGCACCGCCTGAACGCCGAATACGACTGCGACATCCGCCTGGAAGGCTGCCAGTACACCGGCGCCCGCTGGATCACGGCCGACACCCCTGCCGAGCTGCGCGAATTCGAGAACGCCTACCCGCTGCGCATGGCGCGCGATGCGGCCGATACGCTGGCCTATCTGTGCACGTCACCCTATGACGTGCGATTGGCGCAGGAACGGTTTCCGAAGATCCATTTCCATCCGCTGCGCGAGCATGCGGGGTTGGCTTTGCAGGCCGCCAATTGATCCCGCCCAACGCTGTTACCTAAAGCAACACAGGCGACCACCTACTTGCAAATGAGCCAAAAAATAACCCTTTTACCTGAAATAAGGACATATTCTCTGACATGGAGATTGAAGTCTTGACGAGAAGCAGAAAATAATTCCGCCGCAGGCGCACAAGTTATGGCTTGATGCGCCTGCTGTGTTTTCAGAAAAGAAATATCCGTGGATAAAAACAGCCATCCATCCAACAACTTCGATTTTCTTCGAATCTTTGCCGCAAGCTTGGTGCTATACAGCCACCACTACGCGCTTTCGGGACTTCCAACCTCCGGCTTACTTGGCATGTATACATGGGGAGGGGTTGCGGTATTAATATTCTTTTCTATCAGTGGCTATCTTGTTGCTCAAAGCTGGTTCGCCGACCCGCATATTGGACGATTCTTCTTGCGGCGCATTCTGCGCATCTGGCCAGCACTGACATTCATTGTCATTTTCTGCACATTCATTCTTGGCCCCTCCGTCACGACACTGAGCATGCAGGATTACTTTGGCCATCCGGAGACCCTTGGATACCTGAAGCTTCTATATATGGAGACGCGATTCACCCTGCCGGGCGTCTTCCAAAACAATCCAGCACTCCCTACCGTCAATGGCTCCTTATGGACCATACCATACGAGGTTATCTGCTATATTCTACTGGGAAGCCTGGGATTCATTGGCTTATTGAATAGCAAGAAGAGCCTGCTGGCCATCGCCGCAGCTTATCTTATTTGGTATGCCTTCAAGCGTCTCCCTACCTCTGCAGCAGATATCCACGCCAAACAGGAATTCATAGCCTTCTTTCTCTCCGGATCCGCTCTGTATGCACTGCAAGACATATGGTCAAAACACAAGAAAAAAATCCTGCTTGCACTTTGCACAGCTGCAATTATTCTTATTTATCTGAAGCTCAAATTTCTCGCCGTATTGCTGATACTGCCTTACATGGCAATTTTTCTGGGAACCTCTTCCACGCCTTTCCTTCGTAATTTCGGGCGCTGGGGAGATCCTTCATACGGCATATATCTTTTTGCATTTCCCGTGCAGCAGACGATACTGAGCTTCGCATCTCACAGTCTGAACTTCTACACCAGCCTTCTTATATCCTTCGTCATCACGATTGCATTCGCATATCTATCGTGGCATGCCATCGAGAAACAGGCACTCAAATTCAAGCCCAGCCGGTCGAACGGAGAATTCTTTAGCTTTAAAAAACCATACAGCAGGTATAGATTTTTCTTCTGTCTGTGGGCGGGTATTGCGCTTATCTACCTGCTGTGGCTCGTATCCTTTTGGCCCGGAGTCATAGGCCCGGACAGCTACGCTGTCATGCTTGAATCCGAGACTCAAAGAGAATTTCAATCCGGAAAGCCTATTTTCTGGTTCCTCTTTGTTGATTTCTTCTACTCTCCGTGGCGGCTTGTCGAAATCCCTATCGCAGTACAAATGCTGACAAGCTCGATCATCTTCACCAGAGCCCTGACATGGATGGCAGAGCAAAATTTGAGAAAATCATTCAAATTTTCTCTGATATTCATCGTGCTTGCCCCTTGCCTGGTATTTTATAATGGCAGCCTATATTCCGATGGAATCTACGCCTCGACACTTGCATGCATGCTGCTCGAGATATGGATATGCTCGAAGAAGCGTAGCATTGGCAACATATCAGTTTTCATATTTTTTGTCACCATACCTTTTGCAATATTCTCCAGGCCCAACGGGATTGCCAACTTCATCCCACTGATCTATTTGCTTTATCTTCTACAGGGCAGCCACAGGCGCAAGCTTGCCATCATCATCATTGGCTGGTCTGCACTAGCCGTTGCCGGAAATATCGTTCACAGAAACAAACACTCCATAGGCACGGTTTTCCCGCTAGCAGTTTATGAAACCGTTGGCTTTCTCGAGAACCGCCCCATGGGCCTGTGGGAAATGGACAAACCCCGCATCACGCCAAGATCCCAGCAGGCACTGGAATCCACAGGAAAGAGCATCCAAGAGGTTCAGCAGTTCTACGACCACTATTATTGGGATCCTTTGATATTTCGCCCCGATGGACCGACCTTGCTTTCAATGTCTTCATCCAACAAAAAAATCATCATCAAGGATTTTTTCAAATACAACTTGTGGCACAACTTCCCTGCATTCGCGGCCAGCAGAGTCAATATCTTTCTTTACGCGGCGTTCGCAAGCGGTGGTATTCCCGGCTCCCTGGGTAGCACCCAGTATTTCTTACCACAAACGAAATCCAGATCCATACCGGAAGAATACAATCTACCCACAGATTCCTTTTTTCAGAAGTGGCTTGATTTTTCGATGGATTATTCAAAAATATTCTGGACTCCTTGGCTGGGGATTTTCCTCATCATCTCCACCTTCAGAAAATCAATAATAGCCAGGCACAAAACAGCCATTGTCATATCAGGCACTATGCTGTTGCAACTGATTGCGGTGTTTATATTCTCCATTGCTGGAGAGTATCGATATCTGCTTGCATTCTTCACAGCCCCACTGGCGCTCCTGCCCATCCACGCATCACTTGACAAGCAAAAGAGTTCCACATGACACTTATCACAAGCGCTGTCGCATTGATTTGCGTCATAGGCATATCCATCGGACAGCTACTTTTCAAAAAGGCAGCAACCACTATTCCGCCATCCCCCTCTTTTTTCGACATCGCCTTCAACACTTGGCTGGTCAGCGCCTTTATTCTTTACGGGTTGACGACTCTTGTATGGATTTGGGTTCTAAGGAATGCGCCCCTCTATCTTGCCTATCCATTCATGGGTTTGGCGTTCATTCTAGTCCCCACGCTTGCCTGGCTATTTCTCAATGAACCACTACATGCAAAGACCATAGTGGGAGGCGCCATAATTGCCATAGGCATTTCTATTACAGCAAAAACCAACTAATCAATGGGATTTGATATGAAAATAGCAGTTGCCATACCTTGCTATAAAGTCAAGCAGCATGTTCTTGGTGTCATAAAGGAAATACCGGATTATGTGGCAAAGATCTACGCCGTGGATGACTTTTGCCCGGACGGAAGCGGCCAATGGATCACTCAAAACTGCAAAGATCCAAGGGTCAGCGTCATTCTCCACGCAGAGAATCAGGGAGTTGGCGGCGCAGTCAGCACTGCATACAAACAGGCCATCCAAGATGGAATAGATATTGTTGTAAAAATAGACGGTGATGGCCAAATGGATCCACATCTTTTGCCGCTGTTTGTTCGCCCAATCATCAAAGGCCTAGCTGATTACACCAAAGGAAATCGCTTCTTCCGCCCAGAATCAAGCTACGGCATGCCAAAGGCACGACTATTCGGCAATGCGGCACTTTCCTTCATTACAAAAGTCAGTTGCGGCTACTGGCACATCATGGATCCATCAAATGGATACACAGCCATACATGTCAGCGTACTAAAAGAGCTACCCATAGATAAATTCGAAAAAAGATACTTTTTCGAGACAGACATGCTTTTCAGACTCAACACCATTCGTGCCGTGGTAAAAGACATTCCCATGGACGCTGTATACGCAGACGAAGAGTCCAATCTCAATATAAGAAAAATTCTCCCCGAGTTCTCCAAGAAACATCTCATCAGGCTTGGCAAACGCTATTTTTATAAATACTTGCTGAGAGACTTCAATCTTGGCTCCTTGTACAGCATATTCGGCCTAATTCTTTTTCTTTTCGGCGTGTTTTTTGGGATGACTCAGTGGATCAGCAGTAGCATGCAACACAAAGTTGCCAGCAGCGGCACCGTCATGCTCGCGGCTCTGCCCACTTTGGTGGGGATACAGTTCATCATTGCCTTTTTACAATATGATATAAGCAGCACTCCTAAAGAGCCGCTGAGCACCACTCTTGCGGAGAGCATGGATCTGTCCTCCACCGACATGGGTTGAGCCCTGTTATCAAGTTGTAGAAAAATAATGCTAAAGAACGTGCAAACCCTGCGGTTTTTCGCCGCGCTCTGGGTGGTGCTCCATCACATGACCCCGCCGGTCACGCCATTCAATCTGTCCCTGGTTCCAGAAGCCATCTCCAGCTTAGGTTTCGCCGGAGTCGATCTTTTTTTCGTGATCAGCGGTCTCATCATGGCCGAGACAACACGCATGTTGCAGCCAGGATGGAGGCCGGCCACGCGCTTTCTTGTACAGCGCTTTGGACGTATCTACATCGGCTGGTGGCCGTTTTTTGTCGTCTATCTGGTGGCGGCCGTGCTTCTAGGAGTACTGCGGCCACAAGTCAGCCTGCTGGGTTCATTCTTCCTTTGGCCCCAGGATCTGATGCTCTATCTGCTGCCAATCACCTGGACACTGAGCTTCGAACTCTATTTTTACGTGATAGTGGCAGCCATCGTGTTTTGGCAGCGTCGCCATGCAACGCTAATCCTTTCCGTCCTGGGCCTGCTTGTCATATGTCTGAACATCTGGTTCTACAAGAACGGCATGTATCTTCCTGAAAATGAAGCGAAGGCCAAGCAAAATCTGCTGATCCCCTTCTACCTGTCACCACTTGTCGTCGAGTTTATTGCCGGCTTTCTTTTGGCAGAGTGGATCCATCGCCGTCCTCGGCAGCTCCTGTTGCCTTGGCTCCTGGGTGCCCTGGCCCTGCTCTACACGGCCTATGACCTTCAGATCAATGGGAACCTCAACCATAGTGGCATGGCAGGCTTCTTCCATGCATGTGAGCGAGCTATTCTTCTGGGCGGATTCTCCTTGTGCTTGGTTGCGTGCGGCATGGAACTGGAACGCAGGAAGATCACGCCCGGAAAATTGCTGCAGTCTTTGGGCGACGCGTCCTACAGCATCTACCTCAGCCACATCATGGTGTTGGCTGCCATGGGCATTCTGTATTTCAAATTGCAGGCAAGCTTGCACATGTCATCGAATGCATGGGCTTTAGCCACCCTGCTTGTGACCTTGGTCTTTTCATGGCTGAGCTATCGATGGATGGAGCTCCCCTTGCACAATATATTCAAGCGACAAATTGCAATCCGGCTTGCCTTTTTGTCCAATCGCACCGCATAAATGATGGCCAACCTCCTGAGATTTGAGTCTCAGGGAGCACTTCGCCGGTCGGAGCACTTGGCAAACCGGACCAGTACAAATTAAGTAAACCAGATTCTGCCGTGATCAACGCCTTTTTCCGATTTCTTGGTGCCATCGCCACGCTGTTGGCAGCAACTCCGGTACTCGCCAACAACGTGCAGCCTGAACCCACCCAGAGGCGCCCGCCCCTGATTGTGGCTCCTTCGGTGGAGGGGTGGTACATCTGCAATGAAGCGGCGGCCAATACAGAAATCAAGACACTGGAAGCACTTTTCACCTTCTGCAGACAGCACGGTTTCGATGGAACTGCGGCCATTGCCGGACTGCTGGACAAGCTTGAGCCAGACGGCCCTCGGGGATCAGTGCAGGTCGGCTATACCCTTACCCTTCCGCTTCTGACGTTGTATCGACACACAGTCCGTGGTTGGGAGATTGATGGCACCCGCGTGGAAAGTTTCCTGAATGTCATCCGCAAGGTGGAGCGCCCAGCCGTGGTCTATCTCATGGCTGACCATTTCGACTCCACTGGTGACATCGTCGACGAGCTTGCCAAGAACCCTCGCAACCTGATGCAATTGCGCGACGGCAAGCCGCTGGAACTCGGATATTTCGGCTACCGGGTCATGCCATATACGCTGTCGGTCGATCCTGCCATTCCTGTCAACCAATACCGCTTCAAGGCTCTGCAGTACGTTGTAAAGAAAATCCTAGAACTGCCCGAGGCGGTGCAAAAGCGCATCGTCGCCTATACGCTGCCGGGCGAACTGCACCACATGTTCCCTGACTTCGAGAACGGCATGGGCGCCTACCAATCCATCCAGGTCACAGACTACAGTCCGGATTCCGTTGCAGGCTTTCGGCGCTGGCTGCAGTCCAAGTACAAGGATGTGGGGCAGTTGAAAAAGCAGACCGGACTGGACTACCCATCGTTTGATGCCGTTCCTGCACCTTCCAAGGACATCCGCAAGGAGCGCCTGATCTCCTTTGGCGAGCACTATGACGCCTTCGCAGGTGGCACTCTGCCGATTGCAGGCTGGCTGTGGGACCCTGAGCAGGCCGTGAAAAAGCTGGATCTGTACGTGGATGGCAAATTCGTCGCACCTGTTGCCCGCGGGCTGGGCAGGCTGGATGTCTACCGTGCCGTGGATGCAATCACCGATCCCAACACTGGCTTTCGGCATGACTTGGACTACCGAGACCTGCCACCAGGAAAGCACATCGCACAGGTCGTTGCCGCAACCCATGAACGACGGTACCTGCTGGCCAATGTGGAGTTCATGGTCGTTCCGCGCGACCAGAGCAAGGTATCGGCACAGCCGCCCAAGCGACTGGGATGGATGCAGCGGATATCAACGCTGCGCGGAGTGCGCACCTGGCTGGACATGCCGGCCGGACCGCAAGACCTCTACTACAACCCGTTGGCGCAGGACTGGAACACCTACCGCGAATCGCAGGTGTACGGTCTTCTGAAAGCCTTCCACCAAAAGGCCATAGATGCAGGGCTGCCGGCCGAAAAAATCTACTCGCATCAGATCGTGGCGAATGTGAACTCGTCCTGGAACCCGCAATTGCTTGCTTCCGACAAGACGATCGGTGGCGATACGCCCTGGCGAACCGGCGTGAACATGTATGGCGGCACCACCAACAGCGAGTGGATGCGCAACTACATGAGGCAGCGTGGCATCACCAGTTATGGCGTCCCAGAGTTCAACCCGCAGCAGTGGAAGCGCGAGGGAGTGCACCTTAACGCCATGCAGTCGCACTATGACAACGGCGCAACCTTCATCAGTCCCTACTACTTCTCGCTGATTCCCGCCCGCCTGGGCGCAGCCGAACACGGCGTCAACCGCATGGAGCTGTCCCCAGACAACCCCAAGGACGGCTCCGACAAGTTCTACAAGGCCATCGTCGAATTCGCCAGGCAGTAGGATGGAGACCTTGCGCGCACGGTCCGTGCGCGCAAACGCTGCCCTTTTACAAGCCGCCCCGGGCGGCTTTTTGCATTTTGACGATCGTGCCTACAACCCTCCAGCCGCTGTCCCTCTGGACACCTCCCGCATCGCCGCTCGGCATCCTTACCGACATCGACGACACCCTGACCACCGAGGGCGTGGTGCCGGACCATGTCGTCGATGCCATCGCCCGGCTCAAGCAGTCCGGCCTGCGCGTGGTGCCGATCACGGGCAGGCCCGTGGGCTGGAGCGAGCCTTTTGCCCAGGCCTGGCCTGTGGATGCCATCGTGGCCGAGAACGGCGCCGTGGCACTGCGGCGCAATGCGCAGGGCGGGCTGGACAAGCTCTACCAGCAGGACGAGGCCACGCGCACCGCCAACTACGCGCGCATGCAGCAGGTGCTGGCCGAGATCGAGGCCACCGTGCCCGGGGCGCTGCGCGCCACCGACTCGGCGGGCCGCGAATGCGACATTGCCGTGGACCACAGCGAATTCACCCAGATGCCCCAGCAGGACATTGACCGCTGCGTGGCCATCATGAAGGCGGCGGGCATGAACGCCACCGTCAGCTCCATCCACATCAACGGCTGGTTTGGCGCGCACAACAAGCTCGAAGGCGCGCGCTGGATCCTGCGCACGCTGTTCGACATCGACCTCGACGCCACGCTGGACCGCTGGATCTACATCGGAGACTCCACCAACGACCAGCTCATGTTCGAGCACATGCCCCACAGCCTGGGCGTGGCCAACATCGCGCGCTTCGTGCCCCAACTCAAGCACCTGCCTCGCCATGTCACCCAGGCCGAGCGAGGAGACGGCTTTGCCGAAATGGCGCAGTACCTGCTGACCCAGCGCCCCTGATCCACAGGGCCGAGGGCCGGTGCAGCCCTTGCGGGCCTTCGCCCTCGACCACCCCCATCGGCCCCTCCTGATCTGCGGGACCCGCGCTCCCCCCGCAGACACCATCACCCTCAGCACAGCCAACCGCCCGGCGCAGGCGGGCTGTGCACCCTCTTTTCCCCATTCGACAGAGCAAATCTAGGACTATTCCTAGATCAAGCATCAATTATCAGAATGCGCCCTATTTCATATAGTAGCGGTGCACACCTAGAATCCATCACATACCCAAAGAACAGGTTTTTGTTTCGCCTTTTTCTTTGACAGATTCTCTCCTACATCCCATCCGCGCCATTGGGCACTGGTGTATTTGAAAAATTCAACTTCAAACATGCCAGAGAAACAAACCTCGCCCATCCCTCGCCAACGCTCCCTCATCCGAACAATTTCTCCATGTCAGCGCCACCACCTATTCCAGCATGATCGCAACCCCTGCAAATCCTTGACCATGCTGACAGTTACCAACCATTGGATTGATGAGGTGAACATGGAAAACTGATGATTTATTAACCACTCAACCATTCACACAGTCTCTTATTCCACCAGCGCATTCATCGCTGCTGGAATTTCATTTATCTCTTCAACTCGAGGGAATACCCATGAAAAAGATCGCATTGCTGACATCGGTTGCCGGCCTGGTCATGATGGCCACGAACACCGCTCAAGCAGCAGACGGCACCATCAACTTCACGGGCGAGGTGGTCACCACCACCTGCAAGGTGGACACCACGGTCGCCGGCGCCGCCAAGGACGGCGTGAAGCTGCCCAACGTGGCGAACAACCAGCTGGCCACCGTGGGCGCCACGGTCGGCCGCCAGGCGTTCTCGCTGGAACTCAGTGGCTGTGAGCTGGCCTCCAGCGCCACCGCCACGACGCCGGTCTCCAAGGTCGCCGTGTTCTTCGAAGCCGGCCCCAACGTGGACCTGGTCACCGGCATGCTCAAGCCTGCAGCTGCCAGCGGTACTGGTGCGCCCACCGTGGCCTCCGGTGTCCAGATCGCCATCGTGGATCCCAGCAACAACGAGCGCCTGAAGATCGGTTCCGCCCAGTCGCGCTTTGTGGACATCGACAACAAGGTCGGTGGCACGGGCCGAGCCGTCATGCGTTTCGCCTCCGAATACGTGGCCACCGGCCCCGTGACCGCAGGCCGTACCGACACCTCGGTGACCTACTCGCTGGTCTATCAGTAATCACTGACTTTCAGGCATATCGGCCGCCTTGCGGTGGTCGATATGCCGTGTCTTCTGCTTTCCTGACATGGGACCGGCCCCATTCTTTCGCTCAAAACCCAGAGAGTTCTCCGATGCTGACGATCAAACGTTCATATGGGCTTGCTGCCATCCTGTTGTCCCTTCTTCTTGGAACGGCGGCACAGGCCAGCGTGACATTGACGGGCACGCGCATCATCTTCCCCAGTGGCGAGAAGGAAGCCACCATCCAGCTCACCAACGAAGGCAGCAAACCTGCCCTGGTGCAGACCTGGCTGGACAAGGGCAACAACCAGGAATCGCCTGACAACATCGACGTTCCCTTCGTCATCACGCCCACCATCATGCGCATCGAGGCGGGCAAGAGCCAGACGTTGCGCATCATCTATTCGGGCGAAGCACTGCCTGCTGACAAGGAATCCCTGTTCTGGCTCAACGTGCTGGACGTCCCGCCCAAGGCGGAAATGGAAGGCGACTCCAACAATCTCCAGTTCGCCTTTCGCACTCGCGTCAAGCTCATGTACCGGCCCGGCAATCTGCCCGGCAATGCCCAGGAAGCTCCTGCCCAGCTTCAATGGTCGGCAGGCGTTGACGCCAAAAACCAGCCTGTGTTGAAAGCACGCAATCCCAGCGCCTTTGTGGTCAATGTGGCTGGCGTTGAATTGCAGCTCAACGGCAAATCCTTCGAGGCAGGCGTCGGACCCGTTCTTCCCGGCCAGGTGGCCGCCTTCCCAATCAAGGAACCTGCGGGTGCCAATATGGCTGGCGCGACCGGTGCCACGGTGATGTTCAGCAGCATCAATGATTGGGGCGCCAGTCTCAACCACGAAGCCAGGATTGGCAATTTCGCCAATTAAACAGGGCAATGCGAGCACAGCCACGCGAATCCCCCGTCCTCTCCGGTCTGATTATCTAATGCCACTGCATTTTCAGCCCGGCCAGCACACCGATACCCAGCGTTAATACCCAGCGAAACTGCATCGGTCTCTTTACCGGGACTGGCACATCGGCCTTGGCCGTTCGCTTTGCATCGGGCGCACAGCATTAGGAGATAAGCAAATGATCAGGCCAGTCTTTCCAGATTCAGAAAAGGGAATCAAAAGCCGGCATACAAGGCAAGGCAAAGGAACAATGCCGGGGCCAGGCCAAGGCCCTGCCGGATATTTCCAACTGAAGCCCGGCCATGCGCTGCTGCTCTCCGTGCTGGTCTGCTGGCAGTCCGAGGCCCAGCAGGGCCAGCAGGTCAAGGAAGTCACGACCTCCACGTCCACCGGCCAGTGGCAGCCCACGCCGGCTGCCGTCGACTTCGACCCCAGCTTTCTGAACACCGGCAAGCAGACCATTGACGTCTCGCGCTACTCGCGCGCCAACGTGGTCACGGCAGGCAGCTACAACCCAGACATCTACATCAACGGCAACTGGGTTGGCCGCAGCGAAGTGCAGTTCAAGGCACTGGCCGGTTCGCAGGACGCGCTGCCCTGCCTGGACAAAGCACTGCTGGAGAAGGTGGGCATCGACCTCTCGCGCCTGCCGCCCGAGGCCGCCTTGAAGCTGGTGGCCGACGGTGGCTGCAACCGGCTGGACCAGATCATCGCGGGCGCCTTCACCAGTTTCGATTTCGGCAAGCAGCGACTGGACCTGAGCGTGCCCCAGGCCTCGCTGCGCCGCTCGGTGCGCGGCTATGTCAGCCCCGACCAATGGAGCGCCGGCGTGCCTGTCGGCCTGCTCGGCTACCAGTTCAACACCTACCACGGGCGCTCCAGCAACGCAGAAAACACCACGCAGAGCTACCTGGGCCTGAACGGCGGCGTCAACATCGACCGCTGGCATTTCCGGCACAACGGCTCCTTCAGCTGGGCGGACACTGGACGGGGCAACTACCAGAACATCTCCACCTACGCACAGCGCGACATTGCCGACTGGTCTTCCCAGCTCATACTGGGCGACACCTACACGGGTGGCGACCTGATGGACTCCACCTCGTTTCGCGGCATACGCTTGAACAGTGACGACCGCATGCTGCCCGACTCCCAGCGCGGCTACGCGCCCGTGGTGCGCGGCGTGGCCAACACCAATGCCCGAGTCACCATCACGCAGAACGGCATCAAGCTCTACGAAACCACGGTGGCGCCCGGCGCCTTCGTCATCAACGACCTCTATCCCACGGGCTACGGTGGCGACCTGCAAGTCAGCATCACCGAGGCCAATGGTGCCGTGCGCAGCTTTGCCGTGCCCTACGCGGCCGTGCCGCTGTCGCTGCGCGAGGGGCAGGACCGCTACAGCCTCACGGCGGGCGTGGTGCGCCACCTGCCCAATACTTCGCCGCTGTTCTCGCAGGCGACCTGGCAGCACGGCTTCACCAACATGCTGACCGGCTACGGCGGTGTGTCCGTGGCCAAGGGCCATATCTCGCCCATGATTGGCGCGGCGCTCACCACGCCCTGGGGTGCCTTTGGTGCAGACATCACGCACGCCTCCACCAGCATTCCCAATGACGGCTCCTTTTCCGGACAGAGCTTGCGTGCCAGCTACGCCAAGTCCTTTGCGCAGACCGGCACCCACGTGGCCATTGCCGCCTATCGCTACTCCACCAACGGATTCTTCGGCCTCAACGACGCCATGCGCGCACGGGATCAGGCCAATCTGCTACGGCCCTCCACGGACCTGTACCGGCCTCGCAACCGCGCCTCTCTGGTCATGGGCCAGCAGTTTGGCCCCGGGGGAGGCAGCCTCAGCCTCACGGCGTCCACTGCCAAGTACTGGAACCGCCAGGGCTCCAACGTCGACTACGCCATTGGCTACAGCAACTCGTTCCGCAACATCTCCTACAACCTCTCCGCGGCGCGCCAGCGCGATGCCTGGGGACAGTCCAACACGTTCCTGCACGTGGGCCTGTCGATTCCGCTCAGCATGGAGCGCGGCATGATGCTCTCCACCAATACCAACCGCGACTCGCGCGGCCGCGTGCAGGCCCAGGCCAACCTGTCCGGGCTGCTGGGCGACGACAACGCCATCTCCTACGGCCTCAGCGCCAACCACAACACCGGTGGCATGAATGGCAGCAGCACCAGTGCCAGCGCCAACGCCACCTACCGCGCATCGCAGACCGAACTCAGCGGCAGCGTCAGCGCCAGCAGCGGCTACCAGCAATTCTCGGTAGGCGCGCGTGGCGCCATCGTGGCCCACCCGGGCGGCGTGACGCTGTCGCAATCGGTATCTGACACCTTTGCCATCGTGGAGGCCAAGAACGCGGAAGGCGCGCGCATCAACAACGCGCCCGGAGTGAAGGTGGACAGCCGGGGCTATGCCGTCGTCCCGTATCTGACGCCGTTCTCGATGAACGAGGTCTCCATCGATCCCAAGGGCCTGTCGACGGACGTGGAACTCAAGGAAACCAGCCAGCACGTCGCGCCGCTGGCCGGCGCCGTGCCACTGCTGGTGTTCAAGACAGCCTATGGCCGCTCGGCCGTGATCCGCGCGCGGCAGGCCGGCAACATGCCTGTGCCCTTTGGCGCCAGCGTGCTGGACATGGACGGCAAGGAGTTGGGCATGATCGGCCAGGCCGGCAAGCTTCTGGCGCGTGGGCTGTCAGACCAGGGCGAACTGCAGGTGCAATGGAAGACCGACACCGGCATGGTGGGCTGCAACCTCTCCTATACCCTTCCTGAAAGAAAGCGCAGCACCACCTACCAGCCGCCGCAAAGCCTGGAACTGCCCTGCGTGGCCAGCAGCAACCTGGTGCCTGCGGCCACCGACGTGGCATCGGCCAAGCCGGGCAAGACCGCGGCAACCTCAACCGCAACCACCAATGCCAAGACAGCCGTGGCAGGCGCCCCGGCTTCCAACGCTGCGTCGGCCGTGGCTCTGGCCGGCATGACCCAGGAACGTACGGCAGCAACGGCACCGGCCACGGCAGTCGCCAGCGCCCCGGCAGTCACTGCGGCGGCAGTGCTGCCCGCTCGTGCCACACAGCCGAGCGACAGCCAGCAGGCACTGAAGCTGGAGCGCAACCTGGACGGCCTGCGCATGAGCGTCAAGATCAGCGCCTTGCCCACCACGGTGCCAGTCACCAGCAACACGGGCAGAACTCCCGTGGCGGCAGGGCACGACGCAGGCACCGGCAAGCACAAGCCGCCGCAGCAAACCCTGCGGGCTGACCGTCCGCTGGCCATCCTGCAGCCCAGCCTGAAGATCAGGGTCCTGGCATCGGCCGATCAGACATAAGCACCGGAAAGCAGCCCAAATAGGCCCCTGCCAATGCAGGGCCACGTTGATTGCCTGCACCAGCAGGCTTCCATTTCCGACTCCCGCGCCGACTGCAGATACGTTGGTACGGGTAGCCATCGGCATGCAGCTATTTGCCGCCACTGCCCAAACGCTGTTCATCAAGGCCCGCAAGATTGACTGCGGGCCTTGTGCCGCAGGGCGGCACAGCCGAGACCTTGCTCTTCTCGCAAAGACCATCGTCCGCTTGTCTGCCGGCATCAGCTGCATCGCAGATCCCCCCAACCCATAGGCGACAGCCTTCCCACAAGGCTTTGCCCCGCCATTTCTGGACCCGCGCACGCACAGTTCGGATCACCAATTCGTAAGCAATTGAAGACAAGATAGGACTATTCCTAGGGAATCCCGAAAAATCCGCCAAAAAGATCAGGGAATTCCTAGAGAGAAAATCGCGAAATTCAGAATTATCCAATTTCATTTCAGCGAGCATGTGTTGACAATAGGCCGATCAGACAAATTGCCAAGATCAGAATCTGATTCTTCGAAATTTTGTCATTAACGAGAACAATCCACCGTCAATTCATATTCCCAAAAGGCCTCTTCAGCCACACCCAATTGACGCATAAAAAAATATATTACCTGCAGCTTTCAGCAGCAGCAACTCTATAGCCATCGATATCTGGAATCATTCAAAAATATCCAATATCAAATCAAAAATGGAGGTGCGTCAAAGAAAAAGTTTCAAACAAGATCATTACTTCAATCCACCATATTCATCAAACTCAATTTCATCAGGCATAAATATGAAATTTTCTGCATTGAAATTTTCGGTTGCGGGCTTGTCCTTGCTTGCACTGAGTTCTGTCCATGCGCAATCCACTCAGAGTGGAATCGTCAGATTCACAGGAAATATTTCTCCTGTCACTTGCATCGTCAATCTGGGCAGCAGGGACCAGAAGATCGATTTCGGCGTCGTGCCTCCCAACGCCAACGGCTTCACGTCTGGCGGTGGTGCCGTCGGCAACGTTGCCCTTCCCTCCCATCAGAGAACGATCACCATCAGGCTGGACGGCTGTTCCACTCCGGGCTCGAACAGTCAGCCGACTACTGCCACGGTCCGGTTTGATGGCCCCATCAGGAATGGCCGCATCAATACGAGCAATGCGACGACCGACATCCAGTTGTTGGAAAACAACTCGACAACGGCTATCTGGGATCTGAGCGGTCCGTCCGCGCCTGTCACGCTGCAATCAGGCACCAACACACTCAACTTCATCGCCAGGTATTACGTGGCTGCCGTGCCCCTTGTCTCTGGACAGGCCGATGCCGAGGCGACTTTCACCATGAACTACCAATAGGCGGCTATCGCTTCACAGATGCGCTGGCCATCTTCTGGCGGCTGGCGCACTCACCGCCCATGCCTGTGGCATTTCTCTCATATACAGAAAATCAGGATTTCCTATGCCGGGAAAAAATCGCGGACCTAGCCGATTGCCATATTTTCTGGCCATTGCCTCATTGCTGCTTTGCAGCCTCCCGGCGCATGCCAGCCTCGTCCTCTATGGAACACGGGTCATATTTTCAGGCGACGAGACGGAAGCCACCCTCAAGATTTCCAATGAAGGAAAATTGCCATCGCTGGTGCAGTCATGGCTGGACACGGGCGATGGAGATATGGCGCCCGAGGGCATAGATGTGCCCTTTGTGATCGCGCCGTCGCTCACCCGCCTGGAAGCCTCGGACCAGCAGGTGCTGCGCATCATCCATTCTGGCCAGGCCCTGCTCCAGGACAGGGAGTCATTGTTCTGGATCAACGTACTGGACGTACCACCCAAGACCTCAGATGGCCAAGGCTCCCACGGCAGCCTCGCACTGGCCTTTCGCACGCGCATCAAGCTGATCTATCGCCCCAAGGGCCTGCCGGGCGAGCCCAGGGATGCGCCTGAACAGTTGCAGTGGTCCGCAAGCACCACCCAAGACGGACAGGCCGTACTTCATGCCCGCAATCCGACCGCGTATGTCGCCAATCTGGGTCATATCGCCATAGAGGCAGCCGACCAGAGTTTCAAGGTGACTGTAGGGCATGTGCTGCCAGGAGAAACAGCGACGTTCGCACTTCAGAAGCCCGCCGAGAACGAGCAACCGCCCAAGGAGCTTCCCGCTGGGGCAGTCGTGGTCTACACCAGCCTCAACGACTGGGGCGGGGCCGAGGGCCACAGGGTCGAACTTGGGCGCTGACGGTAGCCGAAGCCCTAACGCAGCACCGAAAGCCTCCATGCCGGTCACGCGTGACTGGCCGAGTTAGGCAGCACGGCGCAGCAGGTGCAAAAAAAGGCATGTCCATCGAGAGGGATTGCTATGAAGAAAAAAGCCGACAGGGTACGGAAGCCAGGCTGTTTCCCATTCAAGGCCAAACCACTACATGCCTTGCTGCTGGCAGTACTGGCCTGTTGGCAAATGGATATGCGCGCCTCGCAAACAGAGCACACCGCCGGCAGGATGCCGCCCGCACGCGCACAGCACATCGAATTCAACAGCAGCTTTCTGCGAGGAGGCGACGGGATCGATGTCTTGCGTTTCGCAGAGGGTAATTCTGTGGAACCGGGTCTCTACAACCCGGACCTTCTGGTCAACGGCAACTGGATGGCCCGCACCGAGGTGCGGTTCACTCAACGCAGTCGGGGTGCCAGTGCCCAGCCCTGCTTCAACATGTCCCTGCTGGAGCAAATGGACATTGACATGGCGAGCCTGCCGGCGAACGAGGATGTTGTGGATGGAGACCCAGCGTGCCTGCGCATTGAAAAGGCCGTCCCCGGCGCTTCCGCAAGCTTCAACGTAGGTTTGCAACGACTGGATGTGAGCATTCCCCAGATCCTGATGCGGCGCGTGGCAAGCGGCTACGTGAGTCCGGAGCAGTGGAACGCGGGCGTGACGACCGGCACGCTCGGCTATGACTTCAACACCTACCATGCGCGCGGCGGGCCAGCGGGCAGCAGCACCCAGGGCTACCTGGGCCTGAACAGCGGCTTCAACTATGCGCGCTGGCATTTCCGGCACAGTGGCTCGTTCAGTTGGAGCGATCAGGGACCGAGCCGTTATCAGAGCATCTCGGCCTATGCGCAGCGCGACATCGCCGACTGGTCATCGCAACTGATCCTGGGCGACACCTACACCGACGGGGAGATCATGGACTCGGTCTCCTTCCGCGGCCTGCGGCTGCGCACGGACGACCGCATGCTGCCCGAGTCGCAGCGCGGCTTCGCGCCCGTGGTGCGCGGCGTGGCCAATTCCAACGCTCGGGTGGTCATCCGCCAGAACGGCATCAAGCTGCAAGAGACCACGGTGGCACCGGGCGCCTTCGTGATCAATGACCTGTACCCCACCGGCTATGGCGGCGACCTGCAGGTGGACATCGAGGAGGCCGACGGCTCCGTGCGTTCCTTCTCGGTGCCCTATGCGGCCGTTCCTCGTTCGCTGCGCGAGGGCCAGCACCGCTACAGCCTCACAGCAGGCGCGGTGCGCGGCCTGCGTGAGAGCGCTCCGTTCTTCTCGCAGGCAGGCTGGCAGTACGGCTTCTCGAACATGCTCACGGCCTATGGCGGCGCCACGGTCGCCAGGGGCTATTTCTCGCCCACGGTGGGCGCCGTGTTCAATACACCATGGGGTGCCTTTGGCCTGGACCTCACACACGCCAACACCCGCATCCCCCATGACCGCAGCTACTCAGGACAAAGCCTGAGAGTCACCTACGCCAAGACCTTCCCGGAGTCCGGCACGGGCATCACCCTGGCTGCCTACCGCTATTCCACCAACGGGTTCTTCGGCATCAACGAGGCCATGCGGGCGCGCGACCTGACCCGGCCCGCTGCCAGCGGCACACCGCCCCCGCTGTCGCGCCCGCGCACGCGCGCCGCAATGACACTGAGCCAGCGCCTGGGCGAGCAAGGCGGCAACCTGAGCATTTCCGCCTCCATGGACAACTACTGGAACCGCGCGGGCCGCCGCGTGGACTACACGCTCAACTACAGCAGCTCGTGGCTGGGCGTTCCCTACAACCTGTCGGCCTCGCGCCAGCGCGATGCCTGGGGCCGCCCCAGCACGCAGCTGTACGCAGGGGTGACGATTCCGCTGGGGGCGGGAAAGCCCAGAGTCATGAGCCGTTTCACACATGACTCGCGCGGCGGCAACCAGTTGCAGGCCAGCACCTACGGGCAGGCCGGCAGCGATCTCTCCTATGGCCTGAATGCCGAATACGGCAGCAGCGGCAACCAGGGATCGCGCCTCAATGCAGGCGCCAATGCCCTCTACCGCCGCCCGTACACGCTGTTCAGCGGCAGCGTGAGCGCGGGCCGGGCCGGCCAGCAACTGTCACTGGGCGCGCGCGGCGCCTTGGTCGCCCACCCCGGAGGGGTCACGCTGTCGCAGCCCCTGGGCGAGACCTTCGCCATCGTGCAGGCCCCGCATGCCGAGGGCGCGCGCCTCACCAATACGCCCGGCGTACGCATCGATGCACGGGGCTATGCCGTGGTGCCCTACATGACACCCTATGCCATGAACGAGGTGTCGCTGGACCCCAAGGGCATGTCCATGGATGTGGAACTGCAGGAGGCCAACCGGCGCGTCGCACCGGTGGCCGGTGCCGCCGCCATGGTGGTGTTCAAGACGAGCTACAGCCGCTCAGCCGTGCTGCGCCTGACGCAGGCGGACACGTCGCCCGTGCCTTTCGGCGCCGTCGTCTCGGACGAGAGCGGCAAGGACCTGGGCATGGTCGGCCAAGCCGGCAAGCTCATGCTGCGCGGCCTGTCGGACCAGGGGCAGCTGCACGCCCAGTGGAAGGCCGGCGATGGCACGGCCCATTGCAGCATGGCCTATTCGCTGCCGGCGCGGGAGCGCTCCACCGGCTCCCGTGTGCCAGCCAGCATGGACCTGCACTGCGTGCCGTCCCATCTTGCCGCAGCGCCGTCCCATCAGGCCGCGCTGACACACAGAGCCGAGACCTCGCGTCCCATCGCCATCCGCCAGTCCAGCCTGCCCTTCCAGGCCGAGAAGCATCTTGGCGATTTGCGGCTGAGCCTGCGCATCAGTGTCTTGCGCACCACGGCCGATGCGAAGCGGTACACGGGCCAGGCGCAGCCGCCCTTGGCGCCGGACGGCCGGGCAGACAGCAGCCCTGGCCTGCGGATCGATCGCAGCCTGGTGGGTGAATTGCGGGACTCGCCGCCACAAGCCCAGGCCTCGGTCGGCGTCTGAACCGACGCGGTACATGGCTGTGCCCACCCCCTTTCCGGCACGCGGTCCGCCGGTCACCTGCCCTGCGATATTGAAATCCAAGAACCGCCTTTTCATTCAGCAACGGAGCATTTTCATGACCATTACCCGTGCCATCGCATTGTCCTCAGTACTCTTCATTTTTTCCATAGGCCAGGCACATGCGCAAGCTTTTTGCTCTAACGATGGAGTCGGCAATTCCATCAACGATGGCAAAAATCACTATGTCCTCCTGCCCAGTAGAACGCTGGAGGTCCCACTGCCGTTTGATATTGAATCTCGTGCAATCGGCAGTGTAGTGGGCCGCGTCGCCTTTCTCCCCTATATCATCAACAAGAAATATACTGGAATGAAAGGGGGTGCAATGTTCTGTGCAAAATACCAAACCTCTGGCTGGTATGGCGTGGGCACCTTTCACCAGAAGCACCGGGCTTATGAGAGCTCCATTCCCGGCATAGGACTGCGCATAGATTTCAGAAAAATGCCTATTCCGACCGACCCAAGCAATGCAATACAGAGCTACTTTCCCATCCAGGAACTGTCCGATGCTCCCATCTATATCTATCTGGTGAAGATTGGCCCGATCAAACAGGCAGGGCCCCTCAAAGGGGTTTTCCTTCAATACAAGGTCGACGACGTGGTCATCGCCCAATACCAGTTTGACCGTGAGGCCACCGCTCCGACCGGTCCGTTCTGCACCGCGAGCCTCAGCGCAGAGAACCCGGCCACGGCCGCCGTCGCCCCTTCTTCCGGTCGCCCCGCTGCTGAGGGCAGGCTGCCGGAAATGATCGCCAAAGCCCCATCCTGCCTTGCTGATGAACTGTCAGGCATCAAGCCGGTCATGGGAAGTTCCAGTGTCGCCCTGCTTTCGCTCAACCGCCACTGATCCCAAGCCTGCCTTTGCGAGGGCCTTGGAGCAGGCGCTGCACTCCTCAGAGATGCCATGCGCCTGCACATGCCAGGGCTAACGGCACACGGCACAAGACGCCACGTTGTTCTTTCGAACTGCCGCCTTGATTCCAGATGGAGAACCAGAATGAATATGTACAAGCTTTTCGCATTTTCCATGGGAATCATTTTTTCCACCATTTCCGAATCCCATGCAGCATTCTGCATGCCGGCTGACTCCAATCCGACCACTGATGGAAAGAACCATTACATTGCATCTTACCCCGTGAATCAGGTCCTGAGTTTACCCATCAACATAAACTCCGAACCAAACGGCAAAGTGTTTGCAGTAATTTCGCTTAACCCAGTAATCGACAACAAGAGATATTCCTCAATAACTGCGCAAGTGGTTTGCTCAGGCGTTGGCAGACCTTCATTTTCAGGAATCGGAGCACCTGATGACAGAATCTATCCCAGCAATGTCCCCGGAATAGGATTGCGCATGTCAATGAAAGGGATTGGAACAATTCCCAGCGATCTACCTACACTAACGAATTCATACATCATTCCCGAAGGAGAAAAATCCACCATTACAATAGATTTCATAAAAACAGGACCCATCAGTACTATTTTTGGAGATATCCAACTGGCAGGACCATACATGGAAATGAAAATTGCCGGAGCACGCGCCGCGCAATACGTGTTCTCCGGTATCACCCTGACCCCCATCAATCCCACCTGCACGCTGGTGTCGGACAGCATCAGCGTACCGCTGGGCACGCATCCCGACACACGCTTCACGGGTTTGGGTGCGACCACGGACAAGGTGCCCTTCTCCATCCAGCTGAGCTGCTCCGGCGGCGACCCGAACACCCAGATCAAGCCTTTCGTGACGCTGTCGGGCACGACGGACACGCAAGTCCCCTCGGTGCTGGCGCTGACCGGCTCGCAGGTCAGCGGCGTTGGCGTGGAGGTGCTGAGAAATGGCGCGATCCAGGGCTTTGGCGCAGCCAACGGCTGGCAGGCGGGCACGATTTCGCAGGGCACGGCAAATTTCCAGATCGACCTGGAGGCGCGCTACCGGCAGATCAGGAATACCGTGAGCGGCGGTGGCAGCGCCAATGCCTTGGCGACCTTCACCATCGACTACCAGTAGGCCGGTCGCAGCACGGCCGCAACACGGCGGTAACACGGCGGTATCGGCTTGTGCCACGAGACAAAAGGGTTAACCCCAGTCCAAAAACGTCGCAACCTCTGCGACATTTCAACCAAGCAAGGTTGCACCACGTTTTCTTCATGGTGCATGTCCATTCGCATTTCCCACCTCTTCCATTCCTCACTGGCACACCATGTCCACCACCGTAGGCATCAAGGTTGATGACGCTCTGCGCGAGCGCATCCGCATCGCCGCCCAGCAGATAGGGCGCACACCGCACTGGCTGATCAAACAGGCGGTTGTCCAGTACGTCGATGCCCTGGAGCGCGGCGCGACCACCATCCGGCTGTCCAGCGCGGGCGACAGCCAGGGTGATGTGGCGCTGGAAGAAGCGCAACCCAGCAGCCCGCAAGAGGTGCAACCCTTTCTGGAATTCGCCCAGTCCATCCTGCCGCAGACGCCGTTGCGCGCCGCCATCACGGCCGCCTGGCACCGGCCCGAGCCCGAGTGCCTGCCGGTGCTGCTGCCGCTGGCACGCGCCCAGGATGCCCAGCAGGCCGACAAGGTGCGCGAGCTGGCGACCAGGCTGGTGCAGGGGCTGCGCGATGCGCCGGCCGGCAGCGGCGTGGCGGCGCTGGTGCAGGAGTTCTCGCTGTCCAGCCAGGAAGGCGTGGCGCTGATGTGCCTGGCCGAGGCGCTGCTGCGCATTCCCGACCGTGCCACGCGCGATGCGCTGATCCGCGACAAGATCAGCAAGGGCGACTGGCGCGCCCATGTGGGCCGCTCGCCCTCGCTGTTCGTGAACGCGGCGGCCTGGGGCCTGGTGCTGACGGGCAAGCTTACGTCCACGAGCAGCGAGAAGAACCTGTCGTCGGCGCTGACGCGCGTGATCGGCAAGGGCGGCGAGCCGCTGATCCGCCAGGGCGTGCACCGCGCCATGAAGCTGATGGGCGAGCAGTTCGTGACGGGCCAGGACATTGCCGAGGCGCTGGCCAACAGCCGCGCCTATGAAAAACAGGGCTTTCGCTACAGCTACGACATGCTGGGCGAGGCGGCCGCCACCGATTCCGACGCACAGCGCTACCTGCAGGCCTACGAGCAGGCCATCCACGCGATTGGCGCGGCCTCCAACGGACGCGGCATCTTCGAGGGGCCTGGCATCTCCATCAAGCTGTCGGCCTTGCACCCGCGCTACAGCCGCGCGCAGTACGAGCGCGTGATGGCCGAACTGCTGCCGCGCGTGCTGCAGCTGGCCGAGCTGGCCAAGCAGTACGACATCGGCATGAACATCGACGCCGAAGAGGCCGACCGGCTGGAGCTGTCGCTGGACCTGCTGGAGGCCTTGTGTGCCGCGCCCTCGCTCAAGGGCTGGAACGGCATAGGCTTTGTGGTCCAGGCCTACCAGAAGCGCTGCCCGCAGGTGCTGGACTACCTGGTGGACCTGGCCCGCCGCAGCCGCCGCCGCCTGATGGTGCGCCTGGTCAAGGGCGCCTACTGGGACAGCGAGATCAAGCGCGCCCAGGAAGGCGGCCAGGCCGGCTACCCGGTCTATACGCGCAAGGTCTATACCGATGTGAGCTACCTGGCCTGCGCGCGCAAGCTGCTGGATGCGCCCGATGCCATCTACCCCCAGTTCGCCACGCACAACGCGCAGACCCTGGCCAGCATCTACCACCTGGCCCAGGCCGTGGGCGGCAGCTACTACAGCGGCCAGTACGAGTTCCAGTGCCTGCACGGCATGGGCGAGCCGCTGTACGCACAGGTGACGGGCCCGGCCTCCGAAGGCAAGCTGGCCCGCCCCTGCCGCATCTATGCGCCCGTGGGCAGCCATGAGACGCTGCTGGCCTATCTGGTGCGCCGCCTGCTGGAGAACGGTGCCAATACCTCGTTCGTGAACCGCATCGGCGATGCCTCCGTGCCGGTCTCCGACCTGGTGGCCGACCCGGTGGACGAGGTGATGAAGATCGCACGCCACGAAGGCCGGCTGGGCGCCCCCCACCCGCGCATTGCGCTGCCGGCCGATCTGTTCGCGCACCAGGGAGACAAGGCAGGGCAGGCCCGCGCCAATTCCCAGGGCCTGAACCTGGCACACGAGCAGCAACTGGCCTCACTGGCCGCCGCGCTGCTGCACAGCACGCGCCAGACCTATCTGGCCGCCCCCGCGGATGCCGACCTGCCGGCCGACCCGGCGCGTACCGAAGGCTGGCAGCCCATGCGCAGCCCGGCCGAGCTGTCCGACATCGTGGGCTGGGTGCGCGAGGCCACGGCGGCCGAGGCCGAAGCCGCCGCCGCGCGCGCCGCGCAGGCCGCGCCCATCTGGGCCGGCACACCGCCCGCCGCCCGTGCCGACGCGCTGGCCCGCGCCGCCGACCTGCTGGAGCAACGCAGCCAGCCGCTGATGGGCCTGATCATGCGGGAGGCGGGCAAGACCCTTTCCAACGCCGTGGCCGAGGTCCGCGAGGCCGTGGACTTCCTGCGCTACTACGGCGCCCAGGCGGCCGCGCATTTCGACAACGCCGCGCAGCGCCCTCTGGGCGTGGTGCTGGCCATCAGTCCCTGGAATTTCCCCCTGGCCATCTTCTGCGGACAGGTGGCTGCGGCCCTGGCCGCCGGCAACACGGTGCTGGCCAAGCCTGCCGAGCAGACACCGCTGACGGCCGCCGCCATGGTGGCCCTGCTGCACGAGGCTGGCGTGCCGCGCGACGCGCTGCAGCTGGTGCCGGGCACGGGCGAGACCGTGGGCGCGGCCCTGGTGGCCCATGTCCAGGTGGCGGGCGTGATGTTCACGGGTTCCACCGAGGTGGCGCGCCTGATTGCACGCCAGCTGTCCCGCCGCCTGTCGCCTGCGGGCCGCACCATTCCGCTGATTGCCGAGACCGGCGGCCAGAATGCCATGGTGGTGGACTCCTCGGCCCTGGCCGAGCAGGTGGTGGCCGATGTTCTGGCCTCGGCCTTCGATTCGGCCGGCCAGCGCTGCTCTGCCCTGCGCCTGCTGTGCCTGCAGGACGAGGTGGCCGACCGCACGCTGACCATGCTGCGCGATGCGCTGCAGGAGTGGAACCTGGGCAACCCCGACCGCCTGAGCACCGATGTGGGCCCCGTGATCGACGACGCGGCGCGCCGCCAGATCGAGCAGCACATAGAGCAGATGGCCGCAGCGGGCCAGAAGGTCACCCGCGTGGAACGCAAGGACGGCGTGCTCAATGGCCACTACGTGGCCCCGGCCCTCATCGAGATCGACAGCACCACGCGCCTGCAGCGCGAGGTCTTCGGCCCCGTGCTGCATGTGATCCGCTTCAAGCGCGAGCAGCTGGACGCGCTGGTCGATGGCATCAACGCCACCGGCTACGGCCTGACCTTCGGCGTGCACAGCCGCATCGACGAGACCATTGCCCACCTCACCCAGCGCGTGCATGCGGGCAACATCTATGTGAACCGCAATGTGATCGGCGCCATGGTGGGCGTGCAGCCCTTTGGCGGCATGGGCCTGTCGGGCACCGGCCCCAAGGCCGGCGGCCCGCTGTACCTGCACCGACTGGCGCAGGGGCCGGCCAGCGCGGCGCTGTCCGTCTTTGCGCGGGCCGAGTCGTCTCCCCAGGCACCGCTGCAATTGCTGGGCCTGCTGCGCGAGACGCTGTCCAAGGCCCCGCCCCAGGACATGTCCGCCGATGAGCAGGTGCAGGCCCTGGCCGCCTGCGACGAGGCCCTGGCCGCCTCGCGCCTGGACGCCGCCATGCTGCTGCCCGGCCCCACGGGCGAATCCAACCGCTACCGCCTGCTGCCGCGCGGCCCCGTCTGGGCACTGCCGCGCACGCCGCTGGGCCTGGTGGCCCAGGTGGCAGCAGCCCTGGCCAGCGGCAACGCCTGCCATGCCGTGCTGCCCGACAACGGAGCAGGCGCCGACAGCGGCTGCTCCGCCACCTGGCAGGCGCTGCGCGCCGCTGCGGGCGATGCCGGCGTGTCGTGGCTGCACAGCGCCAGCGCAGACTCCCTGGCCGATTCGGCAGCGCCCATGGCGGCCTTGCTGTTCGAGGGCGACGGCGACGCCCTGCTGCAGGTCTGCGCCCAGGTCGCCGCGCGCGACGGTGCCCTGGTGCGCGTGGAAAGCCGCAACAGCGACGAGCTGCACGCGGGCCGCGGCTATGACCTGGCCGCGCTGTTCCACGAGCAATCCATCAGCACCAATACCGCCGCCGCAGGCGGAAACGCCCAACTCATGACCATGGCTTGAACCGCCGGGGCCGGCACAACCGGCCCCTGGCAAGCGCCCCGCACAACCCGAAAAACACGACCAACGCAGGACACTTCAATGCAATTCAACTGGAACGACCCGACGGCGATCATGTTCGCCATCTACCTGGTCGCCATGCTCGGCATCGGCGCCATCGGCTACTTCAGCACCAAGAATCTTTCCGACTACATCCTGGGCGGCCGCAGCCTGGGCAGCTTCGTGACGGCGCTGTCGGCCGGCGCCTCGGACATGAGCGGCTGGCTGCTGATGGGCCTGCCCGGCGCCATCTACCTGTCCGGCCTGTCGGAAGCCTGGATCGCCATCGGCCTGATCCTGGGCGCCTACCTGAACTGGCGCCTGGTGGCGGCGCGGCTGCGCCTGTACACCGAGCGCGCCGGCAATGCGCTGACGCTGCCCGACTACCTGGCCAACCGCTTCGAGGACCACTCCAACGTTCTGCGCATCGTGACGGCCGTGGTGATCCTGGTGTTCTTCACGCTGTACTGCGCCTCGGGCGTAGTGGCGGGCGCGCGCCTGTTCGAGAACATGTTCGGCATGCCCTACAGCACGGCCCTGTGGGTGGGCGCGCTGTGCACCATCGCCTATGTGTTCATCGGCGGCTTCCTGGCCGTGAGCTGGACGGACACCATCCAGGCCTCGATGATGATCACGGCGCTGATCCTGGCGCCCGTGATCGCCTGGCTGGCCGTGCAGGGCCATCTGCAGCCGGGCCAGGACCTGCACGCCATCGTGGCGGCAGAGAAGTTCGACCTGTTCCGTGGCGCCAGCTTCGTGGGCGTGGTCTCGCTGCTGGCCTGGGGCCTGGGCTACTTCGGCCAGCCGCACATCCTGGTGCGCTTCATGGCGGCCTCGTCGGTGCAGACCATTCCCTCGGCCCGCCGCATCAGCATGACCTGGATGATCCTGTGCCTGGCCGGCGCCGTGGCCGTGGGCTTCATCGGCATCCCGTACTTCGCGGCCAACCCCGGTGGCGCCGCCGCCGTGAACGCCAATGCCGAGACGGTGTTCATGGAGATCACCAAGCAGCTGTTCAACCCCTGGATCTCGGGCGCGCTGCTGGCAGCCATCCTGGCGGCCGTGATGAGCACGCTGTCGTGCCAGCTGCTGGTGTGCTCCAGCGCGCTGACCGAAGACATCTACCGCACCTTCCTGCGCAAGAACGCCAGCCAGATCGAACTGGTCTGGATCGGCCGCGCCATGGTGCTGCTGGTGGCCTTGATCGCCATCGCCATCGCCAGCAACCCCGACTCCAAGGTGCTTGGCATGGTCAGCTACGCCTGGGCCGGCTTCGGCGCCGCCTTCGGCCCGGTGATCATCCTGTCGCTGTTCTGGAGCCGCATGACGCGCGGCGGCGCGCTGGCCGGCATCATCACCGGCGCCGTGACGGTGCTGGTGTGGAAGCAGTTCGGCTGGCTGGGCCTGTACGAGATCATCCCCGGCTTCATCCTGGCCTGGCTGGCCACGGTGGTCGTCAGCCGCATGGGCCCTGCGCCTTCGCAAAGCATCCTGAAAGCACATGCGGCGGTGGAGAGCGAGTTCGAGCGGATCGGGGCACGCTGAGTGGTAATGAGCTGACCCGCTCCATCTGAACCCGACGCCCGATGACGCTTGCGCGCATCGGGCGTTTGTCATTTCAGCACCCATGGCATCGCCAAATCAGATGCACCTCAACGCACATGACGAGCGCTTTGTACGTGGTCGCCACAAGGGGAGTGGTCACTACAATCCATGGGCTCTTTTTTTCATCGCCGGGCCGCCCCAGGATGAAAAGCGGCCCCCTGCGGGGGACCGCGGACCTTGCCCTGCAAGGGGAGCGTGGGGCCATTTTTCAACACACAACAAGTGAGACTGCCGCTATGCAAATGATCCGCCGCACCCTTCTTTCGACCTGCGTGGCCGCCATGGCGGCTGCTTCGGCTGGCGCCGTACTGGCCCAGACCAAGGAGGTCAAGGTGGGCTACGCCCTGGCCGTGAATTCGCACTACGGCGCGGCTGCCCAAGCCTGGGCCGATGCGGTGGAAAAGGGCACGAACGGCGCCTACAAGTTCAAGCAGTTCCCCGCGTCCGCCCTGGGCGGCGAACGCGAGCTGATCGAGGGTCTGCAGCTGGGCACGGTGGAGGCGGCCATCGTCTCCACGGGCGCCATCAGCAACTTCGTGCCCGATGTGGGCGTGGTGGACATTCCCTTCCTGTTCCGCGACACGCAGCATGCGCGCGCCGTGTTGGACGGCGCCTTCGGCCAGGAGCTGCTGGCCAAGTTCAGCAAGCGCGGCCTGGTCGCGCTGGCCTGGGGCGAACAGGGCTTTCGCCACCTGTCCAACAACAAGCACGCCGTCAACGGCGTGGCCGATCTCAAGGGCCTGAAGATCCGCGTGACCGAGAACCCCGTGCACATCACGGCCTTCCGTACGCTGGGCGCATCGCCCACGCCCATGTCCTGGCCCGAAGTGATCGGCGCGCTGCAGCAGGGCACGATCGACGGCCAGGAGAACCCGATCTCGGTGCTGGCCTCGGCCAAGCTGTGGCAGGTGCAAAAGCACCTGACGCTGACCGCCCATGTGTACGCGCCCATGGCCCTGCTGGTGTCGCCCTCGTTCTGGGGCACGCTGAACGACAGCCAGAAGGCGGCCTTCACGCAGGGCGCCAAGTCGGGTGCCATCGCTTCGCGCGTGTTCGTGGACACGGTGGAGAAGAAGGGCGTGGAAGAGGCCAAGAGCCACGGCATGCAGGTGGTGGAGAAGGTGGACCAGGCCGCCTTCCGCACCGCGCTGGAGCCGGCCTACAAGGAATACGCGAAGAAGTTCGGCCAGAAGACGCTGGACACCATCGCCAACGCCAAGTAATCCTTCCTGCCACGGGCGGCCCGCCCGTGGCACCGGGCCGCCGCTGCGGGCAAGCCCCATGGCCCCGCACGGCGCCCACGCCGATGATCTGACCTCCGACGGCAGCCCGGCCCTTGCGCCACTCCCCTCCTGCCCTCGCCCACTCCTATGCTCAACCGAATCGAACGCGCCCTTGTGGCCTGCAACCGCTGGCTGCTGATCGTGCTGTTGCTGGCCATGGCCTGCATCGTGTTTGCCAATGTGGTGCTGCGCTACACCACGGGCGACTCCATTGTCTGGGCCGAGGAAGTGGCCCGGCACATGATGATCTGGGTCACCTTCCTGGGCGCGGGCCTGGTGCTGCGCTTCGGCGGCCATGTGGCCATCGACAACCTGCACCGCTCGGTGGGCACGCGCAAGGCGCAGTGGCTGCGCCGCCTCGTGGTGCTGGGCGTGGGCCTGTTCTGCGCGGTGATGGCGGTGGCCTCGTCGCAGTACGTCTGGGCCACGCGCTTCCAGACCACGGCGGCCACGGACATTCCGATCTCCTTCGTCTACGCGGCCATGCCCGTGGGCTTCGTGCTGATGCTGGTGCATCTGCTGTTCATTGCGCGCGGCTACGTGGCTGATGGCTCCTTCGCCGAATCCGACGAGATGGATGCCGACGCAGCCGCGTCGATCTGATCCACCAGGCAGACACATCATGGGTATCACGCTTTTCATCGCCATCATCGTCCTGCTCACGCTGGGCTTTCCGGTGGCCTTCGCGCTGGCGATCTCCGCCGCACTGGCCGTCTTCGTGGGGGGCCGCTATCCGCAGCTCATCGTGTTCAAGGAGATGTTCACGGGCATAGACAGCTTTCCGCTGATGGCCGTGCCCTTCTTCATCCTGGCGGCCGAGCTGATGTCGGGCGGGGCGCTCACGCATGTGCTGCTGCGCTTTGCCGCGCAGTTCGTGGGCCATCTGCGCGGCGGCCTGGGCTATGCCAATGTGCTGTCGCTGACGCTGTTCTCGGGCATTTCGGGCTCGGCCCTGGCCGATGCGGCCGGCCCCGGCTCGATGATGGTCAAGATGATGGACAAGGCCGGCTATGCACGCTCCTACGCGGCGGCGCTGACGGCCAGCACGGCCATCGTGGGGCCCATCATTCCGCCGTCGGTGAGCATGATCATCTACGCGCTGCAGGATGAGAACGTGTCGGTGGGCGGGCTGTTCATGGCCGGCTTCATTCCCGGCATCCTGATCGCGCTGGCCATGGCCGCCGTGAACTGGTGGGTGTGCAGGAAGCGCGACTACCGCTCCACCGAGCCGCGCCCCGACGGCCGCACGATGTGGATCAACAGCTTCAAGGCGATTCCCGCGCTGATGCTGATCGTGCTTATCGTGGTGGGCATCCGCTTCGGCATCTTCACGCCCACCGAGGCGTCGGTGGTGGCCGTGTTCTACGCCCTGGTCTGCGGCAAGTGGGTGTACCGCACGCTGCAGTGGTCGGCGCTGCCGGGCATTGCGGCGCGCTCGGCCATGCTGACGGCCTCGGTGCTGCTGGTGATGGCGACTTCGGCCGCCTTTGCCTGGGTGCTGACGGTGGAGGGCATTCCGCAGTACCTGTCCGAGCTGATCGTGAGCTGGGAGCTGTCGCCCACCCTGTTCCTGATCGCGGTGAACATCCTGCTGCTGGTGTTCGGCATCTTCATGGAGCCGCTGCCCGGCGTGATGATCCTGGTGCCCATCCTGGCGCCCATTGCGTTCAGCCTGGGCATCGATCCCACGCACTTCGCCATGGTGGTGATCGTGAACCTGACGCTGGGCATGATCACGCCGCCCGTGGGCGGGCTGCTGTTCGTGACCTCGGTGGCCACGCGCGTGTCCATCACCGATCTCACGCGCGAGATGCCGCTGTTCCTGCTGGCGCACTTCGTGGTGCTGTGCCTGCTGACCTTCATCCCCGCGCTGTCCACCTGGTTGCCGCATACGCTGGGCTTCCAGTGACGACAAGGGCCTCCGAGTGAGGCCCTTTTTTTTGCCGCCGGGCCGCTCCAAGGCAAAAAGCGGCCCCTGGGGGGCAGCGGACCTTGCGCAGCAAGGGTAGCGTGGGGGCCTTTTTTCTGGGGTGCCCAGCGCCTCAGAAGAGCAGGCCGGCCATGCGCTGGGCCGTTTCCTTCAGGTGCGGCAGGCCTTCCAGCGCCTGCGCCAGCGGCATGCGCGCCTCGGGCGCATGCACGGCCAGCGTGGCGCGGCACTGGCCCTTGGCATCGCGCACGGGCACGGCCACGGCGATCATGCCGCGCATGAATTCCTCGCGGTCGCAGGAGTGGCCTTCGCGCACGATGCGCGCGCATTCATCGGCCAGCGCCTCGGGCGTGGTCAGCGTGTTGGCCGTGCAGGCGGTGAGTTCCACGCTGTCCAGAATGGCGGCGCGCCGGGCCGCAGGCATATGGGCCAGGAACAGCTTGCCGCTGGCCGTGGCGTGGATGGGCACCATCGATCCGGCCTCCAGCTGGATGCGCAGCGGCCAGTGGGTCTCGACACGGTCCAGGTAGCGCACGTGCGTGCCGTCCAGCACGGTGAGGTTGCAGGTCTCGCCCAGACGGGCCACCAGCTGGGACAGCAGCTCATGGCGCAGGGCCTGGCGCGGGTCGGCTTGCAGGGCGCGCACGGCCAGGCTCAGCAGCTTGGGGCCCGGGGAGAAGCTGCGGTCACCCTCATGGCGCAGCAGCCATTGCCGCGCCTCCAGGTGGGAGCACAGGCGCGAGGCCGTGGCCTTGGGCAGGTTGAGCGCGGCTGCGATGTCCATGAGGCCCGGCGGGGCCTCGGCCTGGGTCACGAAATCGAGCACGGCCAGGGAGCGATCGGAGACCGAGTTCGCTTCGTCCTGCCGTGCAGGGGTGGGGTCCGGGGCAGCGCTGGCAAGGGATGGCGGCATGGGGCGGTGTCGTGTCGTGTGGAAGGCCGGAAACGCTTTCGATCATGCCTGATCGCCAGGAGGCGGCAAGGGTTTGCGCGGGGTTGCGGTCCACGGCGGTAAAGAATAAGTTTCACTCAAAGGAACAAATAGTTCCTTAAAAAGAAACTAAAAAGGAGCCACTGCATGCCGGACCCTATCGACAGCTATGACTACGTGATCGTGGGAGCAGGCTCTGCCGGCTGCGTGCTGGCCGCGCGCCTGTCCGAGGACCCGGCCACGCGGGTGTTGCTGCTGGAGGCCGGACCGCCGGACCGCTCGCCCTGGATCCACCTGCCCATCGGCTACGGCAAGACCATGTGGAGCCCCGTCTACAACTGGAAGTTCGAGACCGACCCGGACCCCAACATGAACGGCCGGCGCATCTACTGGCCGCGCGGCCGCACGCTGGGCGGCAGCAGTTCGATCAACGGCCTGATCTACGTGCGCGGCCAGCGCGAGGACTACGACCACTGGGCGGCGCTGGGCAACGCAGGCTGGTCGTATGAGGAGGTGCTGCCCTACTTTGTGAAGTCCGAAGGCAATGCGCGCGGCGCCTTCCCGGGCCATGGCGCGGACGGGCCGCTCAAGGTCTCGGACATCGGCGCACAGCATCCGCTGATCGAGGCCTTCATTGCCGGTGCAGGCCAGGTCGGCGTGCCCCGCACCGAGGACTTCAACGGCCGCGACCAGGAGGGCGCTGGCTACTACCAGCTCACCACCCACAAGGGCCTGCGCTGCAGCACGGCCAAGGCCTATCTGGGCGAGGCCCGGCGCCGCCCCAATCTGCGCATTGAAACCGACGCCATGGCCACGCAGCTGGTAGTGCATGGCCGGCGCGCCACCGGCATCCGCTACCGGCAAGGCGGGCAGGAGCGCCAGGCCCAGGCGCGGGCCGAGGTGATTCTGTCGGCAGGCGCCATCCAGTCGCCGCAGCTGCTGCAACTGTCGGGCATAGGCCCGGCCGCGCTGTCGCAGTCCCTGGGAATTCCCGTGGTGCACGATCTGCCGGGCGTGGGCGAGAACCTGCAGGACCATCTTCAGATCCGCCTGGGCTACGAATGCAGCCAGCCCATCACCACCAATGACCAGCTCAATTCCTGGGTGGGCAGGACAAAGCTGGGGCTGGAGTGGCTGCTGTTCCGCTCGGGCGCGCTGGCCGTGGGCATCAACCAGGGCGGCTGCTTCATGCGTGCGCTCAGGGACGCGCAGGGCCGGCCCGTGGCCGCCACGCCCGACATCCAGTTCCACGTCTCCACGCTGTCGGCCGACATGGCAGGCGGCCAGGTCCATCCGTACTCGGGCTTCACCATGTCGGTCTGCCAGCTGCGGCCCGAGTCACGCGGGCAGTTGCGCATCCGTTCGCGCGATGCCTTCGAGCCGCCCTCCATCCAGCCCAACTACCTGGCCACCGACCTGGACCGCCGCACCAACGTGGCGGCCGTGCGCGCGGCACGCGCCATTGCCGACACGCCGGCCATGCGCCCCTTTGTGAAGCGCGAGGTCAAGCCCGGCCCCGATGCGCACAGCGATGCTCAACTGCTGGAGTTCTGCCGCAACCACGGCGCCACCATCTTCCACCCCAGCGGTACCTGCCGCATGGGCAGCGACGCCCTGGCCGTGGTCGATGCGCGCCTGCGCGTGCACGGCATGGCCGGCCTGCGCGTGGTCGATTGCTCGGTCATGCCCACCCTGGTCTCGGGCAACACCAACGCGCCCGTGGTGATGATGGCCGAGAAGGCCGCCGACATGGTTCGCGAAGACAGGCACGGAGAGACAGGGCAGCTCAAGGTCGCATGACAGCCCGTTCCTGCATCCCGGCAATGCGACAGACAACCAGGAGACAGCATGACGACGGCAACCGATCCCAAGGTCATCCGCAAGGTGGTGACCTCCGCGCTCATCGGCGCAACCATCGAGTGGTATGACTTCTTCCTGTACGGCGTGGTCGCCGGCATCGTGTTCAGCAAGCTGTACTTTCCCAGCGACGATCCGCTGATCTCCACGCTGCTGGCCTACACCACCTTTGCCGTGGGCTTCGTCACACGGCCGCTGGGCGGGGTGATCTTCGGGCACTTCGGCGACCGCGTGGGGCGCAAGAGCATCCTGGTGGTCACGCTGATGATCATGGGCGTGTCCACCTTCCTGATCGGCCTGCTGCCCACGCATGCGCAGATCGGCGTGGCCGCGCCCATCCTGCTGCTGCTGTTGCGCGTGGCCCAGGGCATAGGCCTGGGCGGCGAATGGGGCGGCGCCGTGCTCATGGCCTACGAATACGCGCCCAAGGAAAAGCGGGGCTTCTACGCCTCCCTGCCCCAGGTGGGCCTGGCCATCGGCCTGTTCATGGCCTCGGGCGTGGTGGCCCTGCTGTCCTGGCTGTGTACCGAGGAGCAATTCATGGCCTGGGGCTGGCGCGTCGCGTTCCTGATCTCGGGCCTGATGGTGGCCGTGGGCATGTACATCCGCCTGCATGTGAAGGAGACGCCCGAATTCGCGGCCGTCAAGGCACGCAATGCCGAGACCGCGATTCCCTTCATGGACATGATGCGGCGCTATCCGGGCAATGTGCTCAAGGGCATGGGCGCACGCTATATCGACGGCGTTTTCTTCAACGTCTTCGGCGTGTTCTCGATCAGCTACCTGACCTCCACGCTGCAGATCAGCCGCACCGATGCATTGATCGGCGTGATGGTCGCCGCCGTGGTGATGTGCTTCACGATTCCGCTGTTCGGCCGCCTGTCCGACCGCATGGGCCGCAGCCGCGTGTATCTGTGGGGATCACTGATCACCGCAGTCTCGGCCTTCCCGGCCTTCTGGCTCATGGCCCACAGCGGAGGCAATGTGCTGCTGATATGGATCGCCATCGTCGTGCCCTTCGGCATTCTCTACGCGGCGGTCTACGGTCCCGAGGCGGCCCTCTTCTGCGACCTGTTCGACGCCAAGGTGCGCTACACCGGCATTTCCTTCGTCTACCAGTTCTCGGGGATCTTCGCGTCCGGCATCACGCCCATCATTGCGACGGCGCTGGTCAAGACGGCCGGTGGCAGCCCGTGGCTGGTGTGCCTGTATGTGGTGTTTGCGGGAGCGGTATCGGCGTGGTGTGCCTGGGCGATTGGGAGGGATGGACAGGGTGCCCGCGCCTTTCGGCCCGTGGGCAATGCCAGGGCAGGCCTGTGAATGGATGGAACTCGGGCGCTTTCAAGAAAGTTGAATACGCACGCCGGAAAACACATTGCCGGCGTACGAACCCATTTCAGGGACTCCAGCAAAAACCACTCAAAACCATCGCACTGTTTCTCTTTGTAAAGACGATGGCTAGAATGCCCATGCATTTTCTTAATCAGACAGAGAGGGACCATGTTCAAGAAAGCATTGGCAGCAGCCATCTTGCTGGGCTGCGGCCTGGCGCACGCATTCATGCCCAGCAATGGCACCTGGGTCGTGACTTCCGAACTCAACGGCAAGCCGGGTCGCGGACTCGCCCTTGATGCGCAGAACGGCACCCTGGTCATGCAGATGTATGCCTACGAGCCCAGCGGGCAGCCGAGCTTCTACATGACGTCGGGCGCCTTGACCAACAACCGTTTTTCGGCGCCGCTGATGCGCTATACGGGTGGCCGCTATCTGGGCAGCGGCCCTCTGTCGGGCACAGAAGACCGAAATATGGGCCAGGTCAGCATGCGCTTCACCAGCGGCGTTTCGGGATTCATCACGCTGCCCGGCGAGCAGGAAGTGGCGATTTCGCGTTTCAACTTCGGTTACCCCGCCGTGGCATCCAGCCTGCGCGGAATCTGGGCGCTGACTTCGTTCGGCAGCGAAGGCGTTTTCTCCGAAGTCGTGAATATGCAGTTGCAGACACCCGCCACGGCGAACGGAAATGGCCTGATGGAAACGGCAGACCGGCTGTTTGGCTGCGAACACCAGATCCGGGGCAATCTGGCGGGCGGCGTGCTGTGCGTGAAGATCACCAGCTCTGGCCAGTTGCTGCGTTCCTACTACTTCGTCTACAGCGTGAACGAGGGTGAAGGCAGTTCCCGCACCAATGGAACCCGCCCCGAACAGGTGATGGTTGCCAAGCGCCTTCTTGACCCGAAGGGCGTGGGCACAGGCATCGTCTACGCGGCCGACGCACCCGTGGACCCAGTGCCCACCGTGCTGCACGACATCATCGAGAACCTGTCCTTCAACGCCGCACCTCTGCCAGCCGAGCAGGAGTGACGCCCCCGCTGCCGGCTACCCCTCAGGGCAGTGCCGGCAGCTGCTCCGCATGCCGCAGGTCCACATGCGCCTGCAGGAAGTCGAGCACGGCGCGCGTGCGCGGGGGCAGGCGGTCGGGCTTGCCCAGGTAGACGGCGTGGATGGGTTCCAGGTCGCCAGTGTTGAATTCCTCCAGCACGGGCACCAGCCGGCCGGCGAGCACGTCGGCCCAGGCGTGGTACAGCGACAGGCGGGCCAGGCCCGTGCCGTGCAGCGCCAGCTCGCGCATCACATCGCCGTCGTTGACGCGCACCACCTCCCCGATATCGACGGCCACGCGCTGGCCGTCCACCAGAAATGGCCAGTGCGGTATGGCGCGCTGGTAGCTCCAGCCCAGGCGCACATGGTGGCCCAGCTCGTCTGGATGCAGGGGCCTGCCCATGCGGGCCAGGTACTGCGGTGAGGCGAGGATGACCTGCCGCGTGTGGCCCAGCAGCCGCGCCACCATGTCCGAGGGCGGAAGCTGGCCCCAGCGCACGGCGATGTCGGTGCCGGCCTCGACCAGGTCCACGATCTGGTCCGTGAAGCTCAGTTCCAGGCTCAGCCCGGGATGGCGCTGCAGCAGTTGCGGCACCAGCGGGACGAGCAGCATTTTTCCGGTCGATGAGCTGGTGTTGATGCGCACCAGGCCGCGTGGTTCGCTGCGCACGGCCACGCAGGCCTCCAGTTCCTCCAGGTCGGCCAGCACGCGCTTGCCGCGCTCGAACAGCTGGCAGCCTTCGGGCGTGAGATGCAGGCGCCGCGTGCTGCGCTGGAGCAGCTGCACGCCCAGGCGCGCCTCCAGCCGCGACATGCTCTTGCTGACGGCCGAGGGCGAGATGCCCAGGTGGCGTGCAGCGGCCGAGAGGCTGCCGCGCTCGGCCACCAGGATCAGCATTTCCAGCTCGGCAAAGCGGTTGGCATCGGCGTTGCCTGTGTCGGTGGCCGTGGGTGGGGCAAGTGCGGGCATGGCGTCTCCTGAAAAGAGGTTATCTATTCCACACAGGAACAGATCCGTTTCCATTATTCCATCTACACAAAGGTATGTTGCAGTGCGACATTAATGGACATCACACCAAGGATCACAAGGAATCCGTCCATGCCTCTTTCCCTACTCGCCCTGGCGGCCGGTGCCTTTGGCATCGGCACCACGGAATTCATCATCATGGGCCTGCTGACACAGGTCAGCCAGGATCTTCACATCAGCATTCCCACGGCGGGCTCGCTGATTTCGGGCTACGCCATCGGCGTGGCCGTGGGCGCGCCCGTGCTCACGCTGCTGACGCGCCAATGGCCGCGCAAGCGCCTGCTGCTGGCGCTGATGCTGATCTTCATCGCCGGCAACCTGGCCGCCGCGTTCGCGCCCAGCTATGAATGGCTGATGTCGGCGCGCGTGCTGACCTCGCTGACCCACGGCACCTTCTTCGGCGTGGGCGCCGTGGTGGCCACGGGACTGGTGCCGGTGGACAAGAAGGCGTCGGCGATTGCGCTGATGTTCTCGGGCCTGACCCTGGCCACCCTGCTGGGCGTGCCTGCCGGCGCCTGGATCGGCCAGATGTTCGGCTGGCGCAGCGCTTTCCTGGCCGTGGCCGCGATCGGCGTGCTGGCCTTTGCCATCCTGGCCGCCTTCGTGCCGCGCGACCAGGGCCGCCCCGAGGTCACGCCGCTGGCGCAGGAGCTGGCCGTGCTGGCCAACGGCCAGGTCTGGCTGGGCCTGGGCATCACGGCCTTCGGCTTTGCGGGTGTGTTTGCGCTCTACACCTATGTGGAGCCGCTGCTGACCCAGGTGACCCGCATGGGCGACAGCCTGGTGGCACTGACCCTGCTGCTGTTCGGCGCGGGCCTGGCCGCAGGCAATCTGCTGGGCGGCAAGCTGGCCGACCGGGGCGTGATGCGCGCCCTGGTGTGGAGCATTGCGGCGCTGATGGTGGTGCTGGCGGCAGGCCGCTGGGCCTTCGGGAACCAGGCCGTGGCCATGGCCTATGTGATCGTGCTGGGCGTCGTGGCCTTCGCCACGGTGGCCCCCATGCAGATGCGCGTGCTGGACCAGGCCGGCCCCCAGGGCGCCAACCTGGTCTCCAGCCTGAACATTGCGGCCTTCAACCTGGGCAATGCCCTGGGTGCATGGGTTGGCGGCCTGGCCCTGGCCGGTGGCCTGGGCCTGGTCAACCTGGGCTGGGCCGCCGCCGCGCTGACGGCCGTGGGCCTGGTGCTGGTCTTCTGGAGCAGCCGCCTGCCCGCAGGCTCCGCACGCAGCGCAGGCGTGGCCTGCGCCTGAGGCTCAACGGGCCAGCACGGGCTTGAGCGCCTTGCCCGTGTGCGTGCCCGCAGCCACCAGATCCTCGGGCGTGCCGGCCGCAATGATGCGGCCGCCGTCCTTGCCGCCTTCGGGGCCGAGGTCGATGATCCAGTCGGCCTCGGCGATCACGTCCAGGTCATGCTCGATGACGACCACGCTGTGGCCCGCATCCACCAGGCGGTGCAGCACACGGATGAGCTTGTCCACATCGGCCATGTGCAGGCCCACCGTGGGTTCGTCCAGCACATAGAGCGTGTGCGGCGCCTTGTTGCCGCGCCGGGTCACATCGTCGCGCACCTTGGTCAGCTCGGTGACGAGCTTGATGCGCTGGGCTTCGCCGCCCGACAGCGTGGGCGAGGGCTGGCCCAGCGTGAGATAGCCCAGTCCCACGTCCTTGAGCAGCTGCAGCGGGTGGGCGATGCTGGGCATGCTGGCGAAGAACTCGACGGCCTCGTCCACCTCCATCTGCAGCACGTCGCCAATGCTCTTGCCGCGCCAGGAGACGGCCAGGGTCTCGGGGTTGAAGCGCGCGCCATGGCAGACCTCGCACGGCACCTTCACGTCGGGCAGGAAGCTCATCTCGATGGTGCGCATGCCCTGGCCCTCGCAGGCCGGGCAGCGGCCTTCGCCGGTGTTGAACGAGAAGCGGCCGGCCGCGTAGCCGCGGGCCTTGGCCTCCAGCGTTTCGGCATAGAGCTTGCGGATGGTGTCCCAGAAGCCGATGTAGGTGGCCGGGCAGCTGCGCGGGGTCTTGCCGATGGGGGTCTGGTCCACTTCCAGCACGCGGTCTATGCCCTCGAAGCCCTGCAGGCCCTTGCAGCCGGACAGCGCAGGCGCCTTGCCGGCGTCCATGGCATCGCGCCCGGCCTTGGTGGCGCGCTGGCCCACCCAGGCGGCCACATTGGCCAGCATCACGTCGCGCGCCAGCGTGGACTTGCCCGAGCCGCTGACGCCCGTGACTGCCACCAGGCGCTTGAGTGGCACACGCGCATCCACGTTCTGTAGGTTGTGCAAGTGGGCGCCGCGCACGGTCAGCCAGCCCAGTGCGTCGGACGCGGGTTCGGCGTCAACAACGACAGGCGCGGCCTTCTTTTTGGATTTGGATACCTTGACAGGCGCGGGTTCCGGCACCGGTTCGGCCACTGCTGCAAGCTCGGCGGCCGCCTGCGGCGGCTGGCCTTCGCCCACCCAGCGGCGCGGCTGGAACGGGTGGCGCATGGCATGCAGCAGGTAGCGGCCCGTGATGGAGTCCTCGGCCGCCATGATGTCGGCCGCCGTGCCCTGGGCCACGAGGCGGCCGCCGCGAATGCCGGCGCTGGGGCCGATGTCGATGATGTGGTCGGCGCGGCGGATGGTGTCTTCGTCATGCTCGACCACGACCAGGGTGTTGCCCTTGTCGCCCAGCTTGTGCAGGGCGTTGAGCAGGATCTGGTTGTCGCGTGCATGCAGGCCGATGGTGGGTTCGTCCAGCACATAGCACACGCCCTGCAGGTTGCTGCCCAGTTGCGCGGCCAGGCGGATGCGCTGGGCTTCGCCGCCCGACAGCGTGGGCGCGCCACGGTCCAGCGTCAGGTAGCCCAAGCCCACTTCCTCGAGGAATTCGAGGCGGCTCTGGATCTCGGGGACGAGGTCGCGGGCAATGTCGGACTCACGTCCGGACAGGGCCAGCGCCTGCACCCATTGGCGCACGTCGTTGACCGACAGCTGGGCGATCTCGGCAATGCCCACGCCATGGAAGCGCACGGCGCGTGCCGTGGCGTTCAGGCGTGTGCCCTGGCAGGTGGGGCAGGTCACTTCGGCCAGGTCTTCGATTTCCTGGCCTTCGAACTTGACCTCGCGGCCCCGGTTGTCCTCGACCAGCAGGGTGTCGTCATAGACCTTGCGCTGGTCCTTGGTGAGCTTGACGCCCGTGCCCACGCAGTCGGGGCACCAGCCGTGCTTGCTGTTGTAGGAAAACAGGCGCGGGTCCAGCTCGGTATAGCTGGTGGCGCAGACCGGGCAGGCGCGCTGGGTGGAGAACACCTGCAGGCTGCCGATGCCGGCCGTGCTCCGGCCGCCGGCCATGGCATCGGCCAGGTTGTCCAGGCCGGACAGCACATGCAGCACGCCCTTGCCTGTTTCCAGCGCCTGCGCCAGGTGGCCGCGCAGTTCGCGCTCATTGGCCGCCGTGACGGTGACGCTGGCCACGGGCAGTTCGATGGTGTGCTCCTTGAAGCGGTCGATGCGCGGGAATCCCGTGGTGGGCAGGAATTCGCCGTCCACGCGCAGATGGGTGTAGCCGCGCGGCCGTGCCCAGTCGGCCAGCTCGGTGTAGACGCCCTTGCGGTTGACCACCAGCGGTGCCAGCAGGCCGATGGTCTGGCCCCTGAACTGCGTGAGCAATTGGGCCGCGATGCTTTCCGCCGTCTGCGGCTGCACGGCGGCGCCGTCGTGGATGCAGTGCTGCGTGCCCAGCTTGACGTAGAGCAGGCGCAGGAAGTGCCAGACCTCGGTGGTCGTGCCCACGGTGGACTTGCGCCCGCCGCGCGACAGGCGCTGCTCGATGGCCACGGTGGGCGGAATGCCGTAGACCGCGTCCACCTCGGGCCGGCCCGCAGGCTGGACGATGGAGCGCGCATAGGCGTTGAGTGACTCCAGGTAGCGGCGCTGGCCTTCGTTGAACAGGATGTCGAAAGCCAGCGTGGACTTGCCCG
>Ga0209370_1000236_pt1 | contig 98117 bp, 84 predicted proteins | sample AgamicAtPrz_FD_187164 | JGI IMG/M metagenome (GOLD analysis project Ga0209370, IMG submission 187164) | Agave microbial communities from Guanajuato, Mexico - At.P.rz (SPAdes) (version 2) | ecosystem: Host-associated > Plants > Phyllosphere > Phylloplane/Leaf | place: Guanajuato, Mexico...
AAGATATCATCCAAATGATCAATGACATGGGCATTCAGGTGATGGAAGAAGCACCGGATGCCGATGATCTGTTGCTGGCTGAAACCTCCAACAACACTGACGAAGATGCGGAAGAAGCTGCTGCACAAGTCCTGTCCAGCGTGGAATCTGAAATCGGGCGTACCACTGACCCGGTCCGCATGTACATGCGCGAAATGGGTACCGTTGAACTGTTGACCCGCGAAGGCGAAATTGACATCGCAAAACGCATCGAAGACGGGATCAACCAGGTTCAGTGCTCTGTTGCCGAATACCCGGAAGCGATTACCTATCTGCTGGAGCAGTACGATCGCGTTGAAGCGGAAGAAGCGCGTCTGTCCGATCTGATCACTGGCTTTGTCGACCCGAACGCTGAAGAAGATATGGCGCCAACTGCCACTCACGTCGGTTCTGAGCTGTCTCAGGAAGAGATGGATGACGACGAAGACGAAGATGAAGAAGAAGACGACGACAGCAGCGACGACGACAACAGCATCGACCCGGAACTGGCGCGCGAGAAGTTTGCCGAGCTGCGTACCCAGTACGAAGTGACGCGTGACACCATCAAAGCGAAAGGCCGCAGCCATGCCGCCGCTCAGGAAGAGATCCTGAAACTGTCTGAAGTGTTCAAACAGTTCCGCCTGGTGCCAAAACAGTTCGACTACCTGGTTAACAGCATGCGCGTGATGATGGATCGCGTACGTACCCAGGAACGCATCATCATGAAGCTGTGCGTTGAACAGTGCAAAATGCCGAAGAAGAACTTCATTACCCTCTTCACCGGCAATGAAACCAGCGAAACCTGGTTCAACGCCGCTATCGCGATGAACAAGCCGTGGTCTGAAAAGCTGCACGACGTGAAAGAAGACGTCCAGCGCGGCCTGCAAAAGCTGCATCAGATTGAAGAAGAGACCGGCCTGACCATCGAGCAGGTGAAAGACATCAACCGTCGTATGTCCATCGGTGAAGCGAAAGCCCGCCGTGCGAAGAAAGAGATGGTTGAAGCGAACTTACGTCTGGTTATCTCTATCGCCAAGAAATACACCAACCGTGGTCTGCAATTCCTGGATCTGATTCAGGAAGGCAACATCGGTCTGATGAAAGCGGTAGACAAGTTTGAATACCGTCGTGGTTACAAGTTCTCCACCTATGCTACCTGGTGGATCCGTCAGGCGATCACCCGCTCTATCGCAGACCAGGCGCGCACCATCCGTATTCCGGTGCATATGATTGAGACCATCAACAAACTCAACCGTATTTCCCGCCAGATGTTGCAGGAGATGGGCCGCGAGCCGACGCCGGAAGAGCTGGCCGAGCGCATGCTGATGCCGGAAGACAAGATCCGTAAAGTGCTGAAAATCGCTAAAGAGCCTATCTCCATGGAAACACCAATCGGTGACGATGAAGATTCGCATCTGGGTGATTTCATCGAGGATACCACCCTCGAGCTGCCGCTGGACTCGGCCACCACCGAGAGCCTGCGTGCCGCCACGCACGACGTTCTGGCTGGCCTGACCGCCCGTGAAGCCAAAGTGCTGCGTATGCGTTTCGGTATCGATATGAACACCGACCATACGCTGGAAGAAGTGGGTAAACAGTTCGACGTTACCCGCGAACGTATCCGTCAGATCGAAGCGAAGGCGCTGCGTAAGCTGCGTCACCCAAGCCGCTCTGAAGTGCTGCGTAGCTTCCTGGACGACTAACCCAGGTAAACAGCAAAAAGCTCCCAATCGGGAGCTTTTTTTTTGTTTATTCCCTCTCCCTGTGGAAGAGGGCCTGGGTGAGGGCCTCAGGCCGCAGAGGATCTAAAGCCCCCGCACCATCAGCGCCTCATCAAGTTCCCGGTATGCCTCCACCAGCTTATCCAGCGTCGCCCTGTTCAGCCCGCTCGGATTCGGCAGCACCCACACCTGCGTTACGCCAATAGTAATGTTCTGCTTACCCCACTGAGCACCGCGCTGGCTGAACGCCTGCTCGTAGGCCTGCTTGCCGAGGATCGCCAGCGCCGCGGGCTGATAGTCTTCAATCTTCTTCACCAGTTCCCGCCCGCCGGTGCGCAGCTCATGCAGATTCACTTCGCTTGCCTGCACCGTGGGACGCTCGACCAGCATGGTGATACCGCAGCGCGTATCCAGCAGCTGCTGCTCTTCTTCCGGCTTAAGCTGTTTTTCGGTAAAACCGGCCTGATGGATCACCTTCCAGAAGCGATTTCCCGGATGAGCAAAGTGAAAACCGGTGTGCGCCGATGACTTACCCGGATTGATACCGCAGAACACCACCCGCAGGCCAGGGGCCAGAATATCGTTGATCATCTCTACTCCTGTTTATGCATCATAAGATAAGTATAAAGGATTGATTATGCATTGTTTATAAAAACAGCAGGCAGGTGTGAATGGCTGGATTGCTGAGGGGAGTTACTTTATAATTCACCGCCACGGCCCCTTAGCTCAGTGGTTAGAGCAGGCGACTCATAATCGCTTGGTCGCTGGTTCAAGTCCAGCAGGGGCCACCAAATTTTAGCTTTAGAATCATCCAGTTAAGCCACTCCCGCGAGTGGCTTTTTTGTTACTTAATGCATGGGTGAGGAAAAAGTGTCGCACAAAAGTAAGAGTGCCCCCTCCCCTCAAGGTTATGACAAGCCCTCTCCACATAACTACTACGCCAAAAAGTTGCTTTCCGTAGACTTTTGACTTTAAATTCCCGCGACAAATGAAAGGGAAAGAAAAGTAATGGATAAACAAGCCAGATCAACTCATTTACGTGAATGCTTACGTCAGGAAGTAATGATGAGTTCTAAGACATTTTCGTGGTTCAGTGTGCTGCATAAAGCTATCAAATGCCCGGATCGCCGCTTCCACTTCTGGTGGCGCATCGCGTCGCACTGGCATCGCTCGGGCAACAAGTTCCTGAAAAAACGAGCCGCTAAATTAAACAGAAACCTCATTTTCAAATATGGAACTGAGATTCAGTTGGGGGCGCACATCGGACCCGGCATGGTGATTACTCATCATCACGGGATTGTAATAAATGGTTCGGCTGTAATAGGTCATTCTCTCCGGATAAGACAAAACATCACGATTGGCATTACCGGCGCGAATGTTAATAAAGGACCAATATCCATTGTAATTGGCAATAACGTCAGTATTGGTGCAGGTTCCTGCATCATCGCAGATAAGATTCGCATCGGTGACAACGTTGTAATCGGCGCTATGTCATTTGTGAACAAAGACATTCCCAGCAACACCACCGTCTATAGCGAAAAGACTTTGCATGTCATGTCTAACAAATTACATGCAGCATGAAGCAGGCACTGCTACACATTTCAGTTATTTAAAAGTGACTTCCTGCCCCAAACCCGCGCCAGCTCTCACCGCGCGGATTTTCCATGAACTTCTCGCCTCCTGTATTTTGATCTTCTTTTTTCACATAAAATCTAAAATATCATTCATTATCTTATAGTTACAAATTTCACTAGATCCTCCGCAGATCCATAAAAGTGAAAAACACTGAAATTCTTTTAATCTTTTCAGTTCTGGTTTTCCGCAAAGCCGCCAACCGCATAGCGGGGACGGAACGGATCGGAGAAATTGCCGCTTTTCACTGCCTCAACGGGATCCATCACACGGCCAAACGCTGGCAAATTCATCCCGGATGCCAGCTCCGAATAATGGTTTTCAATCTGGCGCTGAACGGACGTTTTTTGCAGTGGTTTAACCGTCGCGCGGTTGCAGGGTGTCCAGGTGACAGCCATCGTGTCATTTTGCAGGTGGACTTTTGTCACCCTTTCCCCGCCGGGGCGCAGACTCTGCACCAGGGGAAGCGTCATTGAGTTCCCCCGGCTGCCCCCTGATTAAATACATGCGGGATCTCAATCGGGCGATCAGCAAACAGAGCTTTTTCCGCGCCGCCAACATATACCGCACCGCCCGGCAGCTGATACCAGACGTAATCCGTAATGCCGAAAGCCTTTCCGAGATTACGCCGTGAAAAATTACACACGGCTCACCGGGTCAGTGACCCGACCGCAAGGGATTTTAAATAAATATTTATCTATCGACTAAATTTCCCCTTGTCCCAGCTCTCGCCGCGGGCCGTTAAGTCGATTGACGGCGCGGCCGCTATTCCCTCAGCATCATAAAAAAATGCGGACGTTGTAAAGCTGTACACGGTGCCGTAAACAGTAAATGAGATGTTGTTGCCTATGCCGTCAACTTTCGCGCGGGCGGTGTTCGCTGTAAGCGTGGGCGGGATATGTTGTTTTTCGAGAGCCACCAGCGGATCACCCTCAATTTTGCTCGCTAAAAAATAACGATACACTTCACCCGTGGTCATGTTCGAACCGTCATACTCAGTAATGTATAACCAGGTCCGGGGCGTGAGCTGGCGAACTTCATATAGCCGATCACTAACAGTTAAACGCTGTATATGTTGGAAATAACAGTACCCCGCGACCGCCAGGGCCATAAGGATAGTGGCGATCCAGTGCAGCGTCCTAAAAGTGATGCTGTTTAACATAGTCGATGCCTTGCTTTATCCAAAATTGGTCAATCGGATCATCACCAAACGGCGGAGCCCCCGTGAAATCACCCCACTCGGGTCTTGATGTGCCGGCTTTCCACTGCGCCGCGCCGGCAGCAATAAGCAAAATCTTTGCAGGGATGCACGCTGCATAACCCACAGCGCCGTAATGGAAATTCCCGAAGTCAGCATAAGCCCGTTTTTGTTGTTTGTAATCCCACGGCCCGCCATTCCTTACTCGCTCATAAAACCATGTATACGTAAGCGGGGCGGCCATATCCTGGACTTCGTGACGCGCCCGCGCGAGCCTTATGTGTTCGCGCAATATCTCCAGCCCGCGGGGTGGATAAATCGGTATACATGCCATCGTTATTCCTTTCTGCCAGGCAAAAAGGGCAACATAAGAGCAATAACGCTAACGCGTACTGCTTAGGATCAATTTATTAATTTTATTTGCAATATCAATAGGTAACGAAATTAAATAACACTAACCTATAACACAATTTGTATCACCTGCGATCCGTTTTTAGCCGTTAATGAGGGTTTACCCTCAACGGAAATGGAGTTTTCAAAATGGCTATTCCTGCTTATCTATGGCTTAAGGATGATGGTGGCAACCCGATTAAGGGATCTGTGGATGTTCAAAATAGAGAAGGTAGTATAGAGATCCTCTCTTTTAGTCACGGCTTGTTAGTTCCGACCGATAACAACACCGGCAAGATCACCGGTACGCGCTTACATGCGCCGCTCGTAATTGAAAAGGAGTTTGATAGCTACAGCCCGTATCTCTACAAAGCGGTAGCCACCGGCCAAACGCTGAAAAGCGCAGAGATCAAGTGGTATAAGATCAACGATGCGGGCCAGGAGGTTGAATATTTCAATATGCTGCTTGAAAACGTCCGGGTAGTCAGCATTAACCCCGTCATGCATAACTGTAAAGAGCCAGCGTTACAGATACACAATCATAATGAGGGAATACAGCTCCGTTATGAGCGGATCACCTGGAAGTATTGCGATGGGAACGTCCAATACTCGGACGCGTGGAACGAGCGGGTTACAGCGTAAAATAAGGGCGGTTAATCCGCCCTATATTGTTTTTAGAGCCAATCCTTTCGCCCCCTGGGTCTGCCAGCACGTAGCCTCCCCTTGATGGCAATACCCCGCGCGATCTCCCAATGCTGTTAAGCATTCTCTGGCAGTTATTGCGGCGTACCGCTGCCGCTGCGCGCCTCCGGAGCCCCAAATTTTGGAGTTTCTCGGCTCCCGCATTCAAAAGTGAATTCTAAGGCCACGTATAACTTTGCGTTCATCGTTCCAGAAGGAACGTTCCATCACCCTCACTCCTTCACAACCCCTAAAAACTAAAGAAATCCCCCATCGCGCCGATCATCATCCGTGTGTATTATTTCCTGTAGCGTTGACCACAACTACCCTTAACTCAAATACTTAAGCGCCAGAGCGAAAGGCATCATGAGCACACCGATCAAACGGCTAGAAATCATTAAAAATGCCATTGAGCTGGAAGATGACGACATCATCCAGAGCCAGCTAAAACGCCTCAAAGATGAAGCCTTTGACGATGATCTCCTGTCCATCGTCGCGGCGCTTGAGCAGCAAAACTACACTGCGGCCATCCGTGCTATCACCGCCTGGCTGCAAAACCAGCGTGCCGTTGCCCCTTGGCGCGATCCGCAGCTGGCGGCCAGCAAGCTGGAACTGAAAGCGCTGGAGGAGCGCCTGCGTGACCTGATTGACCGCCGTAACGCCCGGGTGCAGCAGCTTGATGAGTTCAACGATCTCTATTTTTCGCGCCTTGGGCCGCTGATGCAGCAGATCCTCGTCTTGCGTAAAACGCTGGCGGAGTTGAACCTGCGTCGTCAGCAGGCGGAGGCGCGTCGCCGGGAAGAGGATTACCGCCGCTGCCAGCGCTATATGGCGCAGGCCGTGGAGGTTCTGTCGACGCTCACCCAGCGCTGGCGAGAACTGCCTGCGGATTCCGTTCAGGCGGCAGAGGCGCGCAAGCATCTTCAGCAGCAAAGTCATCTTATTGCCACCCTGCTGGCCGAAGCGCAGGAGCTGGAGACCGGACTAACGCGTGAAGAAGAGCCGGCGCGTCAGGCGCGCGATGAGGCCAATGAAGAGTACAGGAAGTATCGCGAACAGCATCATGATGCCGAAGTGCGCCTGCGTAAAGGCAAGGCTCTTTCTGAAGAGGATCGGAACGAACTGAAGCGGCTCTGGCGCCAGGCGAGCAAGCTATGCCACCCGGATCTGGTTGCCGATGACTTAAAAGAAGAAGCCAACCGGATGATGGTGCAACTTAATCAGGCCAAACAGCGCGGCGACGTGAAGGCCATACGCTCGCTGGTCGCCCGTCTGCAACACGGGTTCGAACCGATGATGGCGAGCGACAGGCTGAACGACCTGGAACGTATTCGTAAAAAGATGGCGCAGGTGCGTGAGCAAATCGACGCCCTGGTAAGCGAACTGGCAGAGCTGGAGAAGGAAGAATCCTGGCTGCTCGTCTCGTCGCTCAGCAATATGGAAGCCTACTTTGCCCAGCAGGAGAAAGCGCTGAAAGAGGTATGCGCCTCGCTCGAACATCAGGTGAGCGAAGCGCAGCTGGATCCCGCCGCCTGACTATTTTGCGTGCCAGTACGCGCTGGCACGCACCAGCTGCGGGTCAATCGCATCGGTTTCAAACTGACGGCTCAGGCTTTTCACCACCTTTCCCTCTCCGGTCAGCCAGATAAAGTAATCCTCTTCCGGCACGGTCAGCGCGGCCAGATGCTCCGCCACCGCCTGCTCGCTGTGGCCGATAACCCAGGTGATGTTGAACTCGCTCAGGTGCGCCAGGTAGTCTTTATACGACGCATCGCCCACGGTGACGATGGCGTGGATCGCCGGGCGAACCGGCAGTTTTGCGATGCCTTCCAGACGGCGGCGCAGCGCGGGCATGCCCGACTCGTCGCACACGTACAGCTGCCAGGCATAATCTTCCGGCACCACCAGCGAACCGCGTGGACCGCCGATGGTCAGCTTGTCGCCCGCCTTCGCCTCTACCGCCCAGTTGCTGGCAATGCCGCCATCATGAACGAAGAAATCGAGCACCAGCTCATTTTTTTCGTCATTGTACAGCGGAGTGTAGTCACGCGCCTGCGGACGCACGCCGTCACCCCAATTAATGCCTTCATCGGTGACGACAGGCGGCACGAAGGTCGTGCCCGGTGCCGGGAAAAAGACTTTGGTATGGTCGTCAAAGCCGCGAGAGCTAAAGCCCTCCAGCGCCTCGCCGCCTAACACAATGCGCTGAAATCCTGGGCTGATGCGCCCGGCGCGGAGCACGTTCAGCTCGCGAAAACGCAGATCGTTGCGGACACGTTGAGGGTAACGGGTAGATGCCATGGTGATGCCCTTCTCCGGTGAATACGATATATCGGAATGAATTTTTAATGATAATGATTGCTATTAACTCAGAAATCAAGATTTTTTAGATTGCATCTGAATATATCTAAGATATAGTTTAGATATATCAAATTGAGGAAAATACATGCGACACGAACACGACGGCGGCGGACGCCGGCCACGATTTTTTGGCCATGGCGATTTACGGCTGGTGATCCTGGACATCCTGACGCGCAGCGCGAGCCACGGTTACGAGCTGATTAAGGAGATCGAGAACCTGACGCAGGGTCATTACACGCCAAGCCCCGGGGTGATTTACCCGACGCTGGATTATTTGCAGGATCAGGCGCTGATCGCCATTACCGAAGAAGAGAATGGCCGTAAGCGGATCGCGATTAACCCCGCCGGAGAGCAGTGGCTGGAAGATAACCGGGAACAGCTGGAGCAGATCCAGACGCGTATCAAGGCGCGTTCCGTCGGGTTCCAGCTGCGCAAGAACCCGCAGATGAAGCGGGCTTTAGATAACTTCAAAGCGGTGCTGGATCTGAAGGTGAACCAGGGAGAGCTCAGCGACGCGCAGCTCAAACAGATTATCGGCGTGATTGACCGCGCGGCGCTGGAGATCTCCCAGCTGGATTAAGCCAGCGCGCCGTCGCTCACGCGGAACACGCGCACCAGCGCTTTCAGGTGCATCGCCTGTTCGTTCAGGGATGCTGCCGCCGCAACAGACTCCTCCACCAGCGCGGAGTTCTGCTGGGTGGTGGCGTCTATCAGGCCAATCGCGCTGTTGATCTGTGAGATGCCTTCCGTCTGCTCGTGGCTGGCCTGGCGGATTTCACGCAGGATAACGTCCATCTCCTCCACGTTACCGACCATCCCGTTGATAAGCCCGCTGGCTTTCTCCACAAGGTTCATGCCGTCCTGCGTCTGGCTTGACGAGCTTTCGATCAGCTGGCGGATCTCACTAGCGGATGTCGCACTCTTCTGCGCGAGCTGGCGCACCTCGCCCGCCACCACCGCAAAGCCACGGCCATGCTCACCCGCCCGGGCCGCTTCGACCGCCGCATTCAGCGCCAGAATGTTCGTCTGGAAGGCAATGGCGTCGATCAGGTCGATAATGTCGGACATCCGGTTCGATGTTTCGTTAATCAGGCGCATTTTGCTGGTAACCTGCTTCATCATCTCCCCGTTGTTTTTCACCACCGCAGCCGCATCGGCAGACAGGTTGGTCGCTTCCCCGGTGTGCGAGGCGGTGTTCTTCACCGTGGCGGTGATCTGCTCCATCGACGCCGCCGTCTGTTCAACAGAACTGGCCTGCTCCTCCGTGCGCGCGGCCAGATCCTGATTGCCGGCGACAATCTGCGCGGCGGCGCTGGAGATGTTTTCCGACCCGGTCTGCACCTGCTGCACAATCTCCAGCAGGCGCGTTTTCATCTCCATCAGTGCGGTAAGAAGCAGTCCGGTTTCATCTTTACCGTGCGAGGTAATGCTGCGCGTCAGATCGCCATCGGCAATGGCTTGTGCAAAATTCACCGCGTCGTTCAGCGGTCGGGTAATGGATCGCACAATGAGCCAGCCAATCAGGCTGGCTGCCACGACGCTGAACAGCGTAATCACGATCAGCAGGAGACGATTGGTGCGGAAATCGCCTTCCACCTGCACGCCCGCGCTCTGCATTTCCCGGTCCTGGATCGCAATCAGCGCCTGCACTTTCGCTTTGTAGGACTGTTGCAGGTTCAGGGTGTTGGTCATCATCTCGTTTATCGCAGCCGCACGGTCGTTATTCTGCACGGCCTGCAAAATGCGATAGCGTGAGTCGAGATATTGCTGACGTACGCCGCGGATATCCGCCAGCGCCTGTTGAGATTTCTTATCCTCGAGAGCGTTGTCCAGCTCGCTCAGGATTGCGGTGATGCGCTCGCTGATCGCCTTCAGGCGCTGCTCTGACTGCGTCGTGTACGTCCCCTGTTCGTCCAGCAGCATAAGCTGCTGTGTGCTTATAAATTCCTGGAAGTTGTCGATTAGCTGGTTCGCTTTAACCGTGGTTGGATAGTCGCTGGTAAGGATGGTTTGCATTCCATTGTTTGCCCGATTCAGGCTCATCAGAGACAAACTTGCGCTGACGACCATCAGGACAATAAATAATCCAAACGCCAGAAATAATTTCGTGCCGATCTTTACGTCATGTATGAACATATTTACCCCATCGATGTGATTATTTCTCAGACGATCGCTGTTATCGGAAGAAAACTTGCTAACTTTATGACTTTGATCGTTTTTTTCTTTTTCACTCGTAATGAAGTCGGGGCGCAAGAATTAAAAATCGGCAGGTTTTTTTAGTTACTTAATATTTCATTAACAACATAACTTATACTGAAAAACAAAAAAGCCGTTTACCCCCGGGGGAATAAACGGCTTTTTCGAAGCAGGCATTTCTTAATGCAGCACGGTAACCGCATCTTCCAGGCGTCCGGCCCGGTGCTTAACCATCGCGGAAATCTGTGCGCTCTCTTCGACCAGGTCCGCATTTTTCTGCGTAATGCTGTCCAGCTCCGCCACGGCACGCGTCAGCTCGGTCAATCCCGTGGCCTGCTCGGAGGTGGAATGGCTGATCTGCGCGATAAGCTGCGTGACGTTTTTCACCTGCTCGACAATATCATCCATCGTACGACCCGCAGCGTGTACCTGACTGGCGCCGGACTGCACTTTGCTGGCGCTGGCGTCGATCAGCTTGCGAATATCGTTCGCCGCATTCGCGCTGCGGCTGGCAAGATGGCGCACTTCGCCAGCCACCACCGCAAAGCCTTTCCCCTGCTCGCCCGCGCGGGCCGCCTCAACCGCGGCGTTCAGCGCCAGAATATTGGTCTGGAAGGCGATGTCGTTGATAAGAGACGTAATTGAGCCAATGCGCTGGGTACTGTCGGCAATGTCATCCATGGTTTTCACCACGGTCTGCATCACGGTGCCTCCCTGCGTGGCCGCGCTGCTGGCGGCCATCGACAGCTTGTCGACTTCGGCTGCGGTCTCAGAGTTGCTCTGCACCGACGCCGCCATCTGGTTCATCGTGGCCACGGTCTGCTGCACGTTCGCCACGGTCTGGCGCGTGCGGTCGTTGAGATCTTCATTGCCCTGCGCCAGCCTGTCGCTACCGTCGCGCACGCTCACGACCTGGCTGGACACGTCGTTGATCAGCCAGCGGCACATCAGCCCCAGCTGTCCGACGGCCCGCAGAGTCAGGCCCAGCTCGTCGCTGCGGTTAAGATGCTGAACGCTGTTACGCTCTCCGGTGGCGACCTTCAGCGCCTGGCGCGCCACGTTTTCAACCGGGCGGACGATTTGCTGTTCAAACACCAAAGTGCCAAGCAGCATCACCGTGGCCGCCGCTACCAACGGCGTCCATCCCGCAGCACTGGCAACCAGCGTTGCGGCCATCACCGCAAACAGTACCGCCATCACGCTACGCACGCGCCAGCGCAGCGGCATCGCCGGTAATTTACCGAGCCAGCCTTTGCGCACCACCAGCCCTTTATGAATGCGTTTTTTGCAGCGTCCTTCGTTGAGCGCCTTGTAAAGCGGCTCCACCGCGGCTATCTCCTCCTCCGTGGCGCGAGTACGAATCGACATATAGCCCGTCTTCTGGCCATTACGCACCATTGGTACCGCATTCGCGCGTACCCAATAGTGATCGCCATTTTTACGTCGGTTTTTGACAATCCCGCTCCAGGGCTCGCCTTTTTGCAGCGTGTACCACATGTCGGCAAATGCCGCTTTCGGCATATCCGGATGGCGCACAATATTGTGCGGCTGCCCAAGCAGCTCCTGGAGCGTAAAGCCGCTCACCTGCACAAAGGTGTCGTTAGTGTGGGTCATGTAGCTGTGGAGGTCGGTGGTCGACATAAGCGTGGTGTCATCGTCCAGCGGATATTCATTCTGGGTGACATAGTCAGGAGAGGACATAGTGAGCATCCCTTGCAGGTTATTTGAATGTTAATTTTGTGGCTTATGTTTTTTCGGCGATAAAAAATTTATCTTTAGTTGTTAAATATGATTGAGATCGCAAATTCGGGTTAAACCGCACTTTTCGTACGTTTTTCTAATTAATTGATTTAAAATACTTTCGTAATGAAACTACCCACAAAGCATGATCCTGTAATGCACCCTTAAGTCGCATTCCCTGCCCTGGAGCAGTGCAATTGCTGAAACCTCATCACCGACCCGTTATCCCTTATTCCGTGCGGCGCGCAATGGCATGATTAAATATTGCGCAACTTTGATTTAACCTGGCGTTTATCCCGATTTTCGTTAAGCCCTCTGAAGTGGCGTAATCCCTGCAATACTTACCTCAGTATCATGTGATACGCGATCCCCGGGAGCATATTTTGAACAGGTTACCTTCCAGCGCCTCGGCTCTTGCCTGTACCGCGCACGCACTGAATCTCATTGAAAAGCGAACGCTCGATCATGAGGAGATGAAACAACTTAACCGAGAGGTCATTGATTACTTTAAAGAGCACGTCAATCCTGGTTTTCTGGAGTATCGCAAATCTGTTACCGCCGGCGGGGATTACGGAGCCGTAGAGTGGCAAGCGGGCAGTCTGAATACGCTTGTCGACACCCAGGGACAGGAGTTTATTGATTGCCTGGGTGGTTTTGGTATCTTCAACGTGGGGCACCGTAATCCAGTTGTGGTTTCCGCCGTACAGAATCAACTTGCGAAACAACCTCTCCATAGCCAGGAGCTGCTCGACCCGCTTCGCGCCATGCTCGCGAAAACGCTGGCGGCCTTAACGCCCGGCAAGCTGAAGTACAGCTTCTTTAGCAACAGCGGTACGGAATCGGTCGAAGCGGCAATCAAGCTCGCCAAAGCGTACCAGTCGCCGCGCGGGAAATTCACCTTCATTGCCACCAGCGGCGCGTTCCACGGTAAATCCCTGGGTGCGCTGTCTGCGACCGCCAAATCCACCTTCCGCAAGCCGTTTATGCCGCTGCTGCCGGGCTTCCGCCACGTACCGTTCGGCGACATTAACGCCATGCGTACCGTGCTGAGCGAATGCCGTAAAACCGGTGACGACGTGGCGGCGGTGATCCTGGAACCGATTCAGGGTGAAGGCGGCGTGATTTTGCCTCCGCTGGGCTATCTGCCCGCCGTGCGTCAGCTGTGCGATGAGTTTGGCGCGCTGCTGATCCTCGACGAAGTGCAGACCGGGATGGGGCGCACGGGCAGGATGTTCGCCTGCGAGCACGAGAACGTCCAGCCGGACATTCTCTGCCTGGCAAAAGCGCTCGGCGGCGGCGTGATGCCGATTGGCGCGACGGTTGCTACCGAGGAGGTGTTCTCCGTGCTGTTCGACAATCCGTTCCTGCACACCACCACCTTTGGCGGTAATCCGCTGGCCTGTGCAGCGGCGCTGGCGACCATCAACGTGCTGCTGGAGCAGAACCTGCCCGCGCAGGCGGAGCAGAAAGGCGATATGCTGCTGGACGGCTTCCGTCAGCTGGGCCGGGAATACCCGGACCTGGTGCAGGAGGCGCGCGGCAAAGGCATGCTGATGGCGATTGAGTTCGTTGATAACGAAATCGGCTACAGCTTCGCGAGCGAGATGTTCCGCCAGCGGGTTCTTGTGGCAGGAACGCTCAACAACTCGAAAACCATTCGCATTGAACCGCCGCTGACGCTCACCATTGAGCAGTGCGAGCAGGTGCTGAAGGCGGCGCGCAAGGCGCTGGCGGCACTGCGGGTAAGCGTGGAGGAAGCCTGAAAAACGCCGGGTGGCGCTACGCTTACCCGGCCTACAAAATCAACACAACCCCGTACCCGTAGGCCCGGTAAGCGCAGCGCCACCGGGCAAACCCGGCACCATACCCGTAGGCCCGGTAAGCGCAGCGCCACCGGGCAAACCCGGCACCACACCCGTAGGCCCGGTAAGCGCAGCGCCACCGGGCAAAACGTTACTCCGGCAACAGCCCGACGAAACAGCGCTTTTTGCGCGGCTCCGACATCAGCTCTTCGAGCTTATCCACGCACGCCAGATAGTGCGGGGTTTGCTTGTGCGCCAGCACCGCCTCTTCGTCCTTATAGGCCTCGTAGATAAAGAATCGGGTTTTCACCCGCGGATCCTGCAACACGTCGAAGCGCAGGTTTCCCGGCTCCCTGATGGCCCCCTCGTGGTTGGCGCGAAACACCTCCAGAAACTCGTCCACCCGCTCGGGCTTGATGTTGATCTCCACTAACGTCACGTTCATTTTGCTTCTCCCTGTTTCTCTTCCTGCCAGAACTGGAACGCCTCGCGAGCGCTCACGTTCTCGTGAACCACTTTTTTCACCGCCTTCAGCATGGCGAGCGGCGCGCTGGACTGGAAGATGTTGCGCCCCATATCCACGCCCGACGCGCCCTGGTCAATCGCCCGCCAGCACATCTCCAGCGCCTCGAGCTCCGGCAGCTTTTTGCCCCCGGCGATGACGATCGGCACCGGGCAGCTGGCGGTCACTTTTTCAAAGCCCTCGTCCACGTAGTAGGTTTTGACGAACTGCGCCCCCATCTCGGCGGCGATGCGGCTGGCGAGCGAGAAGTAGCGCGCGTCGCGCGCCATCTCCTTGCCGACGCCCGTTACCGCCAGCGTCGGCATGCCGTAGCGCGCGCCCGCGTCAACCAGCTTGATGATGTTGTTGATAGACTGATGCTCAAACTCGCTTCCGATGTACACCTGCGCCGCCACCGCGCAGACGTTCAGGCGCAGGGCATCCTCCATCGCCACCGCCACGCACTCGTTCGACAGCTCGCCCAGAATGGAGTTACCGCCGGAGGCGCGCAGCACCACCGGTTTGTTCGTCGCGGCGGGCACCTGGCTCCTGAGGATACCGCGCGTGCACATCAGCACGTCGGTTTCGCCAAACAGCGGCGCAATGGAGAGATCGATACGCTCAAGACCGGTAGTTGGCCCCTGAAAGTAGCCGTGGTCAAAGGCCAGCATCACCGTGCGGTTGCTCTGCGGATTGAAGATGCGCGAAAGCCGGGACTGCATGCCCCAGTCGAGCGAGCCGCAGCCCTTCAGGGTGTACGGCGCGTTGACCTGCGGCGTACCGATGCCAAAATCCTTGCCGTCTTTGATGTCGTCTAAATCAGCCATTTGCTCCCCCGTCAGAAATCGTATTTGCTGATGTTCTCTTTGGTGAACACCACGCGCTCCGGCAGCAGCACGATGCCGTTGCCCTTCGCCTCATACTGATAGCCCTGCACGCTGTTCGGCTCCACCTTCAGCGTCCCGATACCTTTTACGTCTACGCTGTCGCCAGGGTTAAGATCGCCCTTTTTCAGCAGACGATCGGCGACGTTGACCGCAATTTTGCCCTGCTGAACCACGTCCCACAGGCCGAAGGCCTTTACCGTCCCGCGCTCAACGTACGGACGCATGACGTTCGGCGTGCTGAAGCCCACAATCGCCACCCCTTCCCGCTTCAGGTTCTCCGCCGCCTGCGCCGCTGCCGGCAGGGCGTTGGCGTCCGGGGCGATGATCGCATCCAGGTCCGGATACGCTTTTAAGATCCCCTCGGCGGTTTGCAGGGATTTGGTGGCGTCGTTATAGCCAAACTGGGTGGTCACGACCTGCCACTGCGGGTGATCTTTCTCGATTTTCGCCTTCGCCTCTTTCACCCACTGGTTCTGGTCGGTGACGGTGGGGCTGGAGTAGAAGAACGCCACTTTGGCATTCGGTTTGGTGACCTGTTTGCCCGCCATCTCCACCAGCAGGCCGCCCAGCTGCTCCGGCGTCCCCTGGTTGATATAAATGCTGCGGCACTCCGGTTTGGTGTCGGAATCCCAGGTCAGTACCTTTACGCCGCGCTGCATCGCGCGCTTCAGCGCCGGGCAGAGGCCGTCCGGCGACACGGCGGAGACGATAATGGCGTTATAGCCCTGGTTGACGAAGTTGTTGATGAGCTGCACCTGGCCGGAAACGCTCGGCTCGGTCGGGCCGTCGTAGGTCACGTCCACGCCAAGATCTTTCCCGGCCTCTTTCGCGCCGTTGCCGCCGCTGGTGAAGAAACCCACGCCCACCAGCTTTGGGATAAAGGCAATGCGGTCCGCCGCCTGCGCCGAAGCGAAGCTGAGGGCCATTGCCAGGACGAGCAGTTTTGTTTTCATCTTACGCTCCGGATAGTTTTCTGAAGAGAGATCGCACCCATTCGCGGTGCAGACTCAGCGAACGTCCCATCACCACCACAACCAGCAGCGCCCCCGACAGCGCGCTCGACACCTGGTTGGGGATGCCGACCATCTGTAAACCCTGCTGGAGATACCCCACCAGCAGCGCCGCCAGCGCCGTACCCAGCACCGACCCTGAACCGCCGTAAATATTGGCCCCGCCGAGTACGGCGGCGGTGAGCGCGGGCATCAGCAAATCGCGCCCCAGATCCGAACGCGCAGAGCCGAAATAGGAGACCATCACCAGCGCGGCCACCGCCGACGCCACGCCCACCAGACCGTACAACGCGTACGGCATGCCGTTCACCGACAGCGCCGCATAGCGTGCCGCGCGCGGGTTTTGCCCAATCAAAAACAGATGGCGACCAAAGCGCCCGCGATGGGTAATCAGCCAGAAGAAGGCGGTAATTACCGCGAACAGCACCAGCGGGATCGGCAGCCCCAGCACCGTGAGGTTAGCGAACGCGGTAAAACCGTCCGGGAAGCCGCCGATGCCCTCGTAGCCCGTCGCCCCCGCCATGCCGGAGAGCAGCAGCGCGCCGCCGCCGTAGAGGTAGAGCGTGCCGAGGGTAATGACTAAAGGGCTAATGCCGGTGTAGTGGATCAGCGCCGCATTCACCAGCCCACACAGCAGGCCAAGCAGCAGCGTCAGCGGAACGGCGATCGCCATGGGCCACCCCGCCTGCATCATCACCCCCAGCGCGATGGCGCACAGGCCGATGGTCGAGCCCAGCGAAATGTCGATCCCGCCGCTGATGATCACCAGCGTCAGCGGCAGCGCCACGATGCCGATGCAGATGAAATCGCTGGTGCTGAACAGCAGCATGTTAACGTCGAGCATGCGCGGGTTAATGGCGCCGAAGAGCAGGATCTCCAGCACCAGCAATATCAGCAGCGCGCTTTCCCAGTTGAGCCTCATTTACGCCACCTCTTTGTTGCGTTTGGGAAACGGGGTGACGTGCTTTCCCCCTCTGTTGCCTGGCTGGAACCGGCCGTACTTCAGCGCCCGCTGATGGCGTGACAGCGCCTGGCGCAGCCGCCCGTCGAGCACCAGCACGCCCAGCAGCACCAGCCCGGCGATAAAGTCGTTCCACCATGCCGGCAGCCTGAACAGCACCAGCACGGTGTCGATTTGAGTCAGGAAGAACGCGCCGAGGAACGCACCGACCAGCGTGCCGGTGCCGCCCAGCAGCGAAATGCCGCCGAGCACGCAGGCGGCAATGGCCTTCATCTCCAGCCCGCTGCCGGTCTGGTTGGGCACAAAGCCAATCTGCGCGGCAAAGACAATCCCGGCGCAGGCCGCCAGCATGCCGTTAAGGGTGAAGGCGATCATGCGCGTGCGGTTCACCGCCACGCCCAGCTGGCGCGCGGCGGCGAGGTTATCCCCCACCGCGTAAAAATCACGCCCGAACGCGGTGCGCGACAGCGTCCACGCGCCAACGACCACGAGCATCAACACTCCCACGCCGAGCGGTGAAATGCCGATGGCAGCAGGTTCAGAGAGAGACTTCAGCCCCGGCGGCAGCCCTTCAATCCACTTTCCGCCCGTCCAGAGCAGCATCGCGCCGCGGTACAGCCCCAGCGTACCGAGGGTGGCGACAATCGCCGGAATGCGCAGGCCCACCACCAGAAAACCGTTGAACGCCCCCGCCAGCGCGCCAATCGACAGCGCGAAGAGAATGGAAACGGGCAGGCTGTAGCCGCCGTTGAGCGCCACGCCCACGGCAATGGCGGACAGCCCGACGGTTGAGCCCACGGAGACGTCGATATTGCGGGTCAGCATCACCAGCGCGGCGCCGATGGCCAGCAGGATCAGGATCTGCGCGCTGGCGAAGATCATCCCCAGCGTTTGCAGGCTGAAGTAGGACGGATTCAGCGCCACCAGCACGGCGAACAGTGCCAGAATGGCGAGAAACGCGCTCAGCTCGCGGTTTTTGAGTAAGATCTTCATGATTGACCTCCAAACGCCAGCGCCATCATCCGGTCGAGGCTGACGGCGTGGCGCGGCAGCTCGCCGCTGAGTACGCCCTGATGCATCACCAGCACGCGGTCCGCGAGGCCGGGAAATTCATCGAGATCGCTTGAGATCATCAGCACCGCAACGTTCTGCGCCGCCACGCTTTTAATGAGCTGGTAGATATCGGCGCGTGCCGACACGTCCACGCCGCGCGTCGGCTCATCGACGATCAGCAACAAAGGATTGGCCTCCAGGCAGCGCGCCAGCAGCACCTTCTGCTGATTGCCGCCGGAGAGCGTGCGCACGGTTTGATCCGCATGGTTGAGCTTGATCCCCAGCGCCCGGTGATAGCGCTCCACCACCGCAGACTCCCGCTTTCGCTGCTGCCAGAGCGACGGCTCGTTCAGCGCCACCGTATTCCAGCGCACAGGCGCGTCGAGAAACAGGCCAGACACCTGCCTGTCTTCCGGCAGATAAACCAGCCCTTTTTCCAGACGTGAACCCACCGGATCGGTGGTGATCTCCCGGCTCTCCAGCCACACCCGCCCGCCGCGTACGGGACGCAGGCCGTAGAGCGTTTCGGCAAACTCGGTGCGCCCGGAACCCACCAGTCCGGCAAGGCCGACGATCTCCCCGGCGTAAATCTCCAGGCTGAGATCGATAAAGCCCTCTCCGGTGAGATCTTCCACGCGCAACACCGGAAAATCCTGCGGCTGGGTGCGGCGGTTGCCCGGCAGCGCCAGCCACAGCTTTTGCGCATCGCTTAAGCCTTTCTCGCGGCTGACCGGCGTCATGGCGGCGATCAGGGCGCTGTCATCAAACTGGGCAGTTTCGCCGCTGAGCACTACCGCGCCGTCGCGCATCACCGAAACGTGGCTCGACAGCGTGCGGATTTCCGGCAGCTTATGCGAGATAAAGACAATCCCGACGCCGAGCGCCTGTAAGGCACGGATCTGGCGAAACAGCCGTTCGGTTTCGCCGGGCGTCAGCGAGGCCGTGGGCTCGTCGAGGATCAGAATTCTGGCGTTGCGCATCAGCCCGCGCAGGATCTCCACCATCTGCTGGTCCGCCACTTCCAGGGTGCTGGCCGTTGCGTCAAGATTAAGCTGACATTGCAGCTGCTGAAGTTTCTCCGCCAGCCGCTTTTCCCGATCGCGCTCTCGCGGCAGGCGGAACAGGATGTTTTCCCGCACCGTCAGGTTGGGGAAAAGCAGAGGCTCCTGCGGTACCAGATAAATGCCTAACCGGTGCGCCTGCGCCGGGGTAAGCCGTGCAAACGACTCGCCCGCAACCGAAAGTTCACCGCTATCCGGCGTTTCCACCCCGGCGATGATCTTCATTAGCGTCGATTTTCCCGCGCCGTTACCGCCCATCAGCGCGTGCACCTGCCCCGCAAGCAGCGTGAAATCAATGCCTTTTAAGACCGGCACGCCTGAGAACTGCTTGCTGATATTCCGCGCGTTGAGAAGTGGTGTCATCATCGCTCCGCTATTGAACAAATGATTTTTAAATTTAATAATGTTCAAAAGCGTAGACGGTGAACTATATTTACAACCGTGCAGGGATCACAGTTTTATCGATTGAGATTCAGATTAACCAGAAACGATCTAAAAGATCCGTTTTGCCGCGTGGCTCACATTTTCACGCCGCGCCATTACGAACATATGATCTAAATTTTTATAAGAGTTCAATTATGAGCGATAAACGCACTGCGGAAGAAGGACGGTTTGCCGGGCTGGCGCTGGCGGAAGAGGAGCTGGTGGCGCGCGTCGCCTGGTGCTACTACCACGACGGGCTGACCCAGAATGATATCGGCGAACGGCTCGGTTTGCCGCGCCTGAAGATCTCCCGCCTGCTGGAGAAAGGCCGTCAGTCGGGGGTGATCCGCGTGCAGATCAACTCCCGCTACGAGGGCTGCCTGGCGCTGGAAACTGAGCTACAGCAGCGCTTTGGCCTGAAGCTGGTGCGCGTGATGCCCGCCCTCAATACCCCGCCGATGAACGTGCGGTTAGGCATTGGCGCGGCGCAGTCGCTGATGGGCGTGCTGGCGCCCGGCCAGCTGTTAGCGGTGGGCTTCGGTGAAACCACCATGAGCAGTCTGCAACACTTAAGCGGCTTTATCAGCTCGCAGCAGATCCGCCTGGTGACGCTTTCCGGCGGCGTGGGGCCGTATATGACCGGTATCGGCCAGCTGGATGCGGCCTGTAGCGTCAGCATGATCCCCGCCCCGCTTCGCGTGTCATCCGCTGAAGTCGCTGGGATCTTAAAGCGCGAAACCAGCGTGCGGGACGTGATCCTCGCCGCGACCGCCGCTGACGTGGCGGTGGTCGGCATTGGTTCCGTGAACCAGCGCCGTGACGCGACGATACTGCGCTCCGGCTATATCAGCGAAGGTGAACAGCTGATGTACGCCCGTAAAGGGGCGGTGGGCGATATCCTCGGCTATTTCCTTAACGCCGAAGGGGAATGCGTCGAGGAGCTGGAGATCCACAAAGAATTACTGGGCGTCACGCTCGATGAACTGGCGCAGCTGCCCACCATCGTCGGCGTGGCCGGAGGGGAAGAGAAAGCCGATGCGATTTACGCCGCACTGAAAGGTCGCCGTATTAATGGCCTGGTGACGGAAGAGACGACAGCCCGCGCGGTGCTGGCTCTGGCCGAATAAGAGTCGCCCTGCGCTAACAGCGAGGCAAGCGCATGAGTTACCTTTTAGCGTTAGATGCAGGGACAGGCAGCGTTCGCGCCGTGATTTTCGATTTACAGGGCAACCAGATAGCCGTCGGCCAGGCCGAGTGGAAGCACCTGAGCGTGGAGAACGTGCCGGGGTCGATGGAGTTCGACCTCAACACCAACTGGCAGCTGGCCTGCCGGTGCATTCAGCAGGCGCTGGAGCGCGCGCGCCTGAGCGCGGCGGATATTCAGTCCGTCGCCTGCTGTTCGATGCGCGAAGGGATCGTGCTGTACGACCGCAGCGGCAAGGCCATCTGGGCCTGCGCCAACGTTGACGCCCGCGCCAGCCGCGAGGTAGCTGAACTCAAAGAGATCCACGACTACCGTTTTGAATCCGAAGTGTATGACGTTTCCGGGCAGACGCTTGCCCTTAGCGCCATGCCGCGCCTGCTCTGGCTGGCGCATCATCGCCCTGATATTTATCGTAAGGCCGCCACTATCACCATGATCAGCGACTGGCTGGCGGCAAAGCTCTCCGGCGAGCTGGCGGTGGACCCGTCCAATGCGGGCACCACCGGCATGCTGGATCTCTTTTCACGCGACTGGCGTCCGGCGCTGCTCGACATGGCCGGGCTGCGCGCCGATATTCTCTCGCCGGTGAAAGAGACCGGCACCGTGCTGGGCGCTATCACCAAAGAAGCCGCGCAGCAGAGCGGCCTGCGCGAAGGCACCCCGGTCGTGATGGGCGGCGGCGACGTGCAGCTGGGCTGCCTGGGGCTGGGCGTGGTCCGCGCCGGACAAACGGCGGTGCTGGGCGGCACCTTCTGGCAGCAGGTGGTTAACCTGCCGCAGGTGCGCACCGATCCTGAGATGAACATCCGCGTGAACCCGCACGTCATTCCCGGCATGGCGCAGGCGGAGTCGATCAGCTTCTTTACCGGGCTGACCATGCGCTGGTTCCGCGACGCCTTCTGCGCCGAAGAGAAGCTGATTGCCGAACGGATGGGGATGGACACCTATTCCCTGCTGGAAGAGATGGCGGGCCGCGTGCCCGCTGGCTCCCACGGCGTAATGCCAATCTTCTCCGACGCGATGCATTTTAAGCAGTGGTACCACGCCGCGCCGTCGTTTATTAACCTCTCCATCGACCCGGAAAAGTGCAACAAAGCGACGCTGTTCCGCGCCCTGGAGGAGAACGCGGCAATCGTCTCGGCCTGTAACCTGACGCAGATTTCGCGCTTCTCCGGCGTGACGTTTGATAGCCTGGTGTTTGCGGGCGGCGGCGCAAAGGGCGCCCTGTGGAGCCAGATTTTAAGCGACGTCACCGGCCTGCCGGTGCGCGTGCCGGAAGTCAAAGAGGCAACGGCGCTCGGCTGCGCCATTGCCGCCGGAACGGGCGCGGGGCTGTTTTCGGATATGGCCTCGACGGGCGAGCGGCTGGTGAAGTGGAGCCGCGAGTTTACGCCAAACCCGCAGCACCGGGAGCTGTACGACGGCATGATGCAGAAGTGGCAGGCGGTGTACGCCGACCAGCTCGGCCTGGTGGACAGCGGGCTGACGACGTCGATGTGGCAGGCGCCGGGGTTAGCGCGGGCAGCGATGCCGTAAATAACGCCGGATGGCGCTGCGCTTATCCGTCCTGGGGTTTTGTAGCCCCGGTAAGCGTAGCGCCATCGGGGAAGTTCTTTGAGATCTATCACAATCATTCGATCCCGCTTTTACCTTTCTGCTGCCGCTGGCTAAATTAGTAACTCATCCGACCACATAACAATAATTTTACACTGGAAGAGACTATGAGCCGCTATCCGTCGCTATTCGCCCCCCTCGATCTGGGGTTTACCACCCTCAAAAACCGCGTGCTGATGGGCTCGATGCATACCGGGCTGGAGGAGCGTCCGGACGGGGCTGAACGTCTGGCGGCCTTCTATGCCGAGCGCGCGCGCCACGGGGTGGCGCTGATTGTCACCGGCGGCGTAGCCCCTGCCCCTTCAGGCGTGACGATGGAGGGCGGCGCAGTCCTCAATGATGCGACACAGCTGCCGCATCACCGCATTGTCACGGACGCGGTGCATAACGAAGGCGGCAAAATCGCCCTGCAAATTCTGCATACCGGGCGCTACAGCTATCAGCCAAAGCTGGTTGCGCCATCGGCTATTCAGGCGCCGATTAACCGCTTTACCCCTCACGCCCTCAGCCACGACGAGATCCTGGCGCTGATCGACGATTTTGCCCGCTGCGCCGCGCTGGCGCGTGAGGCGGGTTACGACGGCGTGGAGGTGATGGGCTCTGAAGGCTATCTGATTAACGAGTTCCTCGCCGCCCGCACCAACCAGCGCGACGACGAATGGGGCGGTGATTATGCTCGCCGGATGCGCTTTGCCGTGGAAGTGGTGCGTGCGGTGCGTGAACGTGCGGGTGCGGATTTTATTATCATCTTCCGCCTGTCGATGCTCGACCTGGTGGAAGGCGGCGGCACCTTCGACGAGACCGTGCAGCTGGCGCAGGCGATCGAGGCCGCAGGCGCCACGATTATCAACACCGGGATTGGCTGGCACGAAGCGCGCATTCCGACCATTGCCACGCCGGTGCCGCGCGCGGCGTTCAGCTGGGTAACGCGCAAGCTGAAAGGCAAAGTGTCCGTTCCGCTGGTCACCACTAACCGCATTAACGACCCGCAGGTGGCGGACGATGTGATCTCACGCGGCGATGCCGATATGGTCTCGATGGCGCGTCCGTTCCTCGCGGATGCCGAACTGCTCTCCAAAGCGCAAAGCGGCCGTGCGGATGAGATCAACACCTGCATCGGCTGTAACCAGGCGTGTCTGGATCAGATCTTCGCCGGCAAAGTCACCTCATGCCTGGTGAACCCCCGCGCCTGCCATGAAACCAAAATGTCGGTCGTGCCGGCGGTCAGTCAAAAACGCCTGGCCGTCGTGGGTGCCGGCCCCGCTGGCCTGGCGTTTGCGGTCAATGCCGCCACGCGCGGGCACCGCGTGACGCTGTTTGATGCCGCCGGTGAAATTGGCGGGCAGTTTAATATCGCCAAACAGATCCCCGGCAAAGAGGAGTTCTATGAAACCCTGCGCTATTACCGCCGGATGATCGAGCTGACGGGCGTTGATCTGCGGCTTAACCAGTTTGTCAACGCGGCGGATCTGATCGACTTCGACGAGGTGATCCTCGCGAGCGGGATCGCCCCGCGCACGCCTGCGATCGAGGGCATCGATCATCCGAAGGTGTTGAGCTATCTGGACGTACTGCGCGATAAAGCGCCCGTTGGCGAGAAGGTGGCGATTATCGGCTGCGGCGGGATCGGATTTGATACCGCGATGTATTTAAGCCAGCCGGGCGAGGCCACCAGCCAGAACATCGCCGAGTTTTGCGTGGAATGGGGCATTGATACCAGCCTCAGTCAGTCCGGGGGCCTGCGCCCGGAAGGTCCACAGCTGCCGAAAAGCCCGCGTCAGATCGTGATGCTCCAGCGTAAGGCCAGCAAGCCGGGCGAAGGGCTGGGCAAAACCACGGGCTGGATCCACCGCGCCACCCTGCTCTCGCGCGGGGTGAAGATGATCCCCGGGGTGAGCTACCAGAAGATCGACGACGACGGGCTGCACGTGCTGATCGGCGGTGAACCGCAGCTGCTGCGCGTGGATCATGTGATTTTATGTGCCGGACAGGAGCCGAAGCGCGATCTGGCCGATCCGCTGCGCGAAGCGGGTAAAACGGTGCATTTGATTGGCGGGTGCGATGTGGCGATGGAGCTGGATGCGCGGCGGGCGATGGAGCAGGGGACAACATTGGCATTAGCGATTTGATTTCTTGCCCGGTGGCGCTGCGCTTACCGGGCCTACAAAACCGTAGGCCTGTGCAAGCGCAGCGCCGCCAGGCAAAACCATCTTACCGACGACGCCCCAGCTTCACCGCTTTCAGCACCACAAACTTGTTATTCGTCGCAATGGTGACGCAGTTACCGAAGATCTTTTTCAGCTTGTGGAAGTAGTCCAGGTGGCGGTTCGCCACGATGTACAGCTCGCCGTTGATTTTCAGGCAGCGGCGCGCGTGGTGGAACATCTCCCACGCGACGTTATCCGTCAGGGCGTGCTTCTGGTGGAACGGCGGGTTGCAGAACACGGCGTTAAAGCGGAAAGGCTCTACGCCGGAGAGCGCGTTGTTAATCATAAACTCGCAGCGATCCAGCGCCTCCGGCATGTTGGTTTCCACGTTCAGACGGCTGGAGGCCACCGCCATCGGCGACTCGTCGCTGAACACCACGCTGGCTTCCGGATTCTTTGCCAGCAGCGTCAGGCCAATCACCCCGTTGCCGCAGCCCAGATCGACAATTTCCCCTTCCAGATTTTCCGGCAGATGTTCCATAAAGAAACGCGCTCCGATGTCCAGACCGGTGCGTGAGAAAACGTTCGCATGGTTGTGGATGGTCCAGTCGGTGCCTTCCAGCTTCCAGCTCAGGGTCTCCGGCGCGTCGGCCAGTTCCGGCGCGCTGAAGGTACAGTTGATCAGGCGCGCTTTTTTCCAGGCCAGCGTGGTGGTGGTCGGGCCGAGCACTTTCTCGAACAGCTCCAGCGTCGAGGTGTGAATATCGCGCGCCTTCGCACCCGCGATAATACGCGTTTCTGGCGTCACGACCTTACGCAGCGCCCGCAGCTGCTGTTCCAGCAGCGCCATGGTTTTGGGCACTTTGATCAGCACCACGCCCGGCGCCTGCGGGTAGTCCGCGGTGCTGTCGAGGAACTTCACGCTGGATTCGTCGATGTCGTTGTGACGCAGGTTTTCACGCGTCGCCAGCTCGCTCAGGTAAGAATCGCCGATGCTGTAAGGTGCGTGTTCCGCCAGCGCGCAGCCCAGCGCGCCAAACGCGTCATTCAGGATCAGAACCGGGCCGCGGATTTCAGTCTCATCCAACTGTTGCAGCAGATATTCATCCGCCGCTTCCCACGCCTGAAGCGGGTTTACGTCGTCCGTTTCCGGGAAACGTTTAAGGTTGAGTGAACGGAAACCGTTGTCTAAGTGGCTCATCGGCCCTCCTGAATGGTAAAATTTGGCGTATCCCTGAAAAGGGTGCGTGAGTATACCCGTTTTATTGTCGATTTGGGGCGTTGATGAACCAACTTACTTATCTCCAGGGCTACCCGGAGCATTTACTTTCCCAGGTTCGCAGCCTGATTGCCGAGCAGAAGCTCGGCGCGGTGCTGGAAAAACGCTATCCCGGCACCCACGATTTCGCGACCGATAAGGCCCTCTGGCAGTATACGCAGGATCTGAAAAACCGTTATCTCAGAAGCGCCCCGCCGATCAACAAGGTAATGTACGACAACAAGATCCACGTGCTGAAAAACGCGCTCGGCCTGCACACCGCCATCTCCCGCGTGCAGGGCGGAAAGCTGAAGGCTAAGGCGGAGATCCGCGTGGCGACCGTTTTCCGTAACGCGCCGGAAGCCTTTCTGCGGATGATCGTGGTACACGAGCTGGCGCACCTTAAAGAGAAAGAGCACGACAAAGCCTTCTATTCCCTGTGCTGCCATATGGAGCCGCAGTACCACCAACTGGAGTTTGATACCCGGCTGTGGCTGACGCATTTATCGTTAAAGAGTAATGCGCAGTAGCGCACGCGAAATGTCATGATGACGTGCTACAGTGGTTTTAAGTTCCCTGCTACGGAGTACGTAAACGTTTATGATACGTTTCGCAGTCATCGGTACGAACTGGATCACGCGCCAGTTCGTCGACGCCGCCCACGAAACCGGCAAATATAAGCTCACCGCAGTCTATTCCCGCAGCCTTGAGCAGGCGCAGAGTTTTGCGAATGACTACCTGGTTGAACATCTGTTCACCTCGCTCGATGAGATGGCGCAAAGCGACGCTATTGACGCGGTCTATATCGCCAGCCCGAATTCTCTGCATTTCCCGCAAACGAAGCTGTTCCTCAGCCACAAAAAGCACGTGATCTGCGAGAAGCCGCTGGCCTCGAATATTGAGGAAGTGGAAGCCGCCATTCAGCTTGCCCGGGAAAACCAGGTGGTGCTGTTTGAAGCGTTCAAAACCGCCAGCCTGCCGAACTTCCTGCTGTTGCAGCAGTCCCTGCCGAAAATTGGCAAAGTGCGTAAAGCCTTTATCAACTACTGCCAGTATTCCTCGCGCTACCAGCGCTATCTGGACGGCGAAAACCCGAATACCTTTAATCCGGCCTTCTCGAATGGCTCAATTATGGATATCGGTTTTTACTGTCTGGCCTCTGCGGTCGCGCTGTGGGGTGAGCCGCACGGCGTGACGGCCACCGCCAGCCTGCTGGAAAGCGGCGTGGACGCCCACGGTATCGTGGTGCTGGACTACGGTGATTTCAGCGTGACGTTGCAGCACTCGAAGGTCAGCGACTCCGTACTGCCAAGCGAAATTCAGGGCGAAGACGGCTCGCTGGTGATCGAAAAAATCTCTGAATGCCAGAAGCTCAGCATCGTCCCGCGCGGCGGAAAAGCGCAGGAGCTGACGCAGCCTCAGCATATTAACACTATGCTTTATGAGGCAGAGGTCTTCGCCCGTCTGGTAGAAGACAACGAAGTGAACCACCCTGGGCTGGCGATCAGCCGCACCACGGCGAAGCTGCAAACGGAGATCCGCCGACAGACCGGCGTAGTCTTCCCCGCAGACGGCGTGAATGTGGAAGCCGTCGCGTAAAGCTGTGTAATGAAACCGTGCAGAGCATTGACGAAATCGATGGTCTGACATATTTTGTTACCTGCAAAGGGGAGTAACTTCTTCGCCGGTGGATCGTCATTACGATGCGTGCAAAACCGCATCCGGTCGCCGGGCAACCTTCGTGGTTGTAAGTGAGACCTTGCCGGAAGGCGAGGTCTATGCATAAAAAGCTAACGGCTATCGTCTTCTGACCATAGCCGTTTTTGTTTTTTTATGTGTAAGGAAAATAGTATGCATTCTGTCGGCACTCCAATGCTGTGGGGCGGATTCGCGGTAGTCGTGCTCATCATGCTGGCAATCGACCTCTTTTTGCAGGGTCGTCGCGGCGAGCATGGCATGAGCGTCAAGCAAGCCGCCGTCTGGTCGCTGGTATGGGTTTCCCTCTCACTCCTCTTCTGCGCCGTCTTCTGGTGGTACCTGGCCTCAACCGAAGGCCGTGCGGTGGCGGATCCTCAGGCACTCGCCTTCCTCACCGGCTATCTGATTGAAAAAGCGCTGGCGGTTGATAACGTCTTCGTCTGGCTGATGCTGTTCAGCTATTTCGCCGTGCCTGCGGCCCTGCAACGCCGCGTGCTGGTCTACGGCGTGCTGGGTGCCATCATCCTGCGTACCATCATGATCTTCGCCGGCAGTTGGCTGATTACCCAGTTCGAATGGCTGCTGTACGTGTTCGGCGCGTTCCTGCTGTTCACCGGGGTCAAAATGGCGCTGGCGAAAGAAGACGATACCGGTATCGGTGATAAGCCGCTGGTGAAGTGGATCCGTGGTCATCTGCGCATGACGGACAAGATCGAGAGCGAGCATTTCTTCGTGCGTAAGAACGGCCTGCTGTTCGCCACCCCGCTGCTGCTGGTGCTGATTCTGGTCGAGCTGAGCGACGTTATCTTTGCGGTGGACAGTATTCCGGCAATCTTCGCGGTCACCACCGACCCGTTCATCGTCCTGACCTCGAACCTGTTTGCGATCCTCGGCCTGCGTGCGATGTACTTCCTTCTGGCAGGGGCGGCAGAGCGCTTCTCCATGCTGAAGTACGGTCTGTCGGTGATTCTGGTCTTCATTGGTATCAAGATGCTGATTGTCGATTTCTACCATATCCCGATCGCCATTTCGCTCGGTGTGGTGTTTGGCATTCTGCTGGTGACGCTGGTTATCAATACCTGGGTTAACCGCCAGCACGATAAAAAGCAGCAGGTTTAGTACGTTTTGCCCGGTGGCGCTGCGCTTACCGGGCCTACACGGACCCAATTCGTAGGCCGGGTAAGCGTAGCGCCACCCGGCCCTTTCGTTAAGCAATAGTTAAAAAACATGACGCAACACGTAAAATCCAGCATTTTACTCTTCCGCCTTTCCCCGCTTTCCTTGATACTCAACCAGGCAAACAAATATTTACATCCTGAAATAAATGTGACTTAGAGCACATCCAGGATGGAACACAATTTCACTTAGGAATTTAGTATGAGCACACAATCTAAGGGCCTGCTTGCGCGTCTGACGCAGGGCAGCCTGGTTAAACAAATCCTGGTAGGGCTGGTTCTGGGTATTCTGCTGGCGCTGGTGTCAAAACCTGCCGCGGAAGCAACAGGGCTTCTCGGAACGCTTTTCGTGGGTGCGCTGAAGGCTGTTGCGCCGGTGCTGGTACTGATGCTGGTCATGGCTTCTATCGCCAATCACCAGCACGGACAAAAAACCAACATTCGCCCGATTCTCTTTTTATATCTGCTGGGCACGTTTTCTGCTGCGCTGACCGCAGTGGTCTTTAGCTTCCTCTTCCCTTCCACGCTGCATCTGACCTCTGCGGCGGGCGACGTTACGCCGCCTTCAGGCATTGTGGAAGTGCTGCGTGGCCTGCTGATGAGCATGGTTTCTAACCCCATTGATGCCCTGCTGAATGCCAACTACATTGGCATCCTGGTGTGGGCGATCGGCCTGGGCTTCGCCCTGCGTCACGGCAACGAAACGACGAAAAATCTGGTCAACGACATGTCCAACGCCGTGACCTTTATCGTGAAGGTCGTGATTCGCTTTGCGCCTATCGGTATCTTCGGCCTGGTGTCGTCTACTCTGGCCACAACCGGCTTTGACGCGCTGTGGGGCTACGCGCAGCTGCTGATGGTGCTGGTCGGCTGCATGCTGCTTGTGGCGCTGGTGATCAACCCGCTGCTGGTGTTCTGGCAGATCCGCCGTAACCCGTATCCGCTGGTGCTGACCTGCCTGCGCGAGAGCGGCGTATACGCCTTCTTTACCCGCAGCTCGGCGGCAAACATTCCGGTCAACATGGCGCTGGCGGAGAAGCTGAACCTGGATCGCGATACCTATTCGGTTTCAATTCCACTGGGAGCAACCGTGAACATGGCGGGTGCGGCGATCACCATCACCGTGCTGACGCTGGCGGCCGTGCATACGCTGGGTATTCCGGTCGATCTGCCAACCGCCCTGCTGCTGAGCGTGGTGGCATCGCTGTGCGCCTGTGGCGCCTCCGGTGTGGCGGGCGGCTCGCTGCTGCTGATCCCGCTGGCGTGCAATATGTTCGGTATCCCGAACGAGATTGCCATGCAGGTGGTCGCGGTCGGCTTTATTATCGGCGTATTGCAGGATTCCTGCGAAACGGCGCTGAACTCCTCTACCGACGTGCTGTTCACCGCTGCGGCCTGTCAGGCGGAAGACGCGCGTTTAGCGAAGAATGCCCTGCGAGGTTAAAAAGAAAAGCCCGGTGGCGGCTACGCCTTACCGGGCCTACAGAATACCGTATGTCGGGTAAGCGTTAGCGCCACCCGACATAACGCTTACAGCGTCACACCACTCTTAAAGAGCGCCAGCTCGCGGAAGTCGTTCTTCTCGTTACAGGTTTGCTTGCCGCTGGCAATTTCCACGATGACATCAACAAATTCATCGAGCAGCTGCGGCATCGCCTTGCCGTGGATCAGCTGGCCCGCGTCAAAGTCGATCCAGTGCTTTTTCTTCGCCGCCAGTTCGCTGTTGGTGGCGATTTTCACCGTCGGCACAAATCCGCCGTACGGCGTACCGCGACCGGTACTGAACAGCACCATGTGGCAGCCTGCCCCCGCCAGCGCACTGGTGGCGACCGCGTCGTTACCCGGCGCGCTCAGCAGGTTCAGACCGTGGGTTTTCAGCCGTTCGCCGTAGCGCAGCACATCCACCACCTGGCTGGCTCCCGCTTTCTGGGTGCAGCCGAGGGATTTCTCTTCCAGCGTGGTGATGCCCCCCGCTTTGTTACCCGGCGACGGGTTCTCATAAATCGGCTGGTTATGGGCGATGAAGTACTGCTTGAAGTCGTTGACCATGGTGACGGTCTTCTCAAACGTCTCTTCATCGCGGCAGTGGCTCATCAGAATGCGCTCCGCGCCAAACATCTCCGGCACTTCGGTCAGCACCGTGGTGCCGCCGTTGGCAATCACGTAATCCGAGAAGCGGCCCAGCATTGGGTTAGCCGTGATGCCGGAAAGACCGTCAGATCCGCCGCACTCCAGGCCAAACTTCAGCTCGCTCAGCTTGCCCGGCTCGCGCCTGTCGTGGCGCATCACCTCATACAGCTGATGCAGCTGTTCAACGCCCGCTTCTACTTCGTCGTCCTGGTGCTGACACACCATAAAGTGCACGCGCGCAGGGTCAAATTCGCCCAGCGTGTCGCGGAAGGCATCCACCTGGTTGTTCTCGCAGCCCAGGCCGATCACCAACACCGCGCCCGCATTCGGGTGGCGCACCATGTTTTGCAGCATGGTGCGGGTGTTGATGTGGTCGTCACCCAGCTGCGAACAGCCGTAAGTGTGGCTAAACAGGTGCACGCCGTCGGTGCCTTCAGCATCGTTGGTCTCTTTCAGGAAGCGCGTCTGGATTTGGCGCGCGATCCCGTTCACGCAGCCGACGGTAGGAAGGATCCACAGCTCATTGCGGATCCCCACCTCGCCGCTGGCGCGGCGGTAGATCTGCACCTCACGATCGGCCGCCTGTCCTTCTTCTGGCTGGAAGTCAGGTTGATAGCTGTACTCGTCCAGATCGCTGAGATTGGTGCGGGTATTGTGCGAATGAATATATTCACCCGGCGCAATATCCGCCAGCGCATGACCGATGGGCAAACCGTACTTCACCACGTTCTCCCCTTTCGCGATGGGGATCAGGGCAAACTTATGTCCACGTCCAATGGCCTGGCGTAACGTTACCGACTGGTTGTCGAAGGTAACTTCCGTCCCTTCGGCTAAATCTGCCAGCGCGACGGCAACGTTATCCAGCGAATGGATTTTGATGTATTGCATATCAACCTCAAACGGCCTAGTTCAGTTCAATGGCGAAGTAGTCACGCGCGTTGTTAAAGCAGATGTTTTTCACCATTTCGCCCAGCAGCTGGATATCCGCTGGCGCTTCACCCGCGTGCACCCAGCGGCCAATCATCTGGCACAGAATGCGGCGGAAATATTCATGACGGGTATAGGACAGGAAGCTGCGGCTGTCGGTCAGCATACCCACAAAGCGGCTTAACAGACCGAGCTGCGCCAGCTGCGTCATCTGACGCTCCATGCCGTCTTTCTGATCGTTGAACCACCAGCCGGAGCCGAACTGCATCTTGCCCGGCATACCTTCACCCTGGAAGTTGCCGATCATGGTGCCCAGCACTTCGTTATCGCGCGGGTTCAGGCAGTAAAGAATGGTTTTCGGCAGCAGGTTTTGCTCGTTCTGTTTGCTCAGCAGCTTAGACAGCTCTTCCGCCAGCAGGCGGTCGTTGATGGAGTCGAAGCCCACGTCCGCGCCCAGCAGTTTGAACTGACGCTGGTTGTTATTACGCAGCGCGCCGATGTGGTACTGCTGCACCCAGCCGCGACGGGCATATTCCGCGCCGAGGAACACCAGCACCGCCGTTTTGAACTGGGCGACTTCATGCTCGCTTAACTGTTCGCCGGAGAGACGACGCGCCAGAATGCTGTCCAGTTCGGCTTCGTTGGATTCCGCGAACAGCACCACGTCCAGCGCGTGGTCAGACACTTTACAGCCGTGTGCGGCGAAGTGATCCAGACGTTTGGTCAGCGCAGATTGCAGATCGGCAAAACGGCGGATGTCGGTATCAGACACTTCCGCCAGTTTCGCCATGTAGTCGTTAAAGGTTGCCAGCTCGATGTTGAAGGCTTTATCCGGGCGCCAGCTTGGCAGCACCTTGATGTCAAACGTGCTGTCCTTCGCGACAACCGCGTGGTGCTCCAGGGAGTCGATCGGATCGTCGGTGGTGCCCACCATTTTCACGTTCATCTGCTTCATGATGCCGCGCGCCGAGAAGCTATCCTGCGCCAGCAGTTCGTTGCACTGGTCCCAGATTTCATCCGCAGTGGCGGGAGACAACAGCTTGCCGGTGATACCAAACGGACGACGCAGTTCGAGGTGCGTCCAGTGGTAAAGCGGGTTCCCGATGGTGTGCGGCACGGTAGCGGCCCAGGCGTCGAACTTCTCGCGATCGGTGGCGTCACCGGTACACAGGCGCTCGGCCACGCCGTTGGTGCGCATTGCGCGCCATTTATAGTGGTCACCCTTCAGCCAGATATCATACAGGTTTTTGAAACGGTAATTTTCGGCAACCTGCTGCGGCGGTAAGTGGCAGTGGTAGTCGAAAATCGGCTGGTCTTTCGCGTAGTCGTGGTACAGGCGGCGAGCAAATTCGGTATCTAACAGAAAATCTTCGGTCATAAACGGCATCATTATCGTCTTCCTCATTACGGGAGCGTCAGAAAGCTTATGTTCAGATGCTGCAAAGTTATCACACCAATTTCCAGAGTCCGACGTTTTTTTCGTGAGTTAGATCAATAAACGTCGACAAATAAATTACCCTCAAAGGGGTAAACCCTCCTGCAAGCCGCGCCATATCTGGCTTTGCGCGCGTCGCTTAATGACCACACAAAGATTCACACTTTTGTGATGTCACTCACCTTTTAAAGTTGTATGACAAGTTATCTTTTCGCCGTCGCAAACTATAAGCCGACGGAATGCATTACCGGTGTTTGATACATCGGATTTAACGGTACGGAAGCCGACTTAGCACGATTATTTATGGCAAGGTTCGGGCCGTTCCGGGACAGGTTCCCGGTTACGCCCCTCCCGTTACAGAACAGCTCCCGGCAACGGTTGAGTTGTTGCCGTGTCCCGACACGGAAATAACATAACGATGAGGTTTTACATGCGTAAAATTAAAGGGTTACGTTGGTACATGATTGCACTGGTGACGCTCGGCACCGTGCTGGGCTACCTGACACGTAACACCGTGGCAGCAGCGGCGCCAACGTTGATGGAAGAGTTGCATATCTCCACGCAGCAATACTCTTACATCATTGCGGCCTATTCTGCCGCTTACACCGTAATGCAGCCTGTTGCAGGTTATGTTCTTGATATTCTGGGTACAAAAATTGGTTATGCCTTCTTCGCCGTTGCCTGGGCCGTGTTCTGCGGCGCGACCGCACTGGCAGGCAGCTGGGGCGGTCTGGCGCTGGCGCGTGGCGCGGTAGGTGCCGCCGAAGCGGCGATGATCCCCGCAGGTCTGAAAGCCAGCTCTGAGTGGTTCCCGGCAAAAGAGCGTTCCATCGCGGTGGGTTACTTCAACGTGGGTTCATCCATCGGGGCGATGATTGCGCCGCCGCTCGTGGTGTGGGCTATCGTGATGCACAGCTGGCAGATGGCGTTCATCATCTCCGGGGTGCTGAGCTTCGCCTGGGCCATGGCGTGGCTGATCTTCTACAAGCACCCGCGCGACCAGAAAAAGCTGTCTACCGAAGAACGTGACTACATTATTAACGGCCAGGAATCTCAGCATCAGACCGATAACGGCAAAAAGATGTCCGTCTGGCAGATCCTGGGCACCCGTCAGTTCTGGGGTATCGCCCTGCCGCGTTTCCTGGCAGAGCCGGCCTGGGGTACGTTCAACGCCTGGATCCCGCTGTTCATGTTTAAAGTTTACGGCTTTAACCTGAAAGAGATCGCGATGTTCGCCTGGATGCCAATGCTGTTTGCTGACCTGGGCTGTATCGTCGGCGGCTACCTGCCACCGCTGTTCCAGCGCTGGTTTGGCGTGAACCTGATTGTCTCCCGTAAGATGGTGGTCACCATGGGCGCGCTGCTGATGATCGGCCCGGGTATGATCGGCCTGTTCACCAGCCCTTACGTGGCTATCGCGCTGCTGTGTATCGGGGGCTTTGCTCACCAGTCCCTGTCTGGCGCGCTGATTACGCTCTCTTCCGACGTGTTTGGCCGTAACGAAGTGGCCACCGCCAACGGCCTGACCGGTATGGCCGCCTGGACAGCGAGCACGATGTTCGCCCTGGTGGTCGGCGCGCTGGCGGATACCATCGGCTTCAGCCCGCTGTTCGCGGTACTGGCTATCTTCGACCTGCTGGGTGCGGTGGTTATCTGGACGGTGCTGAAAAGCAAATCCGCCGACGAGCTGGCGAAAGAGTCCCTTGGGGGACCGGCGACGCAGAGTTAGCGTTGTTGTGCCGGGTGGCGCTACGCTTACCCGGCCTACAAAACCCGTAGGTCCGTGCAAGCGAAGCGCCGCCGGGCATTTAAAGGCCGCTGAGTAGCGGCTTTTTTAATGGCGAAATCTGGAGACTGGCACGCAAAAGTGGTATAACAAATCAATCGCCGTACCCTGCCTGGAGCGCATATGGAAATCACCGAATCACGTCGTTTATATCAACAACTTGCCGCCGAGCTGAAAGATCGCATCGAGCAAGGTGTCTATCTTGTCGGTGATAAACTGCCCGCCGAGCGTTTCATTGCGGATGAAAAAAGCGTCAGCCGCACCGTGGTACGCGAAGCCATCATCATGCTGGAAGTGGAAGGCTACGTTGAGGTTCGCAAAGGTTCCGGCATTCACGTGATTTCCAACCAGGCCAAACACTCCCCCGCCCCGGACGAAAGCCTGGAATTTGCCAGCTACGGCCCGTTTGAGCTTCTCCAGGCTCGCCAGCTGATTGAGAGCAACATTGCGGAATTTGCGGCGACGCAGGTGACCAAGCAGGACATCATGAAGCTGATGGAAATTCAGGACCACGCGCGTAAAGAAAAATGCTTCCGTGATTCCGAATGGGACTTGCAATTCCACGTCCAGGTTGCCCTTGCGACTCAGAACACGGCGCTGGCGGCAATCGTTGAAAAAATGTGGACTCAGCGCGTTCACAACCCGTACTGGAAGAAATTGCACGATCACATTGATTCCCGCACGGTAGACAACTGGTGTGACGACCACGACCAGATCCTCAAGGCGCTGATTCGTAAGGATCCGCATGCGGCAAAACTGGCGATGTGGCAGCATCTGGAGAACACCAAACAGATGCTGTTTAATGAAACCAGCGATGACTTCGAATTTAACGCTGACCGCTATCTTTTTGCCGATAATCCGGTGGTTCACCTCGATACTGCGACCAATCTCGCAAAATAAGCCTTCGTACTGCCGGCAGGCGCACCGCCGCGCCTTCCGGCCAGACAGGGTAAGAAAACCTCTATAGTGTCAGCCTTTGTAAAATCTCTCGCTCCCCTCCGTGGCTTACGCCAAAATCGTGTTTCCCCTCAAATTCTGTGACGCAGAACGTCGGGCTTTGTTACAATTGGATTCACTTCGTTATTTTGTAAGTTAGTGCTTGCTAACCAGCCAATTAACAGGGAACAGTGTTGGCCACACCTCAATGTGTCCGCGAGCGACCATAATGAAATCATAACAATGTCGCCGTGCTGTTTTCCCGAATGACAGGCGTGACGTTAACCGATTTCCAGGAACACTGAATGGAACTTTTGACCCAACTACTGAATGCCCTCTGGGCTCAGGATTTCGAAACGCTGGCCAACCCATCCATGATTGGCATGCTCTACTTTGTGTTATTTATGATCCTGTTCCTTGAGAACGGCCTGCTGCCTGCCGCCTTTTTACCGGGCGACAGCCTGCTGGTGCTGGTTGGGGTGCTCTGTGCAAAAGGGGCGATGGCTTTCCCGCAAACGGTCCTGCTTTTGACCATTGCCGCCAGCCTGGGTTGCTGGGTGAGTTATATTCAGGGGCGATGGCTGGGCAACACGCGGATCGTCCAGAACTGGCTTTCGCATCTTCCGGCACATTACCACCAGCGAGCCCACCACCTGTTCCATAAGCACGGGCTTTCCGCCTTGCTGATCGGCCGCTTTATCGCCTTTGTACGCACCCTGCTGCCGACCATCGCGGGCCTGTCTGGCCTCAGCAGCGCGCGCTTCCAGTTCTTTAACTGGATGAGCGGCTTGCTGTGGGTTCTGATCCTGACCACGCTCGGCTACGCGCTCGGGAAAACCCCGGTCTTTATGAAGTATGAAGACCAGCTGATGTCTTGCCTGATGCTGCTGCCGGTCGTTCTGCTGGTGTTTGGCCTGGTCGGTTCACTGGTTGTACTGTGGAAGAAGAAATACGGAGCCAGGGGTTAACGATGGTTATCTCCCCGCTCGCCCTGCGTCGTTTCTCTTACGCCATCGTTGCGCTGATGATGTTCAGCGCCCTCATTCTGCTGTGGTCTGCGCTACAGCATCAGGAGTCGACGCTGGCTATCCGTCCTGTGAATCAAGGAACCAGCGTGCCGGATGGTTTTTCCATCTGGCATCATCTGGACGCAAACGGGATCCGCTTTAAGAGCATCACGCCGCAAGACGATGTCCTGCTGATAAAATTTGACTCCAGTGCGCAAAGCGCCGCGGCGAAAGCGGTGCTGGACCGAACGCTGCCGCAGGGTTACATCATCGCGCAACAGGATGATGACAGCCACGTCGCCTCCTGGATGTCACGGCTACGCGACACGTCGCATCGATTTGGTTAACGACTAATATTCCGAATATTTTCACCTACTTTGGTGAAACTCCCGTTTACTTACTATGCTTAAGTACGCGGAGCACCCCTCAGATGTTCTCCGCAAAGTTCTGGAACACGGCTTACGCCGTAACACAATGGAAGGTTTCTATAATGAAATACCGCATCACCCTTGCTCTGGCCCTTTTTTCTTTAAGCACAGCTTCCTTCGCGATGTCTCTTTGTCAGGAGAAAGAAAAGGATATCCAACGCGAAATCAGTTATGCCGAGAAGCATAACAATCAGCACCGGATCGACGGTCTGAAAAAGGCGTTGAGCGAAGTGAAAGATAATTGTACGGACAGCAAGCTGCGTGCCGATCATCAGGAAAAAATCGCTGAACAGAAGGACGAGATAGCCGAGCGCCGTCAAGACCTGCAAGAAGCGAAAGAGAAAGGTGATGCGGAAAAAATTGCCAAGCGCGAGAGGAAGTTGCAAGAGGCGCAGGACGAACTGAAAGCGCTGGAAGCTCGCGATTATTGAGTTAACGGAAATCTCAACAGGAGAGAATCATGTCAAAAGATACAACTTCAGAAAATCTGCGCGCTGAACTGAAATCCCTGGCGGACACCCTGGAAGAGGTGCTGAACTCTTCTGCCGATAAATCGAAAGAAGAAGTGAGCAAACTGCGCAGCAAAGCGGAGCAGGCGCTGAAAGAGAGCCGTTACCGTCTGGGTGAAACCGGCGACGCGCTGGCGAAACAGACCCGCGAAGCGGCTGCGCGCGCAGACGAATATGTACGTGATAATCCATGGACGGGTGTAGGTATTGGCGCCGCAGTGGGTGTGGTGCTGGGTGTCCTGCTGACGCGTCGTTGATTATGGAAGATCCACGTAACGCACAAGGGCCTGCTAAAAACGTCCTCGGCATCGGCCAGCGTATTCTTACGACGCTGGTCGGGATTGCCGAAACGCGCGTCCGGCTTGCGGTAGTGGAGCTGGAAGAGGAGAAAGCCAACCTCTTCCAGATGCTGCTCATGCTCGGGCTTACGATGCTCTTTGCCGCGTTTGGCCTGATGAGCCTGATGGTGTTAATCATCTGGGCTATCGATCCACAGTATCGTCTGAACGCGATGATTGCCACAACCGTGGTTCTGCTGGTTGCAGCGCTGATAGGCGGTATCTGGACCCTGCATAAAGCGCGTACCTCGACCTTCCTGCGCCACACGCGTCAGGAGCTGGCCAACGACCGCGCCCTGCTGGAGGATGATAAGTCGTGAGCGACAAAGCCGAACGTCAGAAGCGTAAAGCGTATCTGCTGAGCCAGATCCAACAGCAGCGGTTGGATCTGTCCGCCAGCCGACGCGACTGGGTTGAGGCCACGCATCGGTTTGACCGGGGCTGGAACACTGTTCTGAGCCTGCGCTCATGGGCGCTGGTCGGCAGCAGCGTGATGGCGATCTGGTCGGTTCGGCATCCTAATATGCTGATCCGCTGGGCACGCCGCGGCTTTGGTGCCTGGAGCGCCTGGCGTCTGGTGAAAACCACGCTGCGTCAGCAGCAGCTGCGCTAGCCTTCTCGCCGGTTGGCGCTGCGCTTACCCAGCCTACGGTAAAAAGTAGGCCGGGTACCGCGTAGCCGTCACCCGGCAACATCTCTTCATGATCCCTTACTCAATATCTTTGAAAAAGATTGACAGTTTTCCTTGCTAACAATTGCCACCCGCCCCGTTTACACTCCTCTCCATCGACAGCAAAGACGCGGTATCTACCCGATTTTGCAAGCAAATAACGTTTAGCCGCTGATGTGGTTTCCTGGAGAGTAAAATGAAAAAATTAGAAGATGTTGGTGTACTGGTAGCGCGTATTCTGATGCCAATTCTGTTCATCACCGCGGGCTGGGGCAAAATCACCGGTTATGCGGGTACCCAGCAGTATATGGAAGCGATGGGCGTGCCGGGGTTCCTGCTGCCACTGACTATCCTGCTTGAGTTCGGCGGCGGCCTGGCGGTGTTGTTCGGTTTCCTGACCCGCACCACGGCGCTGTTCACCGCAGGCTTCACCCTGCTGACGGCGTTCCTGTTCCACAGCAACTTTGCCGAAGGCGTGAACTCCCTGATGTTCATGAAAAACCTGACCATTGCAGGCGGCTATCTGCTGCTGGCCATCACGGGCCCAGGCGCGTACAGCATCGACCGTCTTCTGAATAAGAAGTGGTAAGCACGCTATACTGATTAAATTCAAAGCGAGGAGACATCTCCTCGCTTTTGCTATCTGACGGAGGAGTAAAAAATGGGACAACTCGTAGACGGCGTCTGGCAGGATGTCTGGTATGACACCAAATCCACCGGCGGACGCTTTAAGCGCTCTGTTTCGGCCTTCCGTAACTGGCTGACCGCCGACGGCGCACCCGGCCCGAGCGGCGAAGGGGGCTTTGCGGCGGAGAAAGATCGTTATCATCTGTACGTTTCTCTCGCCTGCCCGTGGGCGCACCGCACGCTGATTGTGCGCAAGCTTAAAGGCCTCGAATCGTTAATTTCGGTTTCGGTGGTGAACCCGCTGATGCTGGAAAACGGCTGGACCTTCGACAGCGATTTCCCTGCCGCGACGGGTGATGAACTTTATCACCACGATTTCCTGTATCAGCTCTATCTGCGCGCCGATCCGCACTACACCGGACGCGTAACCGTACCTGTGCTGTGGGACAAGAAAAACCAGACGATCGTCAGCAATGAATCCGCTGAAATCATTCGCATGTTCAATACCGCGTTTGACGCGCACGGCGCCCGCGCCGGGGATTATTATCCGGCGGAGCTGCGCGAGAAAATTGACGAGCTGAACGGCTGGATCTACGACAACGTGAACAACGGCGTCTATAAGGCCGGTTTCGCCACCAGCCAGGAAGCCTACGACGAAGCGGTCGGAAAAGTCTTTGAATCCCTGGAGCGTCTGGAGCAGATCCTCGGCCATCATCGTTATTTAACGGGCGATCGTCTGACCGAAGCGGACATCCGCCTGTGGACGACGCTGATCCGCTTTGATCCGGTTTACGTCACCCACTTCAAGTGCGACAAGCATCGCATCAGCGACTACCTGAACCTGCACGGTTTCCTGCGCGACATCTATCAGATGCCCGGGATTGCGGAGACGGTCGATTTTGACCATATTCGCACCCACTATTTCCGCAGCCACAAGACCATCAACCCAACGGGCATCATCTCCATTGGCCCGTGGCAGGATCTGGATGAACCGCACGGGCGCGACGTGCGTTTCGGATAATTATTTAGGGAATCAATTGATTCCCTTTTTTAATTCACAGCATACATCTATCCTTACCTCGATCGCTTAGAAAACAAGTGATTGACTGATTAAGAGGCAAGGAAAATGGACTGGTATTTAAAAGTACTGCGCAACTACGTTGGATTTGGTGGCCGCGCCCGCCGCAAAGAGTACTGGATGTTCGTTCTGGTGAACTTCGTCCTGATTATGGTGCTGGGCATTGTGGACAAAATCCTCGGCTGGGAGCGAGAGGGGGGAGAAGGCATACTCACCACCATTTATGGTGTGTTAGTTCTGCTGCCTTCATGGGCCGTGCTGTTCCGTCGTCTCCACGACACCGATCGTTCGGCGTGGTGGCTGCTGTTGCTGTTGATCCCGCTTATCGGCTGGATCGTGATTTTGATTTTCAACTGTCAGAGCGGAACGCCGGGCGAAAACCGCTTTGGTCCGGATCCTAAGACAAGCGCGTAAATTCTGCCCGGTGGCGCTTACGCTTACCGGGCCTGCACGCTTATTTGTTGTGATGCGCAAAGAGCTTGGGTATTTCTCGCAAACACCACGATTTGGCTTCGCCCATGCTGTCGCGACGCCACGCCATAATGATATCCACTTCACTGGTGTATTCCGGGCTGACCACGCGCAGCCGCCCCTCAGCAATATCCTTTTCGACGAACGGATACGGCATGGTCGCCACGCCCAGCCCGGCGAGCAGCGCCTGGCGCTTATCTTCCAGCGACGTCACCGTCAGACGCGGCTGTTTATCCAGCAGCTGAACCGTCAGCACCGGACGCTCGCGCGCGGTATCCGCCACCGCCACGCCGCGGTACTTCACGCGCGTCACTTCAGAGAGCGGCTCCGGCTCCTGGTGAATCGGATGATCCGGCGCGGCGACGTAGACGTTCATGACGCTGTAGAGCTTGCGCGAGTTGATTTCTGACGATGAGCGGAAATGCATGTCCGGCGCAATGACGATATCCGCCCTGCCCGTCTCCAGACGCTCCCACGCCCCGGCCAGCACCTCGGTGATGATCGACAGCTGGGTATTGGCTTTTGCGGCCAGGCGGTCCACCAGCGGGAACAGCGCCTCGGTGGGCACCAGCGCTTCGGTCACTAACGTCAGATGGGTTTCCCAGCCGCGCGCCAGCGCCTCGGCGTCCGTGGTGAGCTTATCCGCCGCTTCCAGCAGCACGCGGCCGCGTTCCAGCAGCATTCGCCCAACGTTGGTGAATTTTGTTCGATGACCGGAGCGATCGAAGAGCACAACATCCAGCTCCTCCTCCAGCTTTTGCATGGTATAGCTCAGCGCAGACGGAACGCGCCCCAGTTCATCTGCCGCGGCGGCAAAACTGCCACGCCTGTCAATTGCGTCCATGACGCGAAGCGCCTCAAGCGTCAATGCTCTCTCTTTAGCCATCTCGTTCTCATTCAGGAAATTTGAACATACCGGGCAGAATATCTGGCTAACAATGCAGCGTCCATACCTTTACCATTGATTTAGTGTAAAGAGAGGTCAAGTTTATGATTACGACAAGAACAGCGAAACAGTGCGGACAAGCCGATTTCGGTTGGTTGCAGGCCCGCTACACCTTTTCCTTTGGACACTACTTTGACCCTAAACTCCTTGGTTACGCTTCACTGCGCGTACTGAATCAGGAGGTGCTCGCTCCGGGCGCGTCCTTCCAGCCGCGCGCGTATCCGAAAGTCGATATCCTGAACCTGATCCTGGAAGGCGAGGCAGAATACCGCGATAGCGAGGGCAATCATGTCCAGGCAAAAGCTGGCGAGGCGCTGTTAATTTCTACGCAGCCCGGTATTAGCTATAGCGAGCATAACCTCAGCAAAGACAAAACGCTGACCCGCATGCAGCTGTGGCTGGATGCCTGTCCGGAGCGGGAAAATCCGCTGGTGCAAAAGATCGACCTGAAGGGCGATAAACAGCAGCTGATTGCCTCGCCAGACGGCAGCAAAGGCAGCTTGCAGTTACGCCAGCAGGTATGGCTGCACCATATTGAACTGAAAAAAGGTGAACAGGTGAGCTTCCAGCTTCATGGCCCGCGCGCCTATTTACAGTCCATTCACGGTACGGTACATGCGGTAACGCATACGGAAGAGAAAGAAGCGCTCACCTGCGGTGACGGGGCGTTTATTCGTGATGAAGCGAATATCACCCTGGTGGCAGATACGCCGCTGCGCGCGCTGCTGATTGATTTGCCGGTTTAAAAAAAACCTCACCATAGCCCTCTCCCCAATGGGGAGAGGGGAAATTTTTACACCTTACTCGCCATAATCTCAATAATCTGCCGGTCCGTTGCCTGCATTGAGCGACACGCCAGTGCGCACAGGTTAGAGATAGACTGTTCCACGTCGTGGGCCACAATCCCCTCGTTACCCGTCACGGCAGTATCATCCAGCGCCATCATCACGGCTTTCCAGGCGCTGGTGACGCTGGTCGAGACCTTCATGGCGCAGCTGTTAGACGCCCCGTCGCAGATCATCCCGCTAACGTCACCGATCATACTGCCGATGGCCATGGAAATGGTCTGATAGCTTCCGCCCAACAGCCACGCCATCCCTGCGGCGGCCCCCATTCCGGCCGTCGTCGCCGCACACAGCGCGGACAAACGCGGAAGCTGGTAATGGATGTAGATAGCCGACAGATGCGAGAGCATCAGCGCCCGCGCCAGCCGTTCGTCATCGGCCTGAACATGCTCAGCCACAACCACCACCGGCATGGTAGCCGTAATCCCTTGATTCCCGGAGCCCGAGTTGCTCATCGCCGGCAGCGTCGCGCCGCCCATACGGGCATCCGAGGCCGCACTGGTGCGGATAACGATGTCCGAACCCAGATCCTGCGCCATCCAGCCGCGTGCGCGCTGTTTATTGAGCGTCGCGCCAACGTGCAACCCCCACTTCCCATTGAGCCCTTCACGAGAGAGCGCATCGTTCAGTTGCCCTGCTTCCAGGATAAAGCGGATCGCGTCGAACGGCACCTGCTCCACAAACTCCAGGATCTGCGAGAGCGTGGTGTTTGACAGTACCGCCAGCGAATCGTTATTTACATCGGTTTGCCGATCGTCAAGCCTGAAGCGCGTTTCGCCCTGACAAACCACCTCCACCACTCGGGTATGCCCGCCGGCGATAGTCACCATCGCCGAGGAATCTCCAGCGTACACGCAGGCACGTGAATAAAGGATCTCATCGCACGGCTCCTGCAATTTCACCTGCACCAGGCCTGCTTTCAGCATGGCTTTGGCGCGCGTTAGCGCCTCGGCAGAAGCGTCTTTCAACACCTCCAGCCCGGCGTGGGCATTACCGCCCGTCGCCCCCAGCGCCGCCGCGATGGGTAAACCGACCATGCCGGTGCCGGGCACCGTTACGCCAAGCCCGTTTTTCATCAGGTTTGGCGATACCCACGCCTCAATACGCGTCACCTCACCGGAAAGCTCTCCGGCAGCCATCGCACAGGCCAGCGCCAGTGAGACGGGTTCGGTACACCCCAGCGCAGGCTTTACCTCCTCCTGCACGGCGCGAATAAAATGGTTCCATAAAGGATTAATTTGCTTAGACATCGTTACGACCTTATTTAACCTCATGAGAAGGCGAGGAAAGGAGAAACACAAAGCAGCAGCCCGGTAATTACAATAATCACCAGCGACACGCCTTTATATTTATGAAGGGCGGGCACTTTGTAGACCAGCCACGCCGGAATTAAGCAGCCCACCATCCCGAAAATAGGGCTACAGATGGAGGTAAAACTCAGCACCGGCGCGTTTAACACAATCGCGCTCCAGGCGAGCAGGATGGCGAACAGCATAATCCCGCGCTGGACGGCGCGTTCATTGATGCTTTCAGCCGGCATTTTGCGGCGCAGGATATTCATCACGATGCCCTGCGTCGCTTCACGAAAGCCCAGGTAGACGCCGAAGAAGGCAGTCATGACGGCAAAGATATTGAGAACCACGCTGACGATTTTGACCCAGCCTGCGCCGTCGCCGCTGATAAACTGCGCCGCGATTGCCAGGGCGGAAATATTCTGTTCGTAGGCTTTAACCGCCTCGTCGTGCCCCATCGCCAGGGTGAAAGAGACGGCGTAGAAGAAGACCGTCACAAACAGTATGCCAAAGGCGATATTCATCGCCCGCAGCGCCTTATGACGCGCCACCTCAACGGATTTTTCCCGCGAACGATAGGAAATCACCATCGGGCTTAACGTCTGGATAAACAGAATGGAGGTTAAGGTGAAAGGCAGCGTAATTATGGCGTTTTTAATCAGCAGCCCCATCGGCGGCAGCATACCGACGTTGGCTAAATGCCAGAGGCCGATCATCGAAAGCCCCAGCGCCGCCACCACAAATAATTTGGTCAGCACCATCAGGCTGGAGACTTTAAACAGCAGCTTTTCACCGCGCGAAGAGATGGCGACCAGAATGCAGATCAGGAATAAGCCGTAGAAGGGATTTTCCGACAGCACCCCCTCGGTGACGCCGAAGGTGTGCAAATAAGATGCGCTGTCGTTGGTGATAGCCGTGGAATAAACAAACATCCAGATGACCAGCATTACGAAATAAAGTGCACCCAATAAGATGCCCCAGTTTTTACCTAAATAACCGCTAATCACGCTCGGGTAGTCTTTACATTCCGGGGATTCCGCCAGCGTATTAATAAATAATCGCTGGAAGAGGTACATGGCCGGATAGCCAATTATCGACGAGAGCAAAAAGACCCACAACCCCATTAATCCAACCTGCACCGGAAGAAAAACAATCCCCGCGCCGATAGCCATCCCGATACTCATGATGACCCAGCCCGTATCGGTGCTGTCGAATTTGATCGCCTCTCGCCATTCGCTTTCGCTCATTCCCGCCCGCCTTGCTGCAGGGGAATCACTCACAATCACACTGCTGTTTGTTGCCATATTCATTGGGCACTCGCTTATTTTGTAGGGTAAGTAATTATTTTTATGTGGTTCCGATCGCCAGCGATTGCGAGTCAGAGAGTGCAGGTGTGTGTTATTGGTATGGGAAGATCATATCCGTAGCGCGGGAGAAAAAAGTCACAATCTTTATGCGGTCTTCCTGAATTTAGAGAAAAAAGCGCCTCATTTTTAATGATAGTTGGTAAAAAATTCTAAAAGTGACGCATTTCACAGAATCACTATGTTGAGGAAATGGATCTTTTTTAGGAATTTATAAAGATGATTGTTCTACTTTCAGCCTTCAAATTTTTATACGATAGCATCACTGAAACCACTCTATTATTATGGTTATGATATGGATACCGTTGAAGAGCTCAATGGAACATACTTCTATAAAGGTATATGTAATATCTCGGCGTCTGAGTTATTTTTTTGGATTTTCCTTGATACTACCGATGAACAGTTCGGTGGATTAAAAGATGCAGTAATGATGGCTACTATGATCCTTGGTTTACCTATACTTGAGACCAGAACAAAGCCAGAAACGGCTACTATAGGTACTTCCGTGGCTTCTAAGTATCTTCGCGATCTTCTGAATGTACAGCTACCACACCGATTACCTACGATTACACTCGCAAGCTTTAAATACCGAAAACCAATGTATACCAAAAACTTAGGTGCATTCATTGGTCGATGGATCCCTGCATTGGGGATAACCATACTTGCTGCTGATCTTGCAACGATAAGTTACAAAACACTCTCACGATATAATACGATTGCTCACCCTAAAGATCGGATTTGGTGAATATGAATAGTGAAAATGATGTTTTGAAGTTCTTCAGGGAAAATTTACCAGAACAGGGAACATTTACGGGCAAGAGGATCCCGCTCGAGTTAGACGATGTTCTACAGGATTACACCGATCTGGATGATATCGTTTATGCCATTGAGAAGTTTGAGAAAAACTATCTTATCAATGTGCCCACGCAAAACTATTTCCCATGGACTCAAACCTGGTTTTTCAGAAAATGGTTTACGCAAGAACCCGTTAAACAAATATCAAAACCATTAACCGTAAGAATGTTTGCTGAGGCGGTAAAAGCAGGCACATGGATCCACCACTGATTTTCGAAAGGAGCATGATTTATGGCTGTACCGGTTCATATTTGGTTTTTTGACGATGGCGGCTCACTTATTAAGGGTTCAAGTGATGTACAGGATCGGGAAGGGAGTGTTGAAATTAGAGGGTTAACCCATAATTTAAGTATTCCAACAGATCCTCTTTCCGGGAGATTAACCGGAACGCGCAAACATGCCCCTTTCTTGTTCGAGAAGGAGATAGATAGTTCATCTCCGTATCTTTATAAGGCTGTGGCTACAGGGCAAAACCTAAAAAAAGTTGAGATAAGATATTATCGAATTAACGATGCGGGAAGGGAAGTTGAATACTTCAGAACTGAACTGGAAGGTGTAAAGGTCGTATCAATCTCCCCTATTGTTAACGATACACGTAACTGTCCCGGTACGGGCCACCTTGAGTCCATTCAGTTGAGATACGAAAAAGCAATTTGGACTTACTGCGACGGCAATATTCAATTTTCTGATGCATGGAATGAACGAACATCTACATGATTTTCAGCAGACAAAAAAGCCCCCTTATCTGAAGGGGGCAGATTATTTGGCCTGCGTCACATCGCCTGCGTAAACATCCGCGAAATCACGTCCTGCTGCTGCTCGCGCGTCAGGGCGTTAAACCGCACCGCATACCCCGAAACGCGGATGGTCAGGTTCGGGTAGTTCTCCGGATGGGCAATGGCATCCAGCAGCATCTCCCGGTTCATGACGTTGACGTTCAGGTGCTGCCCACCTTCGATAGCCGCTTCGTGATGGAAATACCCGTCCAGCAGCCCCACAAGGTTGGTTTTGCGCACCTGCTCATCCTTGCCCAGCGCCTGCGGCACGATGGAGAAGGTGTAGGAGATCCCGTCCTTCGCATAGGTGAACGGCAGCTTGGCAACTGAGGTTAACGACGCCACCGCCCCTTTCCTGTCGCGACCGTGCATCGGGTTGGCGCCAGGTGCAAACGGCGTACCGCCGCGTCGTCCGTCCGGCGTGTTGCCCGTTTTCTGGCCGTAGACCACGTTGGAGGTGATAGTCAGGATCGACTGAGTCGGCACCGCGTTGCGATACGTCGGCAGTGCCTGGATCTTCTTCATAAAGCGCTCCACCAGGTCGCAGGCGATGCTGTCAACGCGATCGTCATTATTGCCGTACTGTGGATAGTCGCCTTCAATCACGAAATCGACCGCCAGGCCGGTGTGGTCGCGCACCGGTTTCACCGTGGCGTATTTAATCGCCGACAGGGAATCCGCCGCCACCGACAGCCCGGCGATGCCGCAGGCCATGGTGCGGTAGACGTCCCGATCGTGGAGCGCCATCAGCGAGGCTTCGTAGCTGTACTTATCATGCATATAGTGAATGAGATTCAGCGCGCTGATGTACTGCACCGCCAGCCAGTCCATAAAGTGATCCAGGCTCGCCATCACAGTGTCGTACTCCAGCACCTCATCCAGCAGCGGCTCGGTTTTCGGGCCGACCTGGATCTTCAGCTTCTCATCCACCCCGCCGTTAATCGCGTACAGCAGCGTTTTCGCCAGGTTGGCACGGGCGCCGAAGAACTGCATCTGCTTGCCGATCACCATTGGACTGACGCAGCAGGCGATGGCGTAGTCGTCGCTGTTGAAGTCGGCGCGCATCAGATCGTCGTTCTCATATTGCAGCGAGGAGGTGACGATCGACACCTGCGCGGCGTATTTTTTGAAGGCGATCGGCAGCTGTTCGGACCAGAGGATCGTCAGGTTTGGCTCCGGCGCAGGCCCCATGGTGTGCAGGGTATGCAGGTAGCGGAAGCTGTTTTTGGTCACCAGCGTGCGGCCATCCAGCCCCATGCCGCCGATCACTTCCGTGGCCCAGATCGGATCGCCGGAGAAGAGCGTGTCGAACTCCGGCGTGCGCAGGAAGCGCACCATGCGGATCTTCATGATGAAGTGGTCGATCAGCTCCTGCGCCTGCACCTCGTTCAGCCGCCCGGCCTGCATGTCGCGCTCAATGTAAATATCAAGGAACGACGCCGTGCGCCCCAGCGACATCGCCCCGCCGTTCTGGGATTTCACCGCGGCGAGATAAGCAAAGTAGACCCACTGAACCGCTTCCTGGGCGTTCATCGCCGGACGTGAAATATCGAAGCCGTAGTTCGCCGCCATCTGCTGGATCTGCAGCAGCGCGCGCCTGTGCTCCGCCAGCTCTTCACGCAGGCGGATCGTGGCTTCCAGATCTTCTCCGCGCTCCAGTTTCCCCTGGAGATCGGTAAACTGAAGTTCACGTTCACGCACCAGATAGCTGATGCCGTACAGCGCCACGCGGCGATAGTCGCCGATGATGCGCCCGCGCCCGTAGCCGTCCGGCAGACCGGTCAATACGCCGGATTTACGGCAGCGCATCATCTCCGGCGAGTAGACGTCAAATACGCCCTGGTTGTGGGTTTTGCGCAGTTCGGTAAACAGGTATTCAAACTGCGGATCCATCTCGCGACCATAGGCTTCGAACGAGCTGCGGATCATGTTGATCCCGCCGTACGGATGCAGGGCCCGCTTGAGCAGCTTGTCGGTTTGCAGGCCGACGATCGTCTCCAGCTCCTGGTCGATATAGCCCGGCCCGTGAGCCGTAATGGTGGTGGCAATGTTGGTGTCAAAATCCACCGGTGCGTGGGTGGCATTCTCCTGGCGAATGCCGACCATCACCTTCTGCCACAGCGCCGTCGTTGCTGGCGTCGCCTGCGCGAGGAAAGCTTCATCGCCTTCATAAGGGGTGTAGTTATGCTGAATAAAATCGCGCACGTTGACGGCGTTTTTCCATTCTTCACCGCGAAACCCGGCCCATGCGTCGCTGTAGGGCGCGACGCCCGTATCGATTGTAACTTTCATGTGATTCTCGCTTTATCAGGCGTAAGCCGCAGCCGGGGTAACCTTTCCAAGACGGAGGGCGTCCAGCGCGATCATTTTTTCTTCGTTGGTAGGGATAACCGCGCAGGCCGCGCGGGACGACTCGGTGGAGATCACGCGCTCACCCACGCTGCCCGGCAGGGCATTTTTGGACTCGTCGAGGATGATGCCGAATACCTTCAGGTGGTCCACCACCAGCGCGCGGATAAGCACGGAGTTCTCACCGATCCCGCCGGTAAACACCACGCCATCCAGGCGGTGCAGCGACGCCGCGTGTCCCGCAATGTGCCGCGCAATGCGGTGGACGAAGGTATGGATAGCCAGCCGCGCCCGCTCGTGGCCGTCGTGCCAGGCTTTCTCTAATGCCCGCAGATCTGAGGAGAGGCCGGAGATCCCCAGCAACCCGGACTCTTTATTGACCACGCGCTCCAGATCCTCAAACGACTGCCCGGTCTGCCGGGCAATCCACGCCATCGCGCCGAAGTCCACGTCGCCGCAGCGCGTCCCCATCACCAGCCCTTCCAGCGGCGTCATCCCCATGGAGGTATCGACGCTTTCGCCGTTGCGCACCGCGCAGATGGACGCCCCGTTGCCGAGATGGGCAATCACCAGGCCGCTATCATCGGGGGACAGCCCGAGAAGCGAATGTGCCTGCGCGGCCACATAGCGGTGAGAGGTGCCGTGGAAGCCGTAGCGGCGTACGCCCAGCGCTTCAAAGTAGCGGTACGGCAGACCGTACAGATACGCCTGCGGCGGCAGCGTCTGGTGGAAGCTGGTATCAAATACCGCCACCTGCTGTACGCCCGGGAAGAGGCGCTCTGCCGCTTCCACGCCGCTCAGGTTGGCGTAGTTATGCAGCGGCGCCAGCGGGGAGACCTGGCGGATCTGCTCCATCACCTCTTCCGTGATCAGGGTCGACTCGCTGAAGAGGTCGCCGCCGTGCGCAATGCGGTGGCCAATTAAGGCCACGCTGCTCATCAGATCGCGCTTCTCCAGCTCCAGGGCGATGGCAGCCAGCGCCCCTTCGTAGTCCTGGTGAGCCAGTCTGACCGGCTCACCCCCGTTCACGGAAATAAAGGCCTTCTCGGTGTTAATCCCGTCTGCAATCCCCGTCATCAGGGCATCACAGCCTGCAGCGTCCAGCACAGAAAACTTAACAGAGGACGATCCGCAATTAATAACCAGTACTACCGGAAACTCAATCATCATGTGACTCCGCTCTTCCTGAGCTTTGGGTTAGAACAGTTTGTAAACGATATTCAGAATGGTCAGCAGGCCAACCACGGTAACGAAGATGTTCTCGGTACGGCCTTTGTATTTCGCCAGCGCCGGTGCTTTGCGGATGGCGTACATCGGCAGCAGGCACAGCAGAGAGGCGATGATTGGCGCGCCCATGGCTTCAATAAGGTCCAGAATGTTCGGGTTGGCGTAGGCCACAACCCAGGTGGAGCCCATGATGAAGATCATACTGATGGTGTTCAGCTTGCCGACGGAAACTTTCTTCTTATCGCCCTTATAGCCGAACTTAAGGACCAGACCGTTCAGCCCTTCCAGCGTGCCGAGGTAGTGACCAAAGAAGGATTTGAAGATAGCGACCAGCGCAATGATGGACGCGCCGTATTCCAGCACGGTAGCGAAGGTAGATTTAGTGCCTGACAGCGACGCGAAGTGGTTCGCCAGATAAGAGAGCACCGGAATGTTCTGCGCTTTGGCGTCCGCCATGTTCTGCGGAGAGAGAGTGAACAAGCAGCTGAAGGCGAAGAACATCACCACGGCCACCATCAGCAGGCTGGCGCGGCCGATGATTTTGGAACATTTCTGCTCGGTGAACTCTTTCCCGAACTCAGGTTCGTACTCTTCGCGCTTGGAGACCACAAACGAGGAGACGATAGGCGAGAAGTTGAAGGAGAAGACCATGATGGAGATCCCCAGCCATACGGTGACCAGAATTCCGTCATGACCGGTGAAGGCGATATCGCTCAGGTTGACCTGGTCGATCACCGCCGAGTTCCAGTAAGGGATCAGCGACAGGGAAATCAGCACCAGACTGGCGATAAACGGGAACACCAGGAAGCTCATGACCTTCACCATCAGGTCTTTACCAAACCAGATAACAAAGGCCATCAGCAGCAGCAGGAACAGCGCCACAAAGCCACGGTTCAGCGCGGGCAGCTGGAGCTGGTTTTCCCAGAAGGTCATGAAGGTGTTGGTAATAGTGACACCGTAAATCCACAGCAGCGGGCAAATCGCAAAGAAGTAGAGGAACGTGATCACCACCCCGCCGGTCTTACCGAAGTGCTCTTCTACCGTTTCGGTGATGTTGCCCGAGACGTTACTGCCTGACAGACACAGGCGCGCCAGCGCCCGGTGGCAGTAGAACGCAATCGGGAACGCGAGAACCAGCATCAGCAGAATAGGGATCAGGCCACCGAAGCCTGCGCGAATGGGGAAGAACAGCACGCCCGCGCCAATGGCGGTACCAAACAGGCCAAGCGTCCAGGTGGTATCAGACTTACGCCAGGAGGACGTTTTTGTCTGGCCAACGATAATGCTTTCTGTGTTGCTCATAGGTCACCTTTATGCGTCAACGAAGCCGGTAATTTGGGAAACACGGGAGAGATCGATATTGCCGCCGGAAATAATGCAGACGGTTTTACGACCCTGAATATAATGGTCAAGTTTGCCGCTTAATAACGCCGCGCAGGCCAGCGCACCGGCACCTTCTGTCACCACTTTATTTCGCTGAATGAGCGCGATCATGCTGTTGCGAATATCGTCCTCGCTGACCAGCACAATGTCGTCAACTAATTCACGAACAATTTCGAAGGTTAATTTACCGGGACGAGAAACATCGCAGCCGTCTGCTAATGTTCCGGTGACGCGATGATTGATAATTTCTCCGGCCTGATACGATGCCGCCATGCCGTGAACATTTTCTGACTGCACGCCAATAATATTAATGGTGGGGTTGATGGATTTAATCGCCGTCGCGATCCCGGCAATTAAGCCGCCGCCGCCGATTGGCACAATGACGTTATCCACATCGTATAAATCTTCGAGGATTTCCAGACCGATGGTGCCCTGCCCGGCGATCACTTTGGCGTCATCGTAAGGCGGAATAAAAATGCGCCCTTCCATCTCGACGATTTCGCTGACCCTGGCGATGGTGTCGTTGAAGTTCTCGCCGTGCAGCACCACTTCGGCGGAGTAGTCGCGCGTCGCGGCCACTTTGGATTTCGGCGCGCCCATTGGCATCACCACTTTGCCGTCAATGCCCAGCATGGCGCAGGAGAGCGACACGCCCTGCGCATGGTTTCCCGCCGAACACGCGACAACGCCTTTGCGTTTTTCAGCATCGGTGAGCGAGCTTAACTTATTAAACGCGCCGCGAATTTTGAATGAACCGGTACGCTGCATGTTTTCAAACTTCAGGAATATCTCACCCTTACAACGTTCGCTGAGATAATTCGAGCGCGGCATACCGGTTTTATAGATTTTTCCTGCCAGTCGTTTTCTGGCATCCTGAATATCTTCAATCGTTACCGGGAGATCGTAAGTAATGTGCATAATATCCTCGTTATAATAATTCATTGTTTTCAGGCAAAGTCAGGGGATCAGAGCGTTAAGCTCCGGGTGTTTTAAAAATGAATGCTGCTAATTTATCGTCGTCTTTCGATATTCATCGACGAATATTGTTTTGCCAGTTCAACTAATACTGACGCTGATTTTTTAATACTGTAATTTTTAGACCACACCGCGGCGTAACGCGCCACGGGTAATTCATCTTCCACCGGCAAGACAATAAACTGGTCAGAACCGAACGGCGCAATCATATCGCGGGGAATCACCGTCAGATAATCGGCATTGAGGACAAGGTTATAAATGGTAACGACGGAATCGGTCTGGACGATGTTTTCTATGCTGATGTGGTTGTCTTGCAGGGTGGTCAGAAGTTCTTTGTAGTAGCCCATATCGGTTTGCGGCATCACCCACTGCTCGTGCGTGAGCGATGCCAGTGTCGTCGGGCCGGTGCACGTTCGTGATTTGCTGGCGACCAGCACAAATTCGGACTCAAACAGCGGCTCGACGTGCAGGTCCTGCAGCAGCATTTCATCGCTTAACGTACCGATGGCAAAATCCAGTCGGCCATCGCGGATAGCGGGCAGGAATGAAGAGAGCTGTGCTTCGTACATCGAGACGCGCGCTTTCGGGAACACTTCCTTGAATTTTTTGATCATCTCAGACAGGAAGGTGAAGCCTATCAGCGACGGATAGCCAAAGGAGACGTCCATGACGGTGCTAAAACTGAGGCTATTGATCTCGCTCACCATGTTTTTCATTTCGCGGGTGATCGACTCTGAATACGAGAGCAGAACCTGGCCTGCTGCGGTCAACTTAACGCCCGTGTTTTTACGAATCATCACTTCAACACCGAAGTAGGACTCGATATCGCTGATGATTTTGCTGACGGCCGGTTGCGTCAGGCCCAGTTGTCTTGCCGCAGAACCTATGGAGCCACTTTTAATGACTTCCTGAAATACCACGAGGTGCTGTGTTTTCGGTAGAATAATAGTGTTCATAATATTCTGCGCTTATTTCCCTATGACGGAGCGAATTCTACCTAATAGTGTTTCAGGGGGTATGTGCTGTTACTCACAATTTGACTTTTCGCATCATTACCAACCTCGGAAAAACACCATTAAAAAACATATATATCAATGAGTTGATAATATAAAAACACACCAATACGCTGATATTGATCAACAAAAATGGCGGTAATAACTTTATTTTATGGTGATAACCACGGTGGATTTTTTGTATTTTAAAATATCAATAAAGACTATCTTTCAGACAATTAACGGCTAATAAACAACCATTTTCTATTTAAAACATTTTTGTGTTTTATCAAATATAACAATAATGATGTTGCCCGCGCATACAAAAGGGTCGAATACATCACACATTCACATCGGGAATGTTTTTGAATTCAATATTCACATATCAAATATGAAAACGATGAACACCATTACCGCAACATCAGCAACAAATTAACAACACTGAGAAAGCGTTCTTTTTTAGCGGGAAATTTTGTGATTGGGATCGTATAGGGTAAATGAACGGATTCATTAACCACATAAACAGTGAAATGTGCTTAGCGTCGCATTTTTGATAATTGGTATCATTTGCCCACATGGCCGGATGACCTGAAAGCAAAAACCCCGCCGAAGCGGGGTTCTTTAAGAAGTTGAAGCTGACCGATAAGCCGGGTTCTGTCGTGGACAGTCATTCATCTAGGCCAGCAATCGCTCACTGGCTCAAGCAGCCTACCCGGGTTCAGTACGGGCCGTACCATGTGAACCCCTATTTGGCCTTGCTCCGGGTGGAGTTTACCGTGCCACGGACTGTTACCAGCCGCGCGGTGCGCTCTTACCGCACCCTTTCACCCTTACCTGATCCCGCTTGCGCGGGCCATCGGCGGTTTGCTCTCTGTTGCACTGGTCGTGGGTTTCCCCCCCAGGCGTTACCTGGCACCCTGCCCTGTGGAGCCCGGACTTTCCTCCCCTCCGCCCGTCTCCCCCGAAAGGGACGACGACGAAGCGGCGACTGTCTGGTCAGCTTCGGCGCGCAGTATAGAGGGTTTGCGCGCCGCTGTCACCCCTGGCTACGCATGCCTACCTGCAATGTGGCCGCGATATTGCGCGAGGCGCGGTAAATGTTGTCATACGCGCCCCGGAACGCCTCTTCCAGTGAGCCGATGCTGGTCAGTACGCTGAACACCGCGTCGATGCCGTACTGGTGTACCACGCCCACGTCCTGCGTCAGACTTCCGGCAATCCCTATCACCGGCTTATGGTATTTTTTGGCGACGCTCGCCACGCCGACGGGCACTTTACCGTTAATGCTCTGGCTGTCGATGCGCCCTTCGCCCGTCAGTACCCAGGTGCAGTCGTGAATGTGTTCTTCAAGATTGAGCGCCTGAGTGACAATCTCAATGCCGCTTTTCAGCTCAGCCCCCAAAAAGGCCATCAGCGCCGCGCCCATGCCGCCCGCCGCTCCTGCCCCCGGAACCGGGTTCACGTCGATGCGCAAAGATTTTTTGATCACCTCGGCATAGTGGCTAAGATTGGCGTCGAGTTCGACGATCATCTCCTCCGTGGCGCCTTTTTGCGGGCCAAAGATACGCGACGCGCCGCTTTCACCGACCAGCGGATTCGTCACGTCACAGGCGACGCGGATTGCGCATCCCTGAAGACGCGGATCGAGCGCCGAAATATCAATACGGTTAAGCGCCATCAGGCTACCGCCGCCGTAGCCGATCTCCGTCCCGTTGGCATCCGTAAACCTCGCGCCCAGCGCCTGCATCATGCCGGCGCCCCCGTCGTTGGTGGCGCTCCCGCCGATACCGATAATGATATTGCGCGCGCCTTTATCCAGTGCGCTGAGGATCAGCTCCCCCGTCCCGCGAGACGTTGTGACCAGCGGGTTACGCAGCGCGGGAGGAACAAGAACCAGGCCGCTGGCGGCGGCCATCTCGATAAACGCGGTCGTCCCGTCGCCAGAGATCCCCCATCGGGCATTCACCTTTTCCCCTAACGGACCGGTGACGACAGCCTGCTGCCAGGTGCCCTGAGTCGCGGCGATCATCGCTTCAACCGTACCTTCCCCACCGTCAGCAACGGGAACCGACACGTAATGAGCGTCGGGGAAAATCTCCCGAAATCCTTTTTCTATCGCCTGCGCCACCTCGGTGGCAGACAGGCTTTCTTTATAAGAGTCTGGCGCGATTATGATTTTCATAGTTGTAAGCCTGGACCATAGGCCCGGTATGCGTTGCGCCACCGGGCAGGACGTCATTAGCGAGTAATTTCGACCTTCGCCAGTTTTTCGTAGTAGCACGCGAGCGCGCTGTGATCGGCAGTGCCAAGACCGTCCGCACGCAGCGCCTGCATCATCTCCATGACGGCGGCAGTCAGCGGCAGCTGCGCCCCCACGCCGTGTGACGTATCCAGCGCATTCGCCAGATCTTTAATGTGGAGGTCGATACGAAAACCTGGCTTAAAGTTACGATCCATCACCATCGGTGCCTTGGCATCCAGCACGGTGCTGCCCGCCAGACCACCACGAATGGCCTGATAGACCAGATCCGGATTCACCCCCGCTTTGGTGGCCAGCGTCAGCGCCTCCGACATGGCCGCAATGTTCAGCGCCACAATCACCTGGTTTGCCAGCTTGGTGACGTTACCCGCGCCGATGTCACCGGTGTGCACCACGGAGCCAGCCATCGCTTTCATCAGGTCGTAGTATTTGTCGAAGACGGCTTTATCGCCGCCCACCATCACCGACAGGGTGCCGTCGATGGCTTTGGGCTCGCCGCCGCTGACTGGTGCGTCCAGCATCTCCACGCCTTTCGCCTTCAGTGCCTCGCTGATTTCGCGGCTCGCCAGCGGTGCGATAGAACTCATGTCGATCACCACCAGGCCCGGCTTCGCGCCGTCGATAATGCCGTTCTCACCCAGCGCCACCTCTTTCACGTGCGGAGAGTTTGGCAGCATGGTGATGATGACATCGCACTGCTCGGCGATCGCTTTTGCGGTTGCCGCCGTTTCCGCGCCGGCCGCAATCACCTCTGCCACCGCGTCTGAATTACGGTCGAGAACCACCAGCGAGTAACCTGCTTTGATGAGGTTTTTGCTCATTGGTTTGCCCATGATACCCAGGCCAATAAAACCCACTTTCAGCGTCATAATCTGTTTCCTCAATGATGGTTATTTTTTAAAAGCGTCTGCTAATCTCTGCGTGGCCGCGCGGAATACGCCGAGGTCGCTGCCGACGGCAACAAACGTTGCGCCCCACTCCAGGTAGCGGCGGGCGTCAGCTTCCACCGGCGCCAGAATGCCGCACGGCTTACCGTGGGCTTTGGCACGGGCAAAAATGTGCTGGATCGCGCGCTGTACGTCCGGGTGGCTGGCATTGCCCAGATGACCAAAGGCGGCAGCCAGATCGCTCGGGCCGACGAAAATACCGTCTACGCCTTCGGTCGCGGCAATGGCGTCGACGTTATCGACACCCTGCTGGCTCTCGATCTGAACCAGGATGGTGATGTTCCTGTTGGACTGGGCGAAATAGTCCGGCACGGTGCCAAACATGTTGGCGCGGTGCGAAACGGACACGCCGCGGATCCCTTCCGGCGGATAGCGGGTCGCCGCTACGGCCAGCACCGCTTCTTCTTCCGTTTCAACAAACGGGATCAGGAAGTTGTAGAAGCCGATATCCAGTAAACGCTTGATGATAACCGGCTCGTTGGTGGGCACACGCACCACCGGCGCGCTGTGGCTGCCTTTTAGCGCCATCAGCTGCGGAATAAACGTGCTGATATCGTTTGGCGCATGTTCGCCGTCCAGCACCAGCCAGTCGAATCCGGCCAGGCCCAGCACTTCCGTGCTGATGGGGTTTGCCAGCGCAGACCAGCAGCCAATCTGGATCTGGTGCGCCGCGAGGGCTGCTTTAAACTTATTCGGGAAGATATCGTTACTCATCGCTTATACCTTTTTTAATTCCGCAGTTTTAGCCAGCATCATTTTTATTTATTCCGACGCAGCGTCAGGGTTATATTTATTTTCTGACTGAATTTTGGCGTTATAAAATCGTCATTCAGTATAATCGCCGCCCGACGGCTGTACATTGTTTCAATGCTCAGTTATCGAGTGGAATTTGAATGCTATCTTGAGCATATGCACAAAGCAGTGGGCGCTGATGCACAGAATCAACGATTAGTGTTTCGGGAGCGATCGCGATCACATTCTCACCTTTCCTCTCCTGACATTCTTTATTTCTTCAATAAGAAACAATTAACCATCTGGCTATATTTAGTATCAGATATTTTGCTGGAGAAGCGTAAACAATGGCCGATATTCAAATTCGACAGGCGTCGCCGACGGCGTTCTATATAAAAGTGCACGATACCGACAACGTGGCGATTATTGTCAACGACAATGGCTTAAAAGCGGGTACCCGATTCCCGGACGGGCTGGAGCTGATTGAGCACGTTCCGCAGGGGCACAAGGTCGCGCTGGTCGATATCCCCACGCACGGCGAAATCGTGCGTTACGGCGAAGTCATCGGCTATGCGGTACGCCCTATCCCGCAGGGCAGCTGGGTTGAAGAGTCGCTGGTTGAGCTGCCAGCGGCCCCGCCGCTGGAAACGTTGCCGCTGGCGACCCGCGTCCCTGAGCCGTTGCCGCCGCTGGAGGGCTATACCTTCGAAGGTTACCGCAACGCGGACGGCAGCGTGGGAACCAAAAACCTGCTCGGCATCACTACCAGCGTGCATTGCGTGGCGGGCGTCGTGGATTACGTGGTGAAAATTATTGAGCGCGATCTGCTGCCGAAATACCCCAACGTTGACGGCGTGGTGGGGCTTAACCACCTGTACGGCTGCGGCGTGGCGATCAACGCGCCCGCGGCGGTCGTGCCAATCCGCACAATCCACAATATCGCCCTCAACCCAAACTTTGGCGGCGAGGTGATGGTGATTGGCCTCGGCTGCGAGAAATTGCAGCCTGAACGCCTGTTGCAGGGTACTGAGGATGTGAAAGCCATTCCGATAGACGATGCCAGCATTGTTCGTCTCCAGGACGAACGTCACGTTGGATTCCGTTCCATGGTCGACGATATTCTTCAGGTGGCGGAGCGCCATCTGGACACGCTGAACAAACGCCAGCGCGAAACCTGCCCGGCCTCTGAGCTGGTAGTGGGGACACAGTGCGGAGGCAGCGATGCGTTTTCCGGCGTCACCGCCAACCCGGCGGTGGGTTACGCGTCGGATTTGTTCGTGCGCTGCGGCGCCACGGTGATGTTCTCCGAGGTTACCGAAGTGCGTGACGCCATCCACCTGCTTACGCCGCGCGCCGTCAACGAGGAGGTGGGTAAACGCCTGCTGGAGGAGATGGCCTGGTACGATAACTATCTTGATATGGGCAAAACCGACCGCAGCGCCAACCCGTCCCCGGGTAACAAGAAAGGCGGCCTGGCGAACGTGGTGGAAAAAGCCCTCGGGTCAATTGCCAAATCTGGCCAGAGTGCGATTGTGGAAGTGCTCTCTCCGGGCCAGCGGCCAACCAAACGCGGCCTTATTTACGCGGCAACGCCTGCCAGTGATTTTGTTTGCGGCACCCAGCAGGTGGCGTCCGGCATTACGGTACAGGTCTTTACCACCGGGCGCGGCACGCCGTACGGCCTGATGGCGGTACCGGTGATCAAAATGGCGACCCGCACCGAGCTGGCAAACCGCTGGTATGACTTAATGGATATCAACGCGGGCACCATCGCCACCGGGGAAGAGAGTATTGAGGATGTGGGCTGGAAGCTGTTCCACTTCATTCTGGACGTGGCGAGCGGGCGGAAGAAAACCTTCTCTGATCAATGGGGATTGCATAACCAGCTGGCGGTGTTTAATCCGGCGCCGGTGACGTGATGGCCTCTCATTCTGCCCTCTCCCCTGTGGGGAGAGGGTTAGGGTTAGGGTGAGGGGACAAAACCCTACACCAGCACCACATCAATCCCGCTTTTCCGCAGCCCGTCGAGGCTCTCCGCCGGAATACCTTCATCGACGATAATCATATCGATCCGCTGGGTATCAATGATTTTATGCAGGCTTGAACGGTTAAACTTGCTGGAGTCGGTCACAACGATAATGCGCTCTGCCACCTCGCACATTTTTCGATTCAGGCGGGCTTCATCCTCGTTGTGCGTACTCACCCCCCGATCGAGATCGATGGCGTCGACGCCCAGGAACAGCAGGTCAAAATGGTAATTCTGTAACGACTGCTCCGCCTGGTCGCCGTAGAAAGACTGCGACTGACGGCGCAAGTGTCCACCGGTCATCAGCAGCTCCACTCCCTCCGCTTCCAGCAGCGCGTTCGCCACGTTCATCCCGTTGGTCATGGCAATAACGTCGGTGTGCTGGCGCAGCATACGGGCGATTTCACAGGTCGTAGTACCCGAGTCCAGAATAATCCGGTGGCCCGGCTTCACCAGCTCAGCCGCCGCCTGCGCGATGCTGCGCTTCACTGCCGTATTAAGGGAACTTTTGTCCTCAACGGACGGCTCCACGCCGGGCATATTGCCTTCGCAAATCAGCGCGCCGCCGTAAGCGCGAACGGCAATCCCCTGCTTTTCCAGAAAGGCCAGATCGTTACGGATCGTCACCGTCGACACGCCGTATAAAAGAGAAAGATCGTTAACCTGCACGCTTCCCTGCGCCCGCAACCGCTGAATGATCTGCTCTCGCCTTTCGCTGGTGCCGGTGATGCGCTTCTCTGCGGATGGATCGGTGCTGCTCATACGAGCTCCTTAGTAAATAAACTTTCGTTTCATTTCGTTTTGCTTATTAACGCCTTTCTTTTAAGGGAATGCAAGCCCTGTAAGGCGCGCTGAAGCACGCTTACCCGCCGCTGAAACCTTTCATTATGTTTCTCTTGTGAAACAGATCGGAAAACTATTATCTTTCGTTTTATTTTTACCGCACCATAATGCAGTATCAAATGAAACAAAACGAAAGATGGATGCCAACACCATCCGAAATGGAGAGGAAAGTGAAACATCTGACAGAAATGGTGGAACAACATAAACGGGGGAATACAAACGGGATTTATGCCGTCTGTTCCGCACATCCACTGGTACTTGAAGCTGCAATTCGTTACGCCCATTCTCAACAGACGCCTCTGCTGATTGAAGCCACCTCAAACCAGGTGGATCAGTTTGGCGGCTATACCGGTATGACGCCCGCCGATTTTCATGGGTTTGTCTGCACGCTGGCGGGATCTCTCGGTTTCCCCACCTCGCAGCTGATCCTTGGCGGCGATCATCTCGGTCCCAACCGCTGGCAAAACCTGCCGGCTTTGCAGGCGATGGCGAACGCCGACGATCTCATCAAAAGCTACGTGGCTGCCGGGTTCAAGAAGATCCATCTCGATTGCAGCATGTCCTGCGAAGACGATCCGGTTCCTTTAACCGATGCGATCGTTGCCGGGCGCGCCGCGCGTCTGGCAAAAATTGCCGAAACAACCTGTCTTGAGCAATTTGGTGTAGCCGATCTGGTCTACGTTATCGGCACGGAAGTTCCGGTTCCCGGCGGCGCGCACGACACGCTGACCGAGCTTGAGGTCACCACGCCAGAGGCGGCACGCGCCACGCTTGAGGCACACCGCCACGCATTTGAGAAGGAAGGGTTAAGCGACATCTGGCCGCGCATTATTGGCCTGGTGGTTCAGCCCGGCGTTGAGTTCGATCATGCGCACGTTTGTGACTATCAGCCGCATAAGGCCGTCGCGCTGAGCAAAATGGTTGAAGCCTATGACACGCTGGTATTTGAAGCACATTCTACCGATTACCAGACGCCGCAGGCGCTGCGCCAGCTGGTGAACGATCACTTCGCCATTCTTAAAGTCGGCCCTGCCCTGACCTTTGCCCTGCGCGAAGCGCTGTTCTCGCTGGCGGCCATTGAAGAAGAGCTGCTGCCGGCAAAAGCCTGCTCCGGGCTGCGTCACGTCCTGGAAAACGTGATGCTCGATCGCCCGGAATACTGGCAAAGCCACTATCACGGTGATGGCAACGCCCGACGCCTGGCCCGCGGCTACAGCTACTCCGACCGCGTGCGTTATTACTGGCCAGACAGCCAGATTGACGACGCCTTTGAGCGACTGGTACGCAACCTTGCGGATGAACCGATCCCGCTGCCGCTGATCAGCCAGTATCTGCCTTTGCAGTACAGCAAAGTTCGCGAGGGCGCTCTCACGTCAACGCCACGGGAACTTATCCTCGACCACATTCAGGACATACTCCAGCAGTACCATGCCGCCTGCGAAGGCGTAACGACTCAACACGCATAATTAAAAAGAGGAAAACGCTATGCCAAACATTGTCTTATGCCGCATTGATGAGCGCCTGATCCACGGACAGGTGGGCGTGCAGTGGGTGGGGTTTGCGGGGGCAAACCTGGTGCTGGTGGCAAATGACGAGGTTGCAGACGATCCGGTTCAGCAAAACCTGATGGAAATGGTGCTCGCGGAAGGCATCGCCGTGCGTTTCTGGTCTCTGCAAAAGGTCATCGACAACATTCATCGCGCCGCTGACCGCCAGAAAATTCTGCTGGTCTGCAAATCACCGGCTGATTTTTTAACGCTGGTAGAGGGCGGCGTACCCATCACCCGTATCAACGTCGGAAATATGCATTATGCCAGTGGCAAACAGCAAATTGCCAAAACGGTATCTGTAGACGCGAACGATATCGCCGCGTTTAACGGCCTGAAGGCGGCCGGCGTGGAATGCTTCGTTCAGGGCGTTCCAACAGAGACTGCTTTGGATCTCTTTAAACTGCTCTGAGGGATTCACAATGGAAATCAGTCTGTTGCAGGCTTTCGCGCTCGGGCTTCTCGCCTTTATCGCGGGCCTGGATATGTTTAACGGCTTAACACACATGCACCGTCCGGTGGTGCTCGGGCCGCTGGTTGGCCTGATACTGGGCGACCTGCACACCGGTATTCTGACCGGCGGTACCTTAGAACTGGTCTGGATGGGCCTGGCGCCGCTGGCGGGCGCGCAGCCGCCGAACGTGATTATCGGCACCATCGTTGGCACCACGTTTGCCATTACCACGGGCGTGAAGCCGGATGTCGCCGTTGGGGTGGCCGTACCGTTTGCCGTGGCGGTGCAGATGGGTATTACGTTCCTCTTCTCCGTGATGTCCGGCGTAATGTTCCGCTGCGATCGCATGGCGGCCAACGCGGACACCGACGGCATTGAGCGAGTCAACTATCTGGCGCTGCTGGCGCTCGGCGTTTTTTATTTCCTGTGCGCGTTTCTGCCCATCTACTTCGGTGCTGAACACGCGAAAACCGCCATTGCTATTCTGCCGGAGCGTCTGATCGACGGTCTCGGCGTCGCGGGCGGCATCATGCCAGCGATCGGCTTCGCCGTGCTGCTGAAAATCATGATGAAAAACGTTTACATCCCTTACTTCATTATCGGTTTTGTCGCCGCGGCCTGGCTGAAGCTTCCGGTGCTGGCGATTGCGGCGGCTGCGCTGGCGATGGCGCTGATCGACCTGCTGCGTAAATCGCCTGAACCGACGGCGCCCGCGGCCCAGAAAGAGGAATTTGAAGATGGCATCTAATCACACCACCCTGCCGGGCGCGTCCGTCAGTGAAGAGACGCTGCTGAGCGGCGTGAATGAAAACGTCTATGAAGACCAGACCATTGGCGCGGAGCTGACCAAAAGAGACATTAACCGCGTGGCCTGGCGCTCCATGCTGTTACAGGCCTCGTTCAACTACGAGCGTATGCAGGCCTCCGGCTGGCTGTACGGGCTGCTGCCCGCGCTGAAAAAGATCCACACCAATAAACGGGACCTGGCGCGCGCCATGAAGGGCCATATGGGCTTCTTCAACACCCATCCGTTCCTGGTGACCTTTGTTATCGGCATTATTCTGGCGATGGAACGATCAAAGCAGGACGTGAACAGCATTCAGAGCACGAAAATTGCCGTCGGCGCGCCGCTCGGAGGCATTGGTGACGCCATGTTCTGGCTGACCCTGTTACCCATCTGCGGCGGTATTGGTGCCAGCCTGGCGCTGCAAGGCTCCATTCTTGGCGCGGTGGTTTTTATCGTGCTGTTCAACGTGGTGCATCTCGGCCTGCGCTTTGGCCTGACGCACTATGCCTACCGAATGGGTGTCGCCGCGATCCCGCTGATCAAGGCCAACACCAAAAAGGTTGGCCATGCTGCGTCCATTGTCGGGATGACGGTGATTGGTGCGCTGGTGGCAACCTATGTGCGCCTGAATACCACACTCGAGATTAAAGCCGGGGATGCGGTCGTCAAACTGCAAACCGACGTGATCGACAAGCTGATGCCGGCGTTTTTGCCGCTGGTCTATACCCTGACCATGTTCTGGCTGGTACGCCGTGGCTGGAGCCCGCTGCGCCTGATTGGTATCACGGTGGTGCTGGGCGTGGTCGGTAAATTCTGTCACTTCCTGTAAAAGCAAAGAGGTTGCGATGTTAGGCATTATTTTGACGGGTCACGGCGGTTTTGCCAGCGGGCTTGAACAGGCGATGAAGCAGATCCTCGGCGAACAGCCGCAGTTTATCGCCATCGATTTTCCGGAAAGTTCCACCACTGCGCGGCTGACCGCGCAGCTTGAGCAGGCAGTGACTGAACTGGACGCAGAGCACGATATTGTGTTTCTCACCGATCTTCTCGGCGGGACGCCGTTTCGTGTGGCCTCTACCCTCGCGATGCAGCGGCCCGGCAGCGAAGTGATTGCCGGCACTAACCTCCAGCTTTTGCTGGAGATGGTGCTGGATCGCGACGGATTAAGCAGCGAAGCGTTTCGTTTGCAGGCGCTGGAGTGCGGCCATCGCGGCCTGACCAGCCTGGTGGATGAGCTAGCCCGCTGTCGCGAGGACGTGCCCGCCGGGGAAGGGATATGAGCCAGGTGCTGCGCGCGCGTCGTCTGCTTACCGGGCAGGGCTGGCTGGATGACCACCAGTTGCGTATCGAAAGAGGCGTCATCACCGCCATCGAGCCGATACCGGCAGGGGTTAACGTCCGCGAGGCGGACCTGCTTTGCCCGGCATATATCGATATCCACGTCCACGGCGGCGCGGGAGTGGACGTGATGGATGATGCACCCGACGTGCTGGACCGGTTAGCCATGCATAAAGCACGTGAAGGTGTGGGGGCGTTTTTACCCACCACCGTCACCGCTCCGCTGGAGGCGATCCATGGCGCGTTAAGGCGTATTGCCCGACGCTGTCATGCCGGTGGCCCCGGCGCGCAGGTTCTGGGAAGTTATCTGGAAGGCCCGTACTTTACGCCGCAGAATAAAGGGGCGCACCCGCCAGAACTGTTTCGCGAACTGGATCTTGCGGAACTTGATGCGCTGATTGCGGTTTCGCAGGACACGCTGCGGGTTGTGGCGCTGGCCCCGGAAAAAGCGCACGCCCTGAAGGCGATCCATCACCTCAGCCAGAAAGGGATACGCGTCATGCTGGGCCACAGCGCTGCTACATACGCGCAGACCCTTGCCGCATTTGACGCAGGCGCAGCCGGGCTGGTGCACTGCTACAACGGCATGACGGGGTTACACCACCGGGAGCCCGGCATGGTTGGCGCCGGGCTGACGGACCCACGCGCGTGGCTGGAGCTGATTGCCGACGGTCACCACGTTCACCCTGGAGCCATGCGGCTGTGTTGTTGCTGTGCGAAGGATCGCACGGTGCTGATCACCGATGCCATGCAGGCGGCGGGGATGCCCGACGGACGCTATACGCTATGTGGTGAAAATGTCGAGATGCAGGGCGGCGTTGTCCGCACGGCCTCCGGCGGGCTGGCGGGCAGCACGCTCGCGCTGGATGCCGCCGTGCGACATATGGTGGAGCATACGGGGGTTCCCGCAGAGAACGCTATTCATATGGCCTCGCTGCATCCCGCCCGTCTGCTCGGTATGGACCACCTGCTGGGATCGTTAGCGCCAGGCAAACGCGCCAACATTATTGCGCTGGACGCAGGTTTACACCTCCGGCAGATCTGGCTTCAGGGTCAGGCGCTTTCGCTATAGCCCTTTCACAGTCTGCTCTGTTGGCCTTACGGAATGCGATCGTAAGGCCTTTCTTTTCCTTTCCTTAATTTTTACCTTTCCTTTCGCGATCACACTTTTCGTTTTATTTCTTTTTCGCCATTGAACTTTCGATTTCTTTTCTATAGATTTTCTTTAACTGCTTAAGTGAACAAGTGAAACGAAACGAAAGATAGCGACACATTTGCCAGCGTCTGATGTGGAATTCACACGACTAAGGACTGAGTTATGCCACAAACCACTACCGCCTCCACCGGCACCTGGACCGAAAAAGAGATCCGCCAGCAGCCAGCCAGCTGGCTTCGCTCGCTCAGCAATATCGATAACTTGCGCGCGTCGATCGACGGTTTTCTGACGCCACTGTTGCGCAAGCCCGATCTGCGGATCGTTCTGACCGGTGCGGGCACGTCCGCTTTTATCGGTGACATCATTGCGCCATGGCTTGCCAGCCGCACAGGGAAAAACATGACCGCGATCCCAACGACCGATCTGGTCACCAATCCGATGGATTATTTCAGCCCTGCGCACCCGCTGCTGCTGGTCTCTTTTGCCCGTTCCGGCAACAGCCCGGAGAGCGTCGCCGCCGTTGAGCTGGCGAACCAGTTTGTGCCGGAGTGCTACCACCTGTCGATCACCTGTAATGAAGCGGGCAGCCTGTACCAGAATGCCGTCGACAGCGATAACGCCTGCGCTCTGCTCATGCCGGCTGAAACGCACGATCGCGGGTTCGCGATGACAAGCAGCATCACCACCATGATGGCGAGCTGCCTGGCGGTATTCGCACCGGAAACGATCAACAGCAAAACGTTCCGCGACGTATCCGATCGCTGTCAGGCGATCCTCACGTCGCTCGGCGATTTCAGCCACGGCGTTTTTGGTAACGGACCGTGGAAGCGCATCGTTTATCTGGGCAGCGGCGGATTACAGGGCGCCGCGCGGGAATCTGCGCTGAAGGTGCTGGAGCTGACCGCCGGCAAGCTGGCGGCATTCTACGATTCGCCAGCGGGTTTTCGTCACGGCCCTAAGTCGCTGGTAGACAACGAAACGCTGGTCGTCGTGTTTGTCTCCAGCCATCCGTATACCCGTCGGTACGATCTGGATCTGCTCGCCGAGCTGCGTCGCGATCGCCAGGCCATGCGCGTGGTAGCCATTGCAGCCGAAACGGATCCGGTCATTGAAGCGGGCCCGCATATCCTGCTGCCGCCTTCCCGCGCGTTTAACGATATGGAGCAGGCGTTCTGCTTCCTGATGTACGCCCAGGTCTTTGCACTCACCCAGTCCCTGCACGTTGGCAATACGCCGGATACGCCGTCCGCCAGCGGTACGGTTAACCGTGTGGTCCAGGGCGTTGTTATTCATCCGTGGCAGGCTTAAGAGGACAGGCTCATGAGCATTATTTCTACCAAATACCTTTTGCAGGACGCGCAGACGAAGGGCTATGCCGTTCCGGCCTTTAACATCCACAACGCCGAGACGATCCAGGCGATCCTCGAAGTCTGTAGCGAAATGCGCTCGCCGGTGATCCTCGCGGGTACGCCGGGTACGTTTAAACATATTGCGCTGGAAGAGATTTACGCCCTGTGCAGCGCCTATTCCCACACTTATGACATGCCGCTGGCGCTCCACCTCGATCACCACGAATCGCTGGACGACATTCGCCGCAAAGTCCATGCCGGCGTACGCAGCGCGATGATCGACGGCAGCCATTACCCGTTCGAACAAAACGTGAAGCTGGTGAAGTCGGTCGTCGATTTCTGCCACCTCAACGACTGTAGCGTCGAGGCCGAGCTGGGACGACTGGGCGGGGTGGAAGATGACATGAGCGTCGACGCCGAAAGCGCGTTTCTGACCGACCCGCAGGAAGCGAAACGCTTTGTCGAGCTGACAGGAGTGGACAGCCTCGCCGTTGCCATCGGTACCGCACACGGCCTCTATACCAAACGGCCAAAAATCGATTTCCAGCGGCTGGCCGAGATCCGCGAGATGGTGACGGTGCCCCTGGTGCTGCACGGCGCGAGCGATGTGCCGGATGAGGACGTGCGCCGCACCATTGAGCTGGGCGTCTGCAAAGTGAACGTTGCAACAGAACTGAAAATCGCCTTCTCCGACGCCGTCAAAGCCTGGTTTGCCGAAAACCCGCAGGGCAACGATCCGCGCTTCTACATGCGGGTCGGCATGGATGCCATGAAGGAGGTGGTCAGAAGCAAAATCACCGTTTGCGGCTCGGCAAACCGACTGCTGCTTCCGGCTGAAGCCTGATCCCATCGCGCATTACATCAATACCTAAAAAATAACTATAAGCCTCGCAAATATGAAGGCGCGTCCTTAAGCCGGACAGCGCCTTCCATTATCCTAAAAAATCCGAGGAGTCCCTACATGACACAGGAAAAGTCGTTTAAATCGAAAGCGTGGGCGTTTTTCCAGAGCCTGGGAAAGACCTTTATGTTCCCGGTGTCCCTGCTTGCCTTTATGGGGCTGCTGCTGGGTATTGGCAGTTCCGTTACCAGCCCCTCCACCATCAAAAATTTTCCTTTTCTGGGCGGCGAGTTAACGCAGCTCACCTTTGGTTTTATCGCCATGGTCGGCGGGTTTGCCTTTACCTACCTGCCGCTGATGTTTGCCATGGCGATCCCGATGGGCCTTGCCAAACGCAATAAAGCGGTAGGCGCCTTTGCCGGATTCGTTGGCTACATGCTGATGAACATGAGCATCAACTATTACCTGACCGCCACCCACCAGCTTGCCGATGCAGCCACCATGAGACAGGTGGGACAATCCATCGTGCTGGGCATTCAAACGCTGGAGATGGGTGTGCTGGGCGGCATTGTGGTGGGGGTCATCACCTACTTCCTGCACGAACGCTTTCAGGACACGGTTCTCCACGACGCCTTTGCCTTCTTTAGCGGCATTCGTTTTGTCCCGATTATTACCGCCCTCACCCTGTCGCTGTTCGGTTTGTTCATCCCCCTGCTGTGGGAATATGTGGCGATGGGCATTGCGGGTATTGGTCATATTATCCAGAGCACCAGCGTTTTTGGGCCGTTCCTGTATGGCGTGGGCGTGCTGCTGCTCAAGCCGTTTGGCCTGCACCACATTCTGCTGGCGATGGTGCGCTTCACCCCGGCGGGCGGCGTTGAGATGGTCAACGGCCATGAGGTGGCCGGTGCGCTGAATATTTTCTACGCCGAGCTGAAGGCCGGCCTGCCGTTTAGCCCGCACGTTACGGCATTTTTATCGCAAGGTTTTATGCCGACCTTTATCTTCGGCCTGCCTGCCGTGGCCTATGCCATCTACCGCACCGCGCGCCCGGAGAACCGTCCGGTGATTAAAGGTCTGCTGCTTTCCGGCGTGCTGGTTTCGGTGGTCACCGGCATTTCGGAGCCGATTGAATTCCTGTTCCTGTTTATCGCCCCTGTGCTTTATGCCTTCCATATCGTTATGTCGGGCCTGGCGCTGCTGGTGATGGCGCTGCTCGGCGTTACCATCGGCAACACCGACGGCGGCATTCTGGACCTGCTGATCTTCGGCGTCATGCAGGGAACGTCGACCAAATGGTATCTGCTGTTCCCGGTGGGTATTGCCTGGTTTGCTATCTACTTCTTCGTCTTCCGCTGGTACATCCTCAAACACGATATTAAAACGCCGGGCCGTGAGGTTGACGCGCAGGGTGCGCTCCAGGCGGTGGAAGCCAATACCCGGGCACGTGGAAAATCGAAATACGATCATGGGCTTATTCTTCGTGCGCTTGGCGGCAAAGAGAATATTGAGTCGCTCGACAACTGCATTACCCGCTTACGTCTGGTAGTGAAAGATATGGGGCTTATCGACCAGCAGGCGCTGAAGGCCGCGGGCGCCCTGTCCGTCGTGGTGCTTGATGCCCACAGCGTTCAGGTGATCATCGGCCCGCAGGTGCAGAGCGTCAAAACCGGCATTGAAGCCTTAATTTAACAGGGGGTCGTTGTGTTTGATTTCGACAGGATCATTGAGCGTACAAGTGATAAGTGCCGTAAATGGGATCATGCGTTTGTGTGCTCGCGTTTCGGTGATGTCCCGGAGGGATTTATCCCGCTGTGGATAGCAGATATGGACTTCACCTCGCCACCCGCCGTGACTGAAGGCTTTCAGCGCATCGTGGAGCATGGCACCTTCGGTTATACCTGGTGCTTCGACGAATTCTACGATGCGGTCATCGCCTTCCAGCGCACCCGTCATCAGGTTGAGGTGGAGAGGTCATGGATCACCCTGACCTACGGCACCGTGTCCACGCTGCATTATACGGTTCAGGCGTTCTGCACACCCGGCGACTGCGTGATGATGAACACCCCGGTGTACGATCCGTTTGCCATGGCGACGCAGCGACAGGGAGTGCAAGTACTCGCTAACCCGCTGCGCGTGGAAGACAACCGCTACCAGCTTGATTTTAACCTGACCGAAGCGCTGCTCAGAACGCACCGGCCCGCGCTGTGGTTCTTCTGCTCACCGCATAACCCCTCCGGCAGGATCTGGCGCGCGGATGAGATCCGCCAGGTCTCCGAACTCTGCAAACGCTACGGCACCATTCTGGTAGTTGATGAGGTGCACGCGGAACATATTCTCGACGGCACGTTCGTGAGCTGTTTGACCTCCGGCTGCGCCGCGCTGGATAACCTGATTGTGCTGACCTCCCCGAATAAAGCGTTCAACCTGGGGGGGCTAAAAACATCCTACTCGATGATTCCAGACGATTCGCTGCGCCAGCGCTTCCGTCAGCAGCTAGAGAAGAACTCCATTACCTCGCCAAATATCTTCGGCGTATGGGGGATTATTCTGGCCTATCAGCACGGCCTGCCGTGGCTCGACGCGCTGAACGGTTATCTGCGCGGCAACGCCCGCTACCTGGCGGATGCCATTCAGACCCACTTCCCGGCGTGGAAGATGATGAACCCGGAGTCGTCGTATCTCGCCTGGGTAGACGTCAGCGCGGACGATCGCAGCGCGACGGCGCTCACCCAACATTTCGCAAAACAGGCTGGCGTGGTCATTGAAGACGGCAGCCACTACGTCCAGAACGGCGAAAACTACCTGCGGATCAACTTCGGCACCCAGCGCTACTGGCTGGAGCAGTCCATCAACCGAATGCTGAAGCATTACTGATAAGGATCTTACCCGATGAAAAAAATGCTCACACTCTCGCTGCTGGCGCTTTGCGTGTCCCACGGCGCGGCGGCAGCGAACTACGCGCTCAGCAACGACGCTATTGCCCTCTCGTTTGATGATGCAAACGCAGCGGCCGTGGTGAAGGACAGCAGGGCTAACCATCCGCTCGCGCCGCAGGAGCTGTTTTTTCTGACGCTGCCGGATGAAACAAAAATCCATACCGCTGATTTTAAAATCAAGCACGTCGAAAAGCAGGACAACGCGATTGTCGTCGATTTTACGCATCCGGATTTTAACGTGACGGTGAAGCTGAACCTGGTGAAGGATAAATACGCCAGTATCGATTACACCATCGCTGCGGTCGGCGAGCCGCGGGACGTGGCGAAAATCACCTTCTTCCCGACGAAAAAGCAGTCCCAGGCGCCTTACGTTGACGGGGCGATCAACAGCTCGCCAATCGTGGCCGACTCGTTCTTCATTCTGCCAGACAAACCGATTGTAAATACTTACGCTTATGAAGCCACCACGAACCTGAACGTCGAGCTGAAAACGCCCATTCAGCCTGAAGCGCCGGTCAGCTACACCACCTGGTTTGGCACCTTCCCGGAACCCAGTCAGCTGCGCCGCAGCGTGAACCAGTTTATTGATGCCGTACGTCCGCGACCGTATAAGCCTTATCTGCACTACAACAGCTGGATGGACATCGGTTTCTTTACCCCGTACTCCGAGCAGGATGTGCTGGGACGGATGGACGAATGGAACAAAGAGTTTATCGCCGGGCGCGGCGTGGCGCTGGACGCGTTCCTGCTGGACGATGGCTGGGACGATCGCACCGGACGGTGGCTGTTTGGCCCGGCATTCAGCAACGGTTTCGGCAAGGTCAGGGAGAAAGCCGACAGCCTGCACAGCTCGGTTGGGCTGTGGCTTTCACCGTGGGGCGGCTACAACAAGCCGCGCGATATTCGCGTCTCGCATGCAAAAGAGTACGGATTTGAAACCGTAGACGGGAAGCTGGCGCTGTCAGGGCCGAACTACTTTAAAAACTTTAACGATCGGATCATCAAGCTGATCGAAAACGAGCACATTACCTCGTTTAAGCTCGACGGCATGGGCAACGCCAACTCGCATATCAAGGGGAGTCCGTTTGCCTCAGATTTCGACGCGTCAATCGTCCTGCTGCATAACATGCGTAGCGCCAACCCAAACCTGTTTATCAACCTGACGACCGGCACCGACGCCAGCCCGTCCTGGCTGTTCTACGCTGACGCGATCTGGCGTCAGGGCGATGATATCAACCTGTACGGCCCCGGCACGCCGGTGCAGCAGTGGATGACCTACCGCGATGCCGAAACCTGGCGATCCATCGTGCGCAAAGGTCCGCTGTTCCCGCTGAACTCGCTGATGTATCACGGGATCGTCAGCGCCGAAAATGCGTATTACGGTCTGGAGAAGGTACAAACGGACAGCGATTTTGCCGACCAGGTGTGGAGCTACTTCGCAACCGGCACCCAGTTGCAGGAACTGTACATCACGCCATCCATGCTCAACAAGGCGAAGTGGGATACCCTGGCGCAGGCCGCAAAATGGTCGCGTGAGAATGCCAGCGTACAGGTGGACACTCACTGGATTGGCGGTGACCCGACTGCGCTTCAGGTTTACGGCTGGGCTTCCTGGAGCAAAGACAAAGCGATTTTTGGCTTACGCAACCCGTCGGATAAGCCGCAACGTTACTATCTGGATTTAACGAAAGATTTTGAGATCCCAGCTGGAGAGCGTTCGCAGTTTACCCTTAAAGCCGTGTACGGCAGCAATTCAACCGTACCGGAGGAGTATAAAAACGCCGTGGTGATCACCCTGCAACCGCTGGAAACACTGGTGTTTGAGGCGATGCCTGGGAAATAGTAAGGTTCTGCCACTCTGTAGGCCGGGTAAGGCGCAGCCGCCACCCGGCAAAACAAGGGGGGATAACTTACTCCCCCTGCTGCTCCAGCGCGTATTTATACAGCGCATTTTTCTTCACGCCGTGGATCTCTGCCGCCAGCGCAGCCGCTTTTTTCAGAGGAAGTTCAGCCTGTAGCAGGGCCAGCGTACGCAGCGCATCGGCAGGCAGGGCGTCTTCCTGTGCTTTATGCCCTTCGACAATCAGCACCATTTCGCCCTTGCGGCGGTTTTCATCCTCTTTCACCCACGCCAGCAGCTCGCCGACCGGCGCACCGTGAATGGTTTCCCACGTTTTGGTCAGCTCGCGCGCCAGCACAACGTAGCGTCCTTCGCCCCAGACGGTCACCATATCTTCCAGGCTTTCCAGCAGGCGGTGCGTGGATTCGTAGAAAATCAGGGTACGCGGTTCGGCTTCCAGATCCTTTAACACGTCGCGGCGGCCTTTGGATTTGGCGGGCAGGAAACCTTCGTAGCAGAAACGATCGGACGGCAGACCCGCCGCGCTTAATGCGGCAATAGCAGCACACGGCCCCGGCAGCGGCACCACGCGTATCCCGGCTTCACGGCAGGTGCGCACCAGATGGTAACCCGGATCGTTAATAAGCGGCGTACCCGCATCAGAGACCAGGGCGATGTTCTGCCCTTCCTTAAGCTTCGCCACCAGCGTTTCGGCTTTTTGTTGCTCATTGTGATCGTGCAGGGCAAACAAACGGGCGTTAATGGCAAAGTGTTGCAGCAGTAAACCGGTATGACGGGTGTCTTCAGCAGCAATTAAATCAACAGCTTGCAATACAGTGAGTGCACGTTGGGTAATATCAGACAAATTCCCGATAGGAGTAGGTACAATATAAAGCTGGCCTTGAGAATTATCTGCCGTTTCGTGTTGTTTCATTGTCTCGTCCGTATTGCCGATTTAATATTGAGCATTGCGTAAAAAAATCACTGGATACAGTATGGTACCGTTAACGTTTCTTCGAAAAAAAGCCGCGCACAGCGTGCCCCTCCTGCTGGCAGCCCTGATCTTTACAGGCTGCGGCACCCAGGCACCCGACCAGAGCACTGCTCATATGCAGGGATCCGCTCAGGCTGATTCTGGCTTTTATCTGCAACAAATGTCGCAGAGTACAAATGATACCAGGATCAACTGGCAATTACTCGCCATTCGTGCACTGCTGAAGGAAGGCAAAACCCAGCAGGCCGCCGAGCTTTTCAGCCAGCTGCCGAAGGAGCTTAACGACGAGCAGCGTCGTGAGCAGACCCTGCTGTCGGCTGAACTGAAGGTTGCGCAGAAAGATGACGACGGCGCGAAGAAGATCCTCGGCACCATCGATCTAAGCACCCTGGATAAAAATCAGCAGGCCCGATTCTGGCAGGCCGGTATCACCGCTGAGCAGGGTCGCCCTTCCCTGACGCTACTCCGCGCGCTGATTGCCCAGGAGCCTTTGCTCGCGGGTGCGGACAAGCAGAAAAATATTGACGCCACCTGGCAGGCGCTCGCCTCCATGACCCAGGATCAGGCCAGGGCGCTGGTGATTAATGCCGATGAAAATGTCCTGCAAGGCTGGCTGGATCTGCAACAGATGTGGTTCAACAACCGCAGCGATCCGGACATGCTGAAAGCTGGCATTGCCGACTGGCAAAAGCGCTACCCGCAAAACTCGGGGGCAAAAATGCTGCCAACGCAGCTGGTGAACGTGCAAAACTTTAAGCCCGCTTCCACCAGCAAAATCGCCCTGCTGCTGCCGTTAAACGGTCAGGCAGCGGTGTTTGGACGCGCCATTCAGCAAGGTTTTGAAGCCGCCAAAAACGGCACCACCGCCGTCAGCGGCAGCGCGGTTCCGGCACAGGCTGCACAGGCGGCAAACGTGAATGACGTTGTCAGCCCGTCGGCTGCTGAAACCGAAGACCTGACCACCGCGCAAACCCCTGCGCAGGGTACCATGCAGAACCCGGTTACCGCCCCAACGACGCCAGCCGCTGCCCCAGCGCCTGCTGCGACGCAGGCACCGGCTGAGACTCAGGCGCCCGTCACGGCAGAACAGCCTCAGCCGCAAGCCGCGCAGCCGGAACAGCAGCCAGCGGCCCAGCAGCAGGCTGTGGCAACCACCAGCGCTAACCCTGGTGCAGAACTGAAAATTTACGACACCAGCGCCCAGCCGCTCGATCAGGTGCTGGCGCAGGTTCAGCAGGACGGGGCCAGCATCGTTGTTGGCCCGCTGTTGAAAAACAACGTGGAAGCGCTGATGAAGAGCAACACCACGCTGAACGTGCTGGCGCTTAACCAGCCTGAGCAGGTTCAGAACCGCGCCAACATCTGTTACTTCGCGCTCTCTCCGGAGGATGAGGCCCGCGATGCGGCGCGTCATATTCACGAGCAGGGTAAACAGGCGCCGCTGCTGCTGATCCCGCGCAGCGCGCTGGGCGACCGCGTCGCCAACGCGTTTGCGCAGGAGTGGCAGACCCTGGGCGGTGGCGTGGTGTTGCAGCAGAAATTTGGCTCCGCGTCCGAACTGAGAGCGGGCGTGAACGGCGGTGCAGGTATTGCTCTTAACGGTAGCCCGGTCTCAGCCAGCCTGCCGCAGCAGCAGAGCGTGACCATTGGCGGCCTGACGATCCCGGCGCCACCTACCGACGCGCAGATCAGCGGAGGCGGTAAGGTGGATTCAGCGTATATCGTCGCGACGCCGGAAGAGATCGCCTTTATCAAACCGATGATCGCCATGCGTAACGGCAGCCAGAGCGGCGCAACGCTCTACGCCAGCTCGCGCAGCGCGCAGGGTACCGCAGGCCCGGATTTCCGTCTGGAAATGGATGGGCTGCAATACAGCGAAATCCCTATGCTGGCAGGCAGTAACCCGCAGCTGATGCAGCAGGCGCTGGGCGCGGTGCGCAATGATTATTCTCTGGCGCGTCTGTACGCAATGGGCGTCGATGCCTGGGCGCTGGCAAACCACTTTACCCAGATGCGTCAGGTACCGGGCTTTGAGCTTAACGGTAATACCGGCGATCTGACCGCCGATCAGGATTGTGTGATTAACAGGAAGTTATCATGGCTCAAATACCAGCAGGGGCAGATCGTCCCGGCCAGTTAAGCCGTAAGCAGACCGGCGACGCGTGGGAGTTAAATGCGCGCCGCTGGCTTGAAGGCAAAGGACTGCGTTTTGTCGCCGCCAACGTTCGCGGGCGCGGCGGCGAAATTGACCTGATCATGAAAGACGGTCAAACCATCGTGTTTGTTGAAGTACGCTACCGACAGTCGTCCCGTTTTGGCGGTGCTGCCGCCAGCGTGACGCTCGCCAAACAACAAAAATTATTACAGACTGCCCTCTTGTGGCTTGCCCGCCATAATGGGAGTTTTGATACTGTGGATTGCCGTTTCGATGTGGTAGCCTTCACCGGAAATGCGATCGACTGGCTTAAAAACGCGTTTGGCGAAGACGCATAAATAAGATTTTAAAGGGATACCGTGCTCGAACGAATTAAAGTGTGCTTCACAGAAAGCATTCAAACGCAGATTGCCGCGGCGGAAGCCCTTCCGGACGCGATCTCTCGTGCAGCGATGACGCTGGTTCAGTCGCTGCTCAACGGCAACAAAATCCTCTGTTGTGGCAATGGCACGTCCGCCGCCAACGCACAGCATTTTGCTGCCAGCATGATTAATCGCTTCGAAACCGAGCGCCCAAGCTTACCTGCCATTGCACTAAACACCGATAACGTGGTCTTAACTGCGATTGCCAACGATCGTCTGCATGACGAAATTTACGCCAAGCAGGTGCGCGCCTTAGGCCACGCCGGAGACGTGCTGCTGGCAATCTCCACGCGCGGTAACAGCCGGGATATCGTTAAGGCGGTTGAAGCGGCAGTCACCCGGGACATGACGATTGTCGCCCTGACCGGCTACGACGGCGGTGAGCTGGCTGGCCTGCTGGGGCCGCAGGATGTGGAGATCCGCATTCCTTCGCACCGTAGCGCCCGCATCCAGGAGATGCATATGCTCACGGTGAACTGCTTATGCGATCTGATCGATAACACGCTTTTCCCTCACCAGGATGATTAAGGAGTTCTCATGAAGGTTTTATCGGCCCTTGCAGTCGTAATGTCTGCATTACTGCTTCAGGGATGCATCGCTGCCGCTGTCGTCGGTACCGCAGCGGTCGGCACCAAAGCAGCGACCGATCCGCGTACCGTTGGGACGCAGGTGGATGACGGTACGCTTGAGCTGCGCGTGAACAGTGCGCTGTCGAAAGACGAACAGATCAAGAAGGAAGCACGCATCAACGTAACGGCCTATCAGGGCAAAGTGCTGCTGGCAGGACAGGCGCCAAACCCTGAACTCGCCTCCCGTGCCAAACAGATCGCGATGGGCGTAGAAGGCACGGCGGAAGTGTTTAACGAGATCCGCCAGGGCCAGCCGATTGGTCTCGGCACCGCGTCATCTGATACCTGGATCACCACCAAGGTGCGTTCCCAGCTGTTGGGTACAGACCAGGTGAAATCCTCAAACGTGAAGGTCACCACGGAGAACGGCGAAGTGTTCCTGCTGGGTCTGGTGACGGAACGTGAAGGGAAAGCGGCGGCGGATATCGCCAGCCGGGTGAGCGGCGTGAAGCACGTCACCACCGCCTTTACCTACATCAAGTAATTCCCGCCTGGCAGTAAGCCCGGTAAGCGCTAGCGCCACCGGGCTTTCTTTCACACAAGCGCCATACTCCCCACAATCACGCCGCTTAACGCCACCAGCCCCGCCGTCAGCCACAGCGCTTTTGCCGGGAATGACTTACGCAGCATGATAAGCGACGGCAGGCTCACCGCCGGCAGCGTGATGAGCAGCGCCAGCGCCGGGGCGGTTCCCATGCCGGCCATCATCATGGTCTGAATGATCGGGATTTCCGCCGCGGTGGGGATCACGAACAGGCATCCGGCCACCGCCATCGCAATCACCCACATCAGCGTGTTGTCGATAGCGCCATCCGCATGCGGGAACAGCCAGACGCGCGCCGCTCCCAGCACCAGCACGGCCAGGATATAGACCGGGATAGTGCTCCAGAAAAGCTGCCACAGCGCTTTGCCCCAGCGAGCAAAAAAATTGCCCTGCGGCTCGCTGACGTCCAGCTCAACGGAAGAAGGCCCGACCTCGTTGTCTTTCACCAGGTGCTGCACCAGCGTAGCGACAAGCACCACCGTCAGCAGGCCAGCCGCCAGGCGAATAAACGCGAAGTGCCAGCCGAGAACGAAGCCCATAAACACCAGCGTCGCCGGGTTCAGCAAAGGGTTACCCATCCAGAAGGCAAGCGCGCCGCCCATCGACACACGCTGACGACGCATACCCGCCGTCACGGGTGCAGCGCAGCAGGAGCACATCATGCCCGGCAGGGAGAAAATCGTTCCCAGCAGCGTGCCCTGCAAGCGCGGCTGTCCTAAGGTTTTCACCAGCCAGTTGCGCGGGATGAGTACCTGAATCAACGAGCCCAGCAGCACGCCCAATACCGCCGCTTTCCAGACGGCAAGAAAATAGACCATTGCGTAATCCCACGCCGCGCGTAGCGGGCTGGCATCGGCCTGCGCGAGAATCGATTTACCGATGCTGTGGGTGTCGGCGGCGGTGAAGGCTTTGCCGTAGTACGGCTGCCATTTCACATACCAGAGGCCAATGATGACCACGAGAAAGAAAAGCGCGGGCTTCCACCACTGAACGGGTGTTGCCGCCTGAGATGAAGACTGACCAGTCATACCATTCCCCGGAAGGTGTTATTTAATAAGCCGGGGAAGTTTACGCCTCGCCCTGCGCGATTTCACGCAGTTTTGCCGAAGGGATAATATTAACCCCCTCCTGCGACGGAGCCAGCGCCTCTTTCAGCATCGCCTGCGCCACGTCCCGCGCTTCGATAGACTTCCAGTTGCCCGGCAGAATGCGAAACAGCGGCGCGAAAAATGACTCGTTAAAACGCCGTTCGTCGCGGTGGCCCATCAGCATGGAAGGCCGGACAATCGTCAGGCGCTCCCACTTCTGCGCAATCAGCGCCTCTTCCATTTTGCCCTTCACCTTGTTGTAGAAAAACGGCGAGCCGGCGTTAGCCCCGTGGGCGCTGACCACGAGGAAATGCTTTGCACCCAGCTTTTTCGCCGTCAGGGCGGTATCCACCACCAGCGTGTAATCCGCATGGACGAACGCTTCTTTTGTGCCCGCTTCCCGCCGGGTGGTGCCAAGGCAGCAAAAAGCGATATCAATGGGATCCTGCACCTGCGCCAGCGCGTCGGTGAGCTGCGGATCGTGCGGGTTATAGACGCCGGTGATATCCAATAGCGGGCGGCGCGTCGGGGCGGCAATATAGTTGATATGCCGGTCCTGGATCAGCAGCCGCAGCAGATGTCCCCCCACCAGCCCGGTTGCGCCGGTAATCAGTACCTGACTCATCTTATCCCCTTTACAGAATTGTCCGTTTGCGATCTGGGCCTGCTCTACCACACTTAAAAGTCTGTTACCGGTAAGTATTTACCACAAACGGGAAAAAAACAGTCTGAAGCGAAAACAACGGAGGAAGCATGGGTAAGAAAATCGCAGTCTTGATTACCGACGAGTTTGAAGATTCAGAATTTACGTCGCCAGCAGAGGCATTCCGCAAGGCAGGCCACGAGGTCATCACCATTGAGAAAGAAGCGGGTAAAACCGTGAAGGGCCACAAGGGCGAAGCCAGCGTGACCATCGACGAGTCCATTGATAACGTCAGCCCGTCAGATTTCGACGCCCTGCTGTTACCGGGCGGCCATTCACCGGATTCCCTGCGCGGGGACGAGCGTTTCGTCACCTTTACCCGTGACTTCGTCGGCACCGGCAAGCCGGTCTTTGCCATCTGTCACGGCCCGCAGCTGCTGATCAGCGCGGAGGTGGTGCGCGGGCGTAAGCTCACCGCGGTGAAGCCGATCGTTATCGATCTGAAAAACGCCGGTGCCGAGTTTTACGATCAGGAAGTGGTGAACGACAATGACCAGCTGATCACCAGCCGTACGCCGGACGATCTTCCGGCGTTTAACCGCGAAGCGCTACGCCTGCTCGGCGCGTAGCCAGTGAAGCTTCTTGCCAAAGCCCAGGGTATTGTCGGTAAATTTCAGCTCATCAACGCGGATTTCCCACACCGGGGCTTTTAGCGCAGCGGCAACCGGGAAGCGGCGCGTGTAGCGTTTACGCTGCGCGTCGCTTTCTTCACCTTCCAGGCGACGAATTTCGCCTTTGAACTGCACCCCGCGGATCAGCGCGACGGTTTTGGGCTGGCCGTTGACCGTGCCCGCCACTTTCGCCTGTTGGCCCGTCATCCGGGCATGACGCGTTTTGTCTTCGCTCATCACGTAAAAGGCCACGCGCTCAGGATCGTAGTAATAGAACGCGTTCGCGCACCACATCTCCTCGTCTTTACAGACGCACCAGGTCACGACGTGCTGCTTTGCCAGCCAGCGGTTAATGACGTCCAGTGTTTCCATTTTCGCTCTCTCTCATGCTATGGTGCGTTCACCTTAACATACTGAATCCGTTTACCGTGTGCTGGTTTCTCTATCTTGTCCGAACCGCTGATAACGCTCTCTACACCGGGATCACTACCGACGTGGCGCGGCGTTTTTTGCAGCATCAAACGGGAAAAGGGGCGAAAGCCCTGCGGGGGAAAGGGGAATTGCAGCTGGCTTTTTCAGCCCCTGTCGGCGAGAGATCCCTCGCGCTCAGGCTGGAGTACCGCATTAAGCAGCTGACGAAGCGCCAGAAAGAGCGCCTCGTTACCGGAGACGGCTCTTTTGAGGCGCTGCGCGAGAGCCTGATTAAAAGCGATTGAAGTGGTCGTGGTATTCCACCAGACCGTTCACGCCGTCCAGCGCATCGTCCGCCAGAGGATGCACCAGGAACGACGTTTCCGTGCCCGGCCAGTGGCAGCGCAGATCGTATTTAGCCGCAGGCTCAAAGCCTAAACGTTCGTAGAAGGCCGGATCGCCCAGAACGACGACGGCGGCATAGCCAAATTCATTCAGTGAATCCAGCCCTTCATAGACCAGCTGGCGCGCCAGACCCTGACCACGGTAGTTTTCGTCCACCGCCAGCGGCGCCATGCCGACCCACTGTAACTCTTCGCCCTGCACAATCACCGGACTGAACGCCACGTAGCCGACCACCTGCCCCTCATCGTCGGTGGCAACCAGACCCAGCGTAATCAGGCCATCTTCGCGGAGATCGTGTACCAGCTGGGCTTCGGCGTCGCCTGCAAAAGAGCGGCGTAACAACGCATCGATACCCGGCGCATCAATCCCAATTTCGACTCGAATCAGCATGGTTCACCTACTGAAGTGTGTTTACCGTCGGGCGGGGTTTTCAGCCCGGCCTCAACGAAATCTGCCATTTGCATCAGCATCATACGCAGCGCTTTCGGCATCTGCTCCAGCTCAATGGCATCCATTAAATTCTTCACGTACAGACCGAGCTCCGTGTCGCCTTCAATCACCAGACGACGCTGGAAGAACAGCGTATCAGGATCCTGCTTGCGCGCGGCGATCAGCAGCAGATCGCTGGCATCCGCGCTGAAGCTGACATCCGCCTCGGCGGACTCACGTACGATCAGCCGATCGTTCTCAACGGACGTAAACCAGCGCAACCCGATATCGCGCACTTCAATCTTTAGCCAGCGGCCTTCCAGAAACTCCAGCTCGCCGTCCTGTAGCGCCTGGCGGAACTGCCAGCTCAGCACCTGTTCCAGCACCTGGCGCTTAAGCGCGAATGGCGCCAGCTTGACCGGCACGCTCAGCATTGATGGGCCAAATTGTACGAGACGTGAACGCAGTTTATCCAGCACGAGCTTTACTCCCTGATAGCTATAATCCTGCTATTTTGCCATATCCCGGCAAGAAGATAGCGGCGTAAATCAACAAACCGTTGTCCGGTATACCTCATTATTGGTGCCATCAATACGCCATTAGCTGCCTTAAATCAAAAATTGTCGCGTATGGGTTAATTAAAATCCCAGCTCGTTAACATTTTTTACGATCCCTGCGATCGACAACATCGGGATAAATTATGGAGCTGCTCTGCCCTGCCGGAAACCTTCCGGCGCTTAAGGCGGCCATCGAAAATGGGGCCGATGCGGTCTATATCGGGCTGAAGGATGATACCAACGCCCGCCATTTTGCGGGTCTTAACTTTACGGAGAAAAAGCTTCAGGAAGCCGTCAACTTCGTTCACCAGCACCGCCGTAAGCTGCACATCGCCATCAATACCTTTGCCCATCCTGATGGCTATGCCCGCTGGCAGCGTGCCGTGGATATGGCAGCCCAGCTGGGCGCCGACGCGCTGATCCTGGCCGACCTCGCCATGCTTGAGTATGCGGCAGAACGTTATCCGCATATTGAGCGCCACGTCTCTGTTCAGGCATCGGCCACCAATGAAGAGGCCGTACGTTTTTATCATCAACACTTTGACGTGGCCCGCGTGGTGCTGCCGCGCGTGCTCTCTATTCATCAGGTTAAGCAGCTGGCGCGCGTCACGCCAGTACCGCTGGAGGTTTTTGCCTTCGGCAGCCTGTGCATCATGGCGGAAGGCCGCTGCTATCTTTCTTCCTATCTCACCGGGGAATCGCCTAATACCGTCGGCGCCTGCTCACCTGCCCGCTTCGTTCGCTGGCAGCAGACGCCGCAGGGTCTGGAGTCGCGCCTGAACAATGTGTTAATCGACCGCTATCAGGACGGTGAAAACGCGGGCTACCCGACGCTGTGCAAAGGCCGCTACCTGGTGGACGGCGAACGCTACCACGCGCTGGAGGAGCCCACCAGCCTCAACACGCTGGAGCTGCTCCCGGAGCTACTGGCCGCCAATATTGCCTCGGTGAAAATCGAAGGCCGCCAGCGTAGCCCGGCCTACGTGAGCCAGGTGGCGAAGGTGTGGCGTCAGGCCATCGACCGCTGCATGGCAGACCCGCAGAACTACGCACCCCAGGCGGCCTGGATGGAGACGCTCGGCGCAATGTCCGAAGGCACGCAAACCACGCTCGGCGCGTATCACCGTAAATGGCAGTGAGATACCCATGAAATATTCATTAGGGCCGGTGCTTTACTACTGGCCAAAAGAGACGCTGGAAGATTTTTACCAGCAGGCGGCTAACAGCAGCGCCGATGTGATTTACCTCGGTGAAGCGGTGTGCAGCAAACGCCGCGCCACCAAAGTGGGCGACTGGCTGGAGATGGCGAAAAGCCTCGCCGGCAGCGGTAAGCAGGTGGTGCTCTCGACGCTGGCGTTGGTACAGGCGTCCTCTGAACTGGGCGAGCTGAAACGCTACGTGGAGAACGGCGAGTTTCTGCTGGAGGCGAGCGACCTGGGCGTGGTGAACATGTGCGCCGAACGTAAGCTGCCGTTTGTCGCCGGGCATGCGCTGAACTGCTATAACGCGGTGACCCTGCGCCTGCTGCTTAAACAGGGAATGACCCGCTGGTGTATGCCGGTGGAGCTCTCCCGCGACTGGCTGGCTAACCTGCTCACTCAGTGTGAAGAACTGGGCATTCGCAACAAGTTTGAAGTGGAAGTGCTGAGCTACGGCCACCTGCCTCTGGCCTACTCTGCCCGCTGCTTCACTGCGCGCTCGGAAGATCGTCCAAAAGACGAATGCGAAACCTGCTGTATTAAGTATCCGAACGGGCGCAGCATGCTGTCGCAGGAGAACCAGCAGGTGTTTGTTCTGAACGGCATTCAGACCATGAGCGGTTACGTCTATAACCTCGGCAACGAGCTGGCGTCGATGGACGGACTGGTGGACGTGGTGCGCCTTTCGCCGCTCGATACCGGCGTGTTCGCGATGCTGGACGCCTTCCGCGCCAATGAAAACGGCGCGTCGCCGCTGCCGCTTGTGGCAAACAGCGACTGTAATGGCTACTGGAAACGCCTCGCCGGTCTGGAGCTTCAGGCGTAAAAAAGGCTCACTTTGTTAACAACGGTTAGTAAACTTTAATGCAGTATTAAAGATTCACCGTCGACAAAGTGAGCTGTTATGACTGATAAAACCCTTCCGTTTTCGGTGCTGGATCTGGCGCCGATCCCACAAGGCTCCTCCGCAAGAGAAGCCTTCACGCACTCTCTCGATCTCGCTCAGCTAGCCGAAAAGCGGGGCTATCACCGCTACTGGCTGGCGGAGCACCACAACATGGTCGGCATCGCCAGCGCCGCTACATCGGTGTTGATTGGCTATCTGGCAGCGAATACCACCACTCTGCACCTTGGCTCCGGTGGCGTAATGCTGCCGAACCACGCCCCGCTGGTGATTGCCGAGCAGTTCGGGACGCTGAACACCCTCTATCCTGGCCGTATTGATTTAGGCCTTGGCCGCGCGCCGGGCAGCGACCAGCCAACCATGCGCGCCCTGCGTCGCCACATGAGCGGCGATATCGATAACTTCCCGCGCGACGTGGCGGAGCTGGTGGACTGGTTCGACGCACGGGATCCGAACCCGCACGTGCGTCCGGTGCCGGGCTACGGGGAAAAGATCCCCGTGTGGCTGTTAGGTTCAAGCCTGTACAGCGCGCAGCTCGCCGCCCAGCTGGGGCTGCCGTTCGCCTTCGCTTCCCACTTCGCACCGGATATGCTGCATCAGGCGCTACATCTCTACCGTACGAATTTCAAACCGTCTGAACGTCTGGAGAAGCCGTACGCGATGGTGTGTATCAATATCGTTGCCGCCGACAGCAATCGCGACGCGGAATTCCTGTTTACCTCTATGCAGCAGGCGTTTGTGAAGCTGCGCCGCGGCGAGACGGGCCAGTTGCCGCCGCCGGTGGAAAATATGCATCAGCTGTGGTCGGCCTCCGAGCAGTATGGCGTGCAGCAGGCGCTGAGCATGTCGCTGGTGGGTGACAAGGCAAAAGTGCGTCACGGACTGGAAGCAGTGCTTCGGGAAACGCAGGCGGATGAGATTATGGTTAACGGCCAGATTTTCGATCACCAGGCGCGTTTGCATTCGTTTGACCTGGCGATGCAGGTGAAAGAAGAATTGGTGGGGTAGTTTTTTGCCGGATGGCGGCTTCGCCTTATCCGGCCTACGCCATCCCTGTAGGCCCGGTAAGCGTAGCGCCACCGGGCTTTGTGTTTACTGGTACACAGGCAACAGGTTAAAGCTCGACAGCACGTGCACCACCGCGTTACCCACCCCAAAGACCAGGATCAGCGCAATCATCGGTTTACCGCCCCAGACGCGGAATTTCGGGCTGCCGAAGCGTTTACGTGATTTACGTGCCAGCAGCGCCGGCACAATCGCCGCCCAGATGGTTGCCGCCAGTCCGGCATAGCCGATGGCATACAGGAACCCGTTCGGCCACAGCAGGCCGCCGACAATCGGTGGCAGGAAGGTCAGCAGCGCGGTTTTGAAGCGCCCCATCGCAGAATCATCAAAGCCGAACAGATCCGCCAGGTAGTCAAACAGGCCCAGCGTCACGCCGAGGAATGAGCTCGCCACGGCAAAGTTGGAGAAGACCACCAGCAGCAGATCCAGGCTGCGGCTGTTCAGTACGCCGCTCAGGGCCTGCACCAGCACGTCGATATTACCGCCCTTCTGCGCAATGCCGATAAATTCCGGACGCGGGATGTTGCCCATCGTCCCCAGCAGCCAAATCACGTACAGCCCCAGCGCCAGCAGCGTGCCGTAAATCAGGCATTTCACGATTGTGCGCGGATCTTTGCCGTAGTACTTCATCAGGCTCGGCACGTTGCCGTGGTAGCCGAACGACGCCAGACAGAACGGCAGGGTCATCAGCAGATACGGCGTGTAGGAGGTGTTCACTTCCGCGACGTTAAACAGCGTGGCGGGCGTGACGTGCCCCAGCAGGCTGCCGAAGGTCAGGAAGAAGGTGATGACCTTGGCGCCCAGCACGATCGCCGTCATGCGGCTCACCGCTTTGGTGCTCATCCAGACGATAAACGCCACGCCCAGCGCAAAGCACAGTCCCGCCAGACGCGCCGGAACGTTCAGCGACATCTCCGAAAAGGTGTGATGCAAAATCGACCCGCTCGCCGAAATGTACGCATAGGTCAGAATGTAGAGCACAAACGCGATGGACAGGCCGTTCACCAGGTTCCAGCCCTTGCCCAGCAGATCCCGGGTGATGGTGTCAAAGCTGGAGCCGATGCGGTAGTTGAGGTTGGCCTCAAGGATCATCAGCCCGGAATGGAGCATACAGAACCAGGTGAAGACCAGCGCCGCCAGCGACAAGAAAAACCACGCACCGGACATGACCACAGGCAGGGAAAACATCCCGGCACCAATGATGGTTCCGCCGATGATCACCACGCCGCCAAGCAGCGAAGGTGACGTTTGGGTGGTGGTTAGTGTTGCCATACGGCCTTTTCTCCAGTGAAAAATGTGGTTCTGCATGTTAGTGTGTTGCACTGTACCAGTACAAGAGTACAAAAGGAATAAAAAAAGCCCCGATAGCAACTATCGGGGCTGTATATTTTACTTTACGTCAGAAGCGAAAGGCTTACGCGTCACCGAAACGACGACGGCTGGCGCCTTCTTCACGGCGTGGACCACGGTTCTCACGGCGCTCGCCGGAGAAACGACGGCCTTCACCACCGCGACCTTCGCTGCGACCGCCTTCACGACGCTCGCCACCGAAACCGCGACCACCGCCGCGACGTTCGCCGCCGCGGTCAGGGCGTGGCTGTGCATCGCCCAGCAGCTGCATGTTCATCGGCTTGTTCAGGATGCGGGTACGAGTAAAGTGTTGCAGTACTTCGCCCGGCATGCCTTTTGGCAGCTCGATGGTGGAGTGGGTACCGAACAGCTTGATGTTACCAATGTAACGGCTGCTGATGTCGCCTTCGTTCGCGATTGCGCCAACGATGTGACGAACTTCAACACCATCATCACGGCCCACTTCAATGCGATACAGTTCCATGTCGCCTGCGTCACGACGCTCGCGACGTGGACGGTCTTCACCACCACGCTCTGGACGGTCACCGCGCGGACCACGGTCGTTACGGTCGCCACGACGTTCGAAACGATCGTCACGGTCACGGAACTCACGCTTAGGACGCATCGGTGCATCTGGCGGCACGATCAGGCTACGTTCGCCCTGCGCCATTTTCAGCAGTGCTGCGGCCAGGGTTTCCATATCCAGCTCTTCGCCTTCAGCGACAGGCTGGATCTGCGACAGCAGCGCACGGTACTGATCCAGATCGCTGCTTTCCAGCTGCTGCTGTACTTTGGCGGCGAATTTTTCCAGGCGGCGTTTGCCCAGCAGTTCTGCGTTTGGCAGCTCAGCTTCTGGAATGGTCAGCTTCATGGTGCGTTCGATGTTACGCAGCAGACGACGCTCGCGGTTCTCAACGAACAGCAGCGCACGGCCTGCACGACCCGCACGACCGGTACGACCGATACGGTGAACGTAAGACTCGGAGTCCATTGGGATATCGTAGTTTACAACCAGGCTGATACGCTCAACGTCCAGACCACGTGCTGCCACGTCGGTTGCAATCAGGATATCCAGACGACCGTCTTTCAGACGCTCCAGGGTCTGCTCGCGCAGGGCCTGGTTCATGTCGCCGTTCAGCGCGGCGCTGTTGTAGCCGCTACGCTCCAGGGCTTCAGCCACTTCCAGGGTCGCGTTTTTGGTACGCACGAAGATAATCGCCGCATCAAAATCTTCCGCTTCCAGGAAACGCACCAGCGCTTCGTTTTTGCGCATGCCGTATACAGACCAGTAGCTCTGGCTGATGTCCGGGCGAGTGGTCACGCTGGACTGAATGCGCACTTCCTGCGGCTCTTTCATGAAACGGCGAGTAATGCGACGGATCGCTTCTGGCATGGTTGCAGAGAACAGAGCGGTCTGATGACCTTCCGGGATCTGCGCCATGATGGTTTCTACGTCTTCGATGAAGCCCATACGCAGCATTTCATCGGCTTCATCCAGTACCAGACCGCTCAGCTTAGAGAGGTCCAGCGTACCGCGCTTCAGGTGATCCAGCAGACGGCCCGGCGTACCGACGACAATCTGTGGACCCTGGCGCAGGGCGCGTAACTGCACGTCATAACGCTGGCCGCCGTACAGGGCTACCACGTTTACGCCGCGCATATGTTTAGAGAATTCCGTCATTGCTTCAGCAACCTGAACAGCCAGTTCACGGGTTGGAGCCAGGACGAGGATCTGCGGTGCACGCAGGTCCGGATCAATGTTGTTCAGCAGCGGCAGCGAGAATGCTGCGGTTTTACCGCTACCAGTCTGGGCCATGCCCAGCACGTCACGACCAGAAAGCAGGTGTGGGATACACTCAGCCTGGATCGGAGATGGTTTTTCGTAACCCAGATCGTTAAGGGCTTCAAGGATAGGAGCCTTCAGGCCCAGATCTGCAAAAGTGGTTTCGAATTCAGCCATGTAGTACAAGTGCCTCGATATTAATGGCGGCCAGTCTACTTAGCTCATCGTGAAAATGATTAGCAATTTTCATTGAAAAGTGTGAACCGGCTCAAAGTAGGTGTATTGACGAACAACAACGCCCTCACCAGTGAAGGTGATGGCAATCAAAAGATTACGGGCTGATGTTTATGTCGTCAGCTATTGCTGGTCCGATTCTGCCAGGTCGTCTTGCTCCTGGCCCAAGAGCGATAATTCCAACAATGCATAACGGTGCTCAACGAAGTTGTGTACGTTGTTAGCAACCGCTAATTTGAACAGTGCCGTAGCGCTGTCCTTATCCCCCAGACTTAGGTAGTACTTACCTAAATAGAAGTTGGTTTCACTGAGATGCTCAGCGAGCGAGGTGTTATCCGTTGCGTCCGCCTTGAGGCGTTCCATCAGCGTTGCTTCGCTAATGTTGCCCAGGTAGAACTCGACAATGTTCCATCCCCACTGTTCCTTATCCGATTTCTCGAAGCGCTGTTGTAGTGCTTCTTTGGCCTGCTTCTCATCAAGCTTCTGCTCAACGATGTAAAGCCACAGGCTGCGGAAAGGATCATTAGGATCGTCTTGATAAAACGCCAGCAGATCATCTTGCGCTAACTTATCACGACCGCCGTAATACAATGCGATACCGCGATTCAAGTGCGCGTAGTTGTAAGTTGGATCAAGCTCAAGTACAGAATCAAACGCTTCATAGGCAGCATCAAAATTGCCTGCCTGCGTTAAGTAAATGCCTAAGTAATTGAATACTTCAGGCATATCAGGTCGAATTGCCAGCGCTTGTGAAAAATCATTCCGCGCTAATGCCCTCAGACCGAGACTATCATACAACACTCCGCGCTCATATAAAAGCTGTGCGCGTTCGTCATCGGTTAAAGCCCGACTGGCAAGAATTTGTTCCATGCGTGCCAGAATCACTTCCTGCTGCAAAGTCGGTTGCAATGGCACTGCGAGGACTTCGCTCTTACGCCAGGCAGAGTTGCTGCATCCTGCCAGCGTTAAAGCTGTCGCAACGAAACACCAGCGCAAAAAAGGCTTCATTTCCCACTCCCGAAGACAACTATTGGATGAACGTCCTGTCCCCCGGCGGCTTAACAAGGCGTCCTGCCTGATAATAGGCCCTCCGCAAAGCGGAGGGCAAATGGCAACTTACTCGCCTTGCTGTTCTGCGGCCTGTGCTTCTGGCGCAGCAGCTGGCTGAGACTGCTCGGTTGCTTCTTTAATGCTCAGACGGATACGGCCCTGGCGATCAACTTCCAGAACTTTAACCGGTACTTCCTGACCCATCTGCAGGTAATCGGTCACTTTCTCAACGCGCTTGTCAGCGATCTGAGAGATGTGAACCAGACCTTCTTTACCGCCACCGATGGCAACGAACGCGCCAAAGTCAACGATACGGGTCACTTTACCGGCGTAGACACGACCCACTTCGATCTCAGCAGTGATCTCTTCGATGCGGCGGATAGCGAATTTCGCTTTTTCGCCGTCGGTTGCTGCGATTTTCACAGTACCGTCATCTTCGATTTCGATCGTGGTGCCAGTCTCTTCGGTCAGCGCACGGATTACGGAACCGCCCTTACCGATAACGTCTTTGATCTTGTCTGGATTGATCTTGATGGTGTGGATACGCGGAGCGAACTGAGAAATGTCGCCACGTGGCGCGTTAATCGCCTGTTCCATCACGCCCAGGATGTGCAGACGCGCACCTTTAGCCTGGTTCAGAGCAACCTGCATGATCTCTTTGGTGATACCTTCAATTTTGATATCCATCTGCAGCGCAGAGATACCTTCGCGGGAACCCGCGACTTTGAAGTCCATATCGCCCAGGTGGTCTTCGTCGCCCAGGATGTCAGACAGAACAACAAAGTTGTCGCCTTCTTTCACCAGACCCATAGCGATACCAGCCACAGCGGCTTTGATTGGTACGCCTGCATCCATCAGCGCCAGAGAGGCACCACACACGGAAGCCATGGAAGAAGAACCGTTAGATTCGGTGATTTCAGAAACCACACGCACGGTGTACGGGAATTTGTCAGCTTCTGGCATCACTGCCAGTACGCCGCGCTTCGCCAGACGACCGTGACCAATTTCACGACGCTTCGGCGAGCCAACCATACCGGTCTCACCTACGGAGTACGGAGGGAAGTTGTAGTGGAACAGGAAGCTGTCAGTACGCTCGCCCATCAGTTCGTCGATGTTCTGTGCGTCACGTGCGGTACCCAGGGTCGCGGTAACCAGGGCCTGCGTTTCGCCACGGGTGAACAATGCGGAACCGTGAGTACGTGGCAGTACGCCAGTACGAACATCCAGACCACGGATCATATCTTTTTCACGACCATCGATACGCGGTTCACCTGCCAGTACGCGGCTGCGAACGGTGTTTTTCTCGATAGCGTGCAGAATTTCGCTCAGCTCATTAGCATCCAGGGACTCATCTTCAGCCACCAGCGTCGCGATGGTTTCTGATTTGATGACGTCAACCTGAGCGTAACGCTCTTGTTTGTCGGTGATGCGGTATGCATCGCTCAGGCGTGCGCCTGCCAGTGCAGCAACGCGAGCATTCAGCGCGTCGTTGACGGCTTCTGGCTGCCAGTCCCAACGTGGTTTACCGGCTTCTTTCACCAGATCGTTGATGTTCTGGATAACAATCTGCTGCTGATCGTGGCCAAACACCACAGCGCCCAGCATCTGATCTTCGCTCAGCAGTTCAGCTTCGGATTCCACCATCAGAACTGCCGCTTCGGTACCGGCAACCACCAGGTCCAGCTTACTTTCTTTCAGCTCTTCCTGAGTTGGGTTCAGCACGTACTGGTCGTTGATGTAGCCAACGCGCGCGGCACCGATTGGGCCATTGAATGGAATACCAGACAGTGACAGGGCAGCGGATGCGCCGATCATAGCAACGATGTCCGGGTTAACCTGTGGGTTAACGGAAACAACGGTCGCGATAACCTGTACTTCGTTAACGAAGCCTTCCGGGAACAGCGGACGAACCGGGCGGTCAATCAGACGCGCGATCAGGGTTTCGCCTTCGCTTGGACGGCCTTCACGACGGAAGAAGCCACCCGGGATTTTACCGGCAGCGTAGGTACGCTCCTGGTAGTTAACGGTCAGCGGGAAGAAGTCCTGACCTGGTTTAGCTTTTTTCTGGCCCACAACGGTCACGAATACCGCGGTGTCATCCATGCTTACCATAACGGCAGCAGTCGCCTGACGCGCCATCATGCCGGTTTCCAGCGTGACGGTATGTTGGCCATACTGGAATTTACGTACGATCGGATTCAGCAAAATTCTGTCCTTTCTCAAATGATTGTCAGCACACCTCTGGTGTGCTGACGATTTAACCCGACCTTCTTCGCATCCTCGCGACTAATGACAACCGACACCCCCCTGGGTGAAGCCTCTCATTAGCCGCGCGAACCTCTGCAATGAAGATCATTTATAGCAACAATACAATAGTTTCCATTGAATTGCTGCCGTCTGGTTGAAAAAAGGGGCCATCAGGCCCCCTTTTCTGAAACTCGCAAGACTTAGCGACGCAGACCCAGACGCTCGATCAGCGCGGTGTAGCGTGCAACATCTTTACGCTTCAGGTAGTCGAGCAGTTTACGACGCTGAGAAACCATGCGCAGCAGACCACGACGGCTGTGGTGATCTTTTTTGTGCTCTGCAAAGTGACCCTGCAGGTGGTTAATCTGTGCAGTCAGCAGTGCAACCTGAACTTCGGTAGAACCGCTGTCGTTAGTACCACGACCAAACTCAGAAACGATTTTAGCTTTAGCTTCAACGCTTAGAGACATTTTCAAACTCCAAAGTATAAAGAATGTAAGGATGCCGATCTCTAATTCAGCTATCCCATGTACGCCCCGCAAATTGTTAAACAATTTACCAGGCGTTAAGCGGCGATATTCTACTCGTCTCCCCTGCTTATCGCAAGGTGAGGCGTTATCACCGTCATGCTTCGACCGGATAGTCGACGACCAGACGACGCGGCGCCACGCGCCCTTCACCGTCCATTTCGCCCATTCCGATAAACTTGCCTTTATCACCTTCCGTCACGCGCACCAGGCCCTCAAGCGGCGCCCCCGTTGTGCGGACCGGGTTTCCGTTCTTAAAGTAAACGGACGATGTTAAAGGAAGATTAACAACCGGGAAGTCCACTGCCGGGCTGTCCATTGGCATCAGCAGCGGATCCAGCAGATCTGCCGGCGCAATTCCCTGTGCTTCCGCCTGCTCAACCAGCGCGCGCAGATGCTCAAGCGTCACCATGCGTTCGACCGGATATTTGCTGACCGCCAGACGACGCAGATAAATCACGTGCGCGCCGCAGCCCAGCTTTTCACCGAGGTCGTCAATGATGGTGCGAATGTAGGTCCCTTTCGAACAGTGGACCTCCAGCTCCAGCTCGTCACCTTCGTGGCGAATGAACAGCAGCTCATACACGGTAATCGGGCGGGCCTCGCGCGGAACGTCAATGCCCTGGCGCGCATATTCGTAGAGCTTCTTGCCCTGATATTTCAGCGCCGAATACATCGACGGCACCTGCATCGTGTCACCACGGAAGCTCTCCAGCGCGGCTTCCAGCTGCTCTGCGCTGAAGGTTACCGGGCGCTCTTCCACCACCTGACCGTCTGCATCGGAGGTATCCGTGCGCTGGCCCAGTCTGGCAATCACGCGGTAGCGCTTATCGGAATCCAGCAGGTACTGGGAAAACTTTGTCGCTTCCCCCAGGCAGATTGGCAGCATACCGGTGGCCAGCGGATCCAGCGCGCCGGTGTGCCCCGCGCGGTTGGCGTTATAAATACGCTTCACTTTTTGCAGCACGTCATTGCTGGATGCGCCCTGCGGTTTATCCAGCAACAGCACGCCATGCACGTCACGACCGCGACGACGAGGACGACTCATCAGTCCTCCTTGCTGTCGTCCGCCGGGTTAACACGACGCTCGTCGTCATGTTTCACCACGCTGGTCACCAGGTTGGACATACGCATACCTTCGACCAGCGAGTTGTCGTAGAAGAAGGTCAGCTCCGGCACGATACGCAGGCGCATCGCTTTGCCAAGCAGAGAGCGGATGAAACCAGAGGCTTCCTGCAACGCTTTAATGCCGTTCTTCACGGCGTCTTCATCCTGATCATTCAGGAACGTCACGAACACTTTGGCATACGCCAGGTCGCGGGACATTTCCACGCCAGACACGGTGGTCATCATTCCCACGCGTGGATCTTTGATTTCACGTTGCAGAATGAGAGCGATCTCTTTCTGCATCTCCTGCGCGACGCGCTGAGGGCGACCAAATTCTTTCGCCATAATAAATTCTCCAGACAAAAAAGGGGCTTAAGCCCCTTTTTAAAATTATTGCCGGGTGGCGCTTCGCTTACCCGGCCTACGCTAGTTAATCTTCAGTTGAAGAAGATTACGCGATGGTACGCTGAATTTCGATGATCTCGAACACTTCGATCATATCGCCAACGCGAACGTCGTTGTAGTTCTTCACGCCGATACCACATTCCATGCCGTTACGGACTTCGTTAACGTCATCTTTGAAGCGGCGCAGGGATTCCAGCTCGCCTTCGTAGATAACCACGTTGTCACGCAGTACGCGGATTGGGTTGTGACGCTTGATGGTCCCTTCGGTAACCATACAGCCCGCGATCGCACCGAATTTCGGTGATTTGAACACGTCACGTACTTCAGCCAGACCGATGATCTGCTGTTTCAGCTCAGGAGACAGCATGCCGCTCATCGCTGCTTTCACTTCGTCAATCAGGTTATAGATGACGGAGTAGTAACGCAGATCCAGGCTTTCAGCATCAATCACTTTACGCGCAGAAGCATCAGCACGAACGTTGAAGCCAACCAGGATAGCGTTGGACGCGGCTGCCAGGGTTGCGTCGGTTTCGGTGATACCACCTACGCCAGAACCGATGATCTTCACTTTCACTTCGTCGGTAGACAGTTTCAGCAAGGAGTCGGAGATCGCTTCCACAGAACCCTGAACGTCCGCTTTCAGAACGATGTTCACTTCGTGAACTTCGCCTTCGGTCATGTTGGCGAACATGTTCTCGAGTTTAGATTTCTGCTGACGAGCCAGCTTCACTTCACGGAATTTACCCTGACGATACAGAGCCACTTCACGCGCTTTCTTCTCGTCACGAACGACGGTCACTTCGTCACCGGCAGCAGGTACGCCGGACAGGCCGAGGATTTCCACTGGAATGGACGGACCTGCTTCCAGCACTTCCTGACCCAGTTCGTTACGCATCGCACGAACGCGACCGTATTCGAAGCCACACAGAACGATGTCGCCCTTGTGCAGAGTACCTTCGCGAACCAGAACGGTTGCAACCGGACCACGACCTTTATCCAGGAAGGATTCGATTACCGCGCCGCTCGCCATACCTTTACGAACCGCTTTCAGCTCCAGAACTTCAGCCTGAAGCAGGATGGCGTTCAGCAGGTCGTCGATACCGGTACCCGCTTTTGCAGATACAGGGATGAACTGCGCTTCACCGCCCCACTCTTCCGGCATAACGCCGTACTGGGACAGTTCGTTCTTCACGCGATCCATATCGGCTTCTGGCTTATCGATTTTGTTGACTGCAACAACCAGAGGCACCTGCGCCGCTTTCGCGTGCTGGATAGCTTCAATGGTCTGTGGCATCACGCCATCGTCGGCAGCAACAACCAGGACAACGATATCCGTTGCCTGAGCACCACGTGCACGCATTGAGGTAAACGCTGCGTGGCCTGGGGTATCCAGGAAGGTGATCATGCCGTTTTCGGTTTCTACGTGGTAAGCACCGATGTGCTGGGTAATACCACCCGCTTCGCCGGAGGCAACCTTAGTAGAACGAATGTAGTCAAGCAGAGAGGTTTTACCGTGGTCAACGTGACCCATAATGGTCACAACCGGTGCGCGCGGTTCAGCCGCTGCGCCAGTGTCACGGTCGCTCATGACGGCTTCTTCCAGCTCGTTTTCACGACGCAGGATAACTTTGTGGCCCATCTCTTCGGCAACCAGCTGTGCGGTTTCCTGGTCGATGACCTGGTTGATGGTGGCCATTGCGCCCAGTTTCATCATCGCTTTGATGACCTGAGAGCCTTTCACCGCCATCTTGTTAGCCAGTTCGCCAACGGTGATGGTTTCACCGATCACAACGTCACGGTTAACGGCCTGAGCTGGCTTCTGGAAGCCCTGCTGGAGAGCGGAACCTTTACGCTTGCCGCCTTTTCCACCGCGAACCGCTGCACGTGCTTCTTCACGGTCAGCTTTAGATTCAGCGTGTTTGTTACCTTTTTTCGCAGGACGCGCCGCTTTTGCACTGCGGGTACGGCTACGACCACCTTCAACCTCACGGTCGTTGTCGTCTTCTGCCTGACGCGCATGCTGAGAGGTAGTGACGTGATAATCGCTGGTGTCTTCAGTTGGTTCAGCGGTATTCACGCCGTTCTTCTCGTTTTCTTCTGCCATGCGACGCGCTTCTTCGGCGACGCGGCGAGCTTCTTCTTCAAGCTTGCGGCGGGCTTCTTCTTCCGCTTTACGCTTCAGCTCGGCAGCTTCATTTTCACGGCGGGCTTTTTCAGCCTGGGCAGTTTTGGTCATTTCGTCGGTCTGTTGATTGCTCACTTTGTCTTTTTCCGCAGCGTCACGCTTCGCTTTTTCACCGGCGTCGCGTTTCGCTTTTTCTGCGGCCTCACGTTCAGCTTTTAATTCTGCTTCACGTTTGGCAGTGGCTTCTGCCTCACGCTGAGCTTGTTCTTCCGCTTCACGCTGTGCCTGCTCTTCCGCGGCAAGGCGTTCTGCCTCTTGCGGATCACGTTTTACAAAGGTGCGCGTCTTGCGGACTTCGATTTGTACCGACTTGCTTTTGCCACCGGTACCAGGGATGTTCAACGTGCTACGCGTTTTACGCTGTAGCGTTAACTTGTCAGGCGTTGAGCCGTGTTCACGGTTCAGGTGCGATAACAAGGTTTGTTTTTCTTGCGCGGTCACCGAGTCATCAGCGGACTTCGGGATCCCTGCATCAGCAAATTGCTGTACCAGGCGGTCCACGGAGGTCTGAATCTCAGCAGCCAGCGATTTTACAGTTACATCAGTCATGCTGTTCCTTCCTGCTACAGTTTATTACGCTTCGTCGCCGAACCAGCAAATATTACGTGCGGCCATGATGAGTTCGCCGGCTTTCTCGTCGGTTAAACCTTCGATATCAGCCAGGTCATCAACGCCTTGCTCAGCGAGATCTTCCAGCGTACAAACACCACGGGCAGCCAGCTTGAACGCAATCGCACGATCAAGACCTTCCAGATTCAGCAGGTCATCAGCCGGCTTCTTATCGCCAAGGCTTTCTTCCTGAGCCAGTGCCAGGGTGGTCAGTGCGTTTTTAGCGCGTTCACGCAGGGCTTCAACGGTTGGTTCATCCAGACCGTCAATTTCCAGCAGCTCTTTCATTGGCACGTAGGCCAGTTCTTCCAGCGTTGAGAAACCTTCTTCAACCAGCACAGTGGCGAAGTCTTCGTCAATGTCCAGGTATTTGGTGAAGGTATCGATCGCCGCGTGGGCTTCAGCCTGATGCTTGGCCTGAAGGTCATCAACGGTCATGACGTTGAGTTCCCAGCCGCTCAGCTGTGACGCCAGACGTACGTTCTGACCGTTACGGCCAATCGCCTGCGCCAGGTTGCCCGCCTCTACAGCGATATCCATGGTGTGTTTGTCTTCGTCGACAACGATAGACGCCACATCAGCCGGAGCCATTGCGTTGATCACGAACTGCGCCGGGTTGTCGTCCCACAGAACGATATCAATGCGCTCGCCGCCCAGTTCGGTAGAAACCGCCTGAACGCGTGCGCCGCGCATACCGACGCAAGCACCGACCGGGTCGATACGCTTGTCGTTGGTTTTCACCGCAATTTTCGCACGGGAACCCGGATCGCGGGCCGCCGCTTTGATTTCGATAACTTCTTCGCCGATTTCCGGCACTTCGATACGGAACAGTTCAACCAGCATTTCTGGTTTAGAACGGGTCACGAACAGCTGTGCACCACGCGCTTCAGGGCGTACGGCATACAGCACACCACGGATACGGTCGCCTGGGCGGAAGTTTTCACGCGGCAGCATGTCTTCACGCAGGATCACGGCTTCAGCGTTACCCGGCATCCCTTCGGATTTGATCTCCAGAGAGATGTTGTCGCGGTTCACTTTCTTCACCACGCCAGTGATGATTTCGCCTTCCTGATCGCGGAACTGATCGACAACCAGCGCGCGCTCGGCTTCGCGCACTTTCTGCACAATAACCTGCTTCGCGGTCTGGGTGGTGATACGGTCGAAGGTAACAGATTCGATCTGATCTTCAACGTAGTCACCCACGTTCAGACTTTCGTCTTCAAAACGTGCCGCTTCCAGGGTGATCTCTTTGGTCGGCTGGGTCACTTCTTCAACGATTACCCAACGACGGAATGTATCGAAGTCACCGCTTTTACGATCGATTTCTACGCGAACATCGATCTCTTGTTCGTATTTTTTCTTGGTTG
>Ga0209370_1000237_pt1 | contig 98086 bp, 76 predicted proteins | sample AgamicAtPrz_FD_187164 | JGI IMG/M metagenome (GOLD analysis project Ga0209370, IMG submission 187164) | Agave microbial communities from Guanajuato, Mexico - At.P.rz (SPAdes) (version 2) | ecosystem: Host-associated > Plants > Phyllosphere > Phylloplane/Leaf | place: Guanajuato, Mexico...
CGGCCACCAGCATGCCGATCAGGCGCGTCTGGCCGCGCTTCAGGCCACGGGCCATCTGGTTGGGGCGGTAACCGAGGCGCTCGATGACCTCTTCCAGGCGCTTGGCGGTGGCTTCGGCGAGCAACTGCCGGTCACCGCCGATGTAACGGGAGACGGTGGCCTTGGAAACGCCAGCGACACGCGCTACTTCGCTGATGGTGACCCGTTCGCGGGCATGGGCAGGCGCGTCGGTCATGGGCTGTCCTTATGATTGTTGTGATAGCGATGAAACCGGTTTCAATACAGCAAAATCGCACGCGTTCGTCAACATGCCGTTGGTCGGGAGTGCGATATTCATGCGTAGTAAATGCAATAAGAATACGCTTTAACTGACTGATATATATAGATAAATAAACGAAAGACCCTGTGGGAGCGGGTTCACCCGCGAATGCGATGTTGAATGTGCCGACGCATTCGCGGGTAAACCCGCTCCCACAGTGGATTGGGGGTGCAGACAGAGGGATGCAGTTAACGGAGGGCTTTCACTTCACTGGCGGTGACGGCATCCCCTTGGTTACCCCAACTGGTGCGAATGAAGTTCACCACCTCGGCAACCTCCTGGTCACTCAGGCGCCAACCGAACGCCGGCATGGTGAAGTTCGACGGTGCCGCGTGCGTCGCCGGCACTGTGCCCCCCGCCAAGACCACGTGGATCAGCGATGTGGCATCTGCCGTCTGCACCACCGGGTTGCCGGCCAGGGCCGGGAACACGCGGGTATAGCCCTGGCCATCGGTACGGTGGCAGGCCGCGCAGTTGTCGATGTACACCGCCGCCCCGGGCTTGCTGTCGTCGCCCTTCCACAGCGCATCCGCCACCTGTTTGTCGTACACGTGCGGCTGGTCGTCAGGGTTGCTCGGCGGCAGCGTCTTCAGGTAGCGGGCGATAGCGGTCAGGTCGGCGTTGCTCATGTGTTGCATGCTGTGCTCGACCACGTCGCTCATGCCACCGAACACGGCGCTGCGGTCGCTACGGCCAGTCTTGAGAAACTGCACCAGCTGCTCTTCGCTCCAGCTACCTAGGCCGTCCTTGTGGTCGCCACGCAGGTTCTTGGCAATCCAGCCTTCCAGCGGTGCACTGCCAGCCAGGAACTGCTCGCCATCCTGTGGGCTCAGTGCCTTTTCCTGCATGGTCAGCGCCCGCGGCGTATGGCACGCGCCACAGTGCCCCAGGCCCTCGACCAGGTAGGCACCGCGGTTGACCACCGGGTCGGCCGCCGCCGACGCCTGCCAGGGCTTGGCCTCTGGCGCGAACAACCCGCGCCAGACCGCCAGCGGCCAGCGCATGCTCAGCGGCCAGGGGATGTCGGTGGCCTTGTTCGGCTGCTCGACCGGCTCCACGCCCTTCATGAAGTAGGCATACAGCGCCTGCATGTCCTGCTCGCTGACGCGCGCATAGGACGGGTATGGCATGGCCGGATACAGGGTGCTGCCGTCCTTGCCGATGCCCTTGCGCACCGCCTGGTCGAAGTCTTCGAAACTGTACTGGCCGATACCACTGGCCGCCGGGGTGATGTTGGTGGAGTACACCGTGCCGATCGGTGTCTCCATCGGCAACCCACCGGCGAACGGCTTGCCGCCCTTGGCGGTATGGCAGGCGACGCAGTCGCCGGCGCGGGCCAGGTACTCGCCCTGGCGCACCTGCGCATCGTCATTCGGCGCAGCCTGTGCAGTCACGCTGGCACCCAGCAGGGTTGCGATCAACATTGTCTTCATGCGCATCGCTCCTCAAGCCTGGACCAGCGGGCCAGGGTTTTTCAGGTAATGCTCGCGGATGGCGCGGGCCGACCAGTAGGTCAGCGCAGCCACCAGCCCGGTCGGGTTGTAGCCCAGCCCCTGGGGGAACGCCGAAGCCCCCGGAACGAACACGTTGTGCACGTCCCAGCTTTGCAGGTAGCGGTTCAACGCACTGGTTTTCGGGTCGGTGCCCATGATCGCGCCGCCGTTCAGGTGGGTGGTCTGGTAGCTGGCGGTGTTGAAGTGGTCCTTGACCTTCTTGCCCAGCACGGCAATGGTCTTGGGGTTCATCGCCTGGGCGATCTTGCTCAGCTTGTCGACCATGAACTGGTTCATCCTGATGTCGTTTTCCTGCCAGTCGAAAGTCATGCGCAGCAGTGGTTGGCCGTAGGCGTCGCGGTAGGTCGGGTCGAGGTCCAGGTAGTTGCCACGGTAGGACTGGTGGGCGCCGTGGGCGTCCATCGACACCTGGTGGGTGTAGTAATCGGCGGTGACCTTCTTCCAGGCGCTGCCCCAGGCTGGTGTGCCAGGCGGGGTGGCGCCGCCGGCAATCGGCCGTGTGCCGGCCTGGTTCACCCACATCGGCGAGCCACCGACGAAGCCGTGCGGGCCATGGTCGAAGTTGTCGGCGTTGAAGTCATCGATGGCAATGCCGTTGCCACCGGCGCCGATGAAGTTGTTGGTGTAGGTGTCCTTGTCGAAGAACGCCTTGACCGTGCCCATGTTCTGGTAGGCGAAGTTACGCCCGACCACGCCTTCGTTCTTGATGGGGTCGTACGGTTTGCCGATGCCGGACAGCAGCATCAGGCGCACGTTGTTGAACTGGAACGCCGCCAGGATCACCAGGTCCGCCGGTTGCTCCACTTCCCGCCCCTGGGCGTCGATGTAGGTCACCCCGGTGGCCTTGCGCTTGCTGTCGTCCAGGTTCACCCGCAGCACATGGGCGTTGGGCCGCAATTCGAAGTTCGGCACCTGGCGCAGCGCCGGCAGGATGTTCACGTTGGGCGAGGCCTTGGAGTACATGTAGCACACGTAGCCGCTGCAGAAACCGCAGAAGTTGCACGGCCCCATCTGCGCCCCGTACGGGTTGGTGTACGAGCCGGAGGTGTTGGCCGAGGGCAGGTTGTAGGGCTTGTAGCCCAGGCTGGCCGCTGCCTTTTCGAACAGCCTGGCCGACACCACGTTTTTCTGCGAAGGCAGCGGGAACGGGCTGGAACGGTCCGGCGCATAGGGGTTGCCGCCCTTCCCTTCACCAACGACCTGGCCGTTGACGGTCCAGGCCTGGCCAGAGGTACCGAATACCTTTTCGGCAAAGTCGAAGTGCGGTTCCAGTTCTTCGTAGCTGACCCCGAAGTCCTGGATCGTCATGTCTTCGGGGATGAACTTGCGCCCATAGCGTTCTTCGTAGTGGCTGCGCATGCGCAGCTCCATCGGGTCTACCCGGAAATGCACGCCAGACCAGTGCAGGCCTGCGCCACCTACACCTTTACCCGGCAGGAAGGCTCCGAGCTGGCGATTGGGCAGTGCCACATCGTTCATGCCATGGCGGATGGTGACGGTCTCTTTCGACACATCGACGAACAGCTTCTTGCGCACGCTGTAGGTCAGCTCGTCGATCACCTGCGGGTAGCTGCCTTCCGGGTAGGTGTCCTGCATCGGCCCCCGCTCCAGGGCCACCACCTGCAGCCCGGCCTCGGTCAGTTCCTTGGCCATGATCGCGCCGGCCCAGCCGAAGCCCACGATTACCGCATCCACTTTCTTCATTACGGTCGCCATGCCTCAGGCCCTCTCGCCACGGATCGAAACAGCCGGGAACGGGTAAGGCTCGTTGCGCTCGACCCAATCCATGAAATCGGCGCGGGCGCCGGGGAAGCCGATCTGGGTCCAGCCGACCATGCCTTTGTTGCCGCCATGGATCGGGTCGCAGAAGAACCCTTCACGGGTGTTCTGCACCAGCAAGCTGAAGAACACCTTGGCCGGCACGGTGTCGAAAACCAGCTCTCCAGCCTCGACCTTGCTGAGAACGTGGTCCCGGGTAGCGCTATCTTGCGCAGCAAAAACTTGCCCGGAATTGGCCTTGCACCAGCCGTCCACGGCGGCGATGCCCAGGCGGTAGATCTGTTGCGGGCTGAGTTGCAGCTGGTAACCCAGTTCGGGCGCGGCGTCGGCCTTGAACGGGCCCTGCATGTACCACTGCGCGCCGGTTGCATAGGGGGTGTTCATCTGCCGGTCGATGAATTCGGCAGCGCCGGCTTCAAGTGCACCAGGGCCAAGCTCGTCGGCCGGGATGATGCGCGAGACGGCCGCCTGCACGAAGGCCCACTCCTCGGCAGTGAAGAACGTCGGCTGGTAGTTGCCCGCTGGCGGCGTGGCCGGCACTTTGGGCTCGTGTTGCGGGGCCGCAAGCAGCTGACTGGCACCCATGCCAAGCCCCGTGCTGGCCACGGTGACCACAGGGATCAAGGTCAAGGTCTTGCGCAGAAAGTCTCTGCGCGGGTTGTCTGGGGCATGGTCAGGCATTGCGAATCCTCATCGGCTGTGTGCGGCCTTGAAAAGCGCCATCTGATTTTCAATATGGGGGGGTGGTCTTGATAGGCCATCAAGAAAACAGCCGAATAATTTAGCGTGTTCAGAAATGTTTTGAAACCGGTTTCATGATTGACGGCTCTAGCGTAAGCCAGACCGAACCACTGCGGTAAATCGCATCCGGCCAAGGCAATTTTCACATCCAGGTCACTCTGCGCTGACATCCCGCTCCCTAAAGTGCCGACGCTCGCGAATGGAACGAGCTGACTGGAGTGGCAACATGCTGCAAGGCATCATCGACAAAACCCCGGCCCTGAGGCTGTACCAAACCTTCCGCCTGCCTTCGCGCGGCGTCCTGATCGCAGCACTGTGCATGCTGTTGGCAGTGACCGTGACGGCGGCCTGGGCCCATGCCCGCTTTGCCACCCCCAATCTTGGCAACACACACCATCCGCAACACAGCGAACTCCAGGCCAACTGGTCGAAAGGTTCGGTGATTGTCGTGCTTCGCCATGCCGAGCGCTGTGACCGCTCCCGCGGAGCCTGTCTGGGTGACCCAACCGGTATAACGGTCGCGGGCAGCCGGGTGGCCGCCGATGTAGGTCGCGGCCTGCAACGCCTTGGCCTGGGCAAAGCCGATGTATGGGCCAGCCCCGAGGTGCGTACCCAGCAGACCGCACATGCCATGTTCGGTAAAACCATCACCACGCAGGGCTGGCTCAAGCAGTGTGATGGCCAGTTTGCCGAGACCGCCTTTGCCCACAAGCGAAACGGCCACAACCTGGTGCTGGTCAGCCACAGTGGGTGCATGGAACAGCTGGAGGGCACGCTTGACGTGCCTGGTAGCGCGCGCTCGAACGGCTATGCCAGCGCCCTGTTCATCACTCAGGGCAGCGATGGCAAAGAGAAGCTGCTAGGCCAGATGGCTGCCAGTGAATGGAGCAAACTCGTCGACGCCATGGAACTCTGAACATGCCGCCCCGTACCGCCTACTACCGCAACAACCTGCTGCTGCCTCTGTTGCTGGCCGCTATCGTGTTCATGGCTTTCGACCTCACAGAGCTCGATCGCTGGATCAGCAACCTGCTACTGGACCCGGCCACCGGCCAGTTCCCGCTGTTGCACAACCAGTGGTTCGAGAAAGTCACCCACAAGTGGCCACGGATACTGCCGGATTGGACCGGTGAACTGGCGGTCATCGGCAGCTTGCTGTCGTTCATCTGGCCTCGCTTGGCCAACCGTTCGCAACCGAGCCTGACACGGTTTCTGGAAAATGCCCGAATCGCACCGGCCCTACGCTTTACCACCAACCACCGCCGCGACCTGCTGTTCGTGGTGGCGGCGTTCGCCCTGAGCACCACGGTGATTCACTACCTTAAAAGCCATACCAATGTGTATTGCCCGGTGGAAACCACGCTGTATGGCGGTACGCAGGCCCAGGTCGAATGGTTCGAAAACTTCTCCTGGTGGGGCAAGGCCGGTGATGGCCGCTGCTGGCCGGGTGGTCATGCTTCCAGCGGGTTTACCTTGTTGGCGCTGTATTTCGTGGCATTGCGTTATCGCTGGGCACATGCCCGCAAGCTACTGGTGGCGATTCTGCTGATCGGGTTCGTATACGGCACTACCCGGGTGTTGCAGGGCTGGCACTACATGTCCCATACGTTCTGGGCCGGTATTTTTGTCTGGTTTACCACCTGGATAACAGCATTGTTCTTCTATGGGCGCATCGCTTTGCAAGCGCCTGTGGGAGCGGGCATGCCCGCGAAGAATCCAGCGCGGTGTATGGCACCGGCTTCGCCGGTGCTCGCGAGCATGCCCGCTTGTGCAAAACCTCAGAATTCGAACGTGTAACCCACGATCACCCGGTTTTCATCCGCCGCATCGGCAAAGTTCGAACGCATGCTCGCGTTGCGCCAGCGCAGCGACACATTCCTCAATGGGCCCGACTGCACCACGTAGGCGATATCCGTGGTCCGCTCCCATTCCTGCCCTTCCCCACCTTGGGCTGCCAGCGCCCTGCCCTTGGCGCTGGCGATGCGCTGCGGATCTACCTGGTCGCCCTTCACATATCGCACGTTGAAGGTAAGCCCGGGGATGCCCAAAGCGGCGAAGTTGTAGTCATAGCGCAGCATCCAGGCCCGTTCCTTGGCCAGGGCGAAGGTGCTGACCTGCTGCTCGCTGAACAGGTAGGTATCGGTGCCACCCACGTAGGCATACGCCGTATCGCCGCGGCCCTTCTGATAACCACCACTGAACGTGTGGCCCTGAACGGTATAACCGAAGTTGGTGCTGAGCGTCTGGTTGTCGACCTCGCCAAGCAATGCACGCCCCTGCTCGCGTGCATTGAACCATCGCCACTCGCTGAATACTTCCCCAAGCCCCAGGGCGGCCTTGAACTTGAACCCTGCAAAGTCGCGGTGGAACAGGTCCTCGAGTTCACTGGCGTGCAAGCTCAGCGTCAGGTTGGCCAACAGCTGATAATCGACCCCGGCGTAGTACAACCGGTCACTGGTAACCGTTGCCGAATAGGCCCCCTGTTGCGCCATGGCGGTCAGGTCCTCATAGTCGGTGGAATCGCGCAGCTTGGTGGCATCCACCTGCATCAGGGTGAACGTAAACCGGTCCAGGTCCTTGCTGGCCAGGTGCGCGCCGTTGAACCACTGGGGAAACAGGCGGCTGTTGTTGGACGCCAGCAACGGCAACTGCGGGCTAAGGCCACCCACTTTCAACTCGGTCTGCGCCAGCCTGGCCTTGAAGGTGGCCACGGCCTTGGCGTAGGCATCCGCAGCACGTTTGTCGCTGCCGCGCGGCAACAGGCCGGTGCCGCTACGGTCCGGCGAAGAATCGAGCTTGAGCCCCAGCATGCCGGCCGCATCCAGGCCGAGCCCGATCACCCCCTCGGTATAACCGGACTGTACGCGCAGCATGAAGCCCTGGGCCCATTCGCCACGCCGGGATTGCGTGGCGCTGGCGCCGTGAAAGTCGCGGTCGAAATAGAAATTGCGCAGTTCCAGGCTGCCGCTGCCGTCATCGATAAAGGCAGCCTGAGCGGATTGCCAGGCGCAGCAAAGCGCCGCGAGCATCAGCGATGCTCGCCGGGAGAGAATTATCATGGGTGTGCCTTGTTCTTTTTGTTGTTCGAAGACTCAGCGCCAATCAGCTTCTGGGGTTGCGCACGTAGCGCATCACCACCAGGCAAGCGATCAGGATCAGCGGTGCGATGGACAGCATGCCCATGTAGGTGCTGCCGGTGACATCGTTGATCTTGCCCACCATCACCGGTGCGACGATGCCGCTCAGTTGCCCGACCGAGTTGATTGCCGCAGTACCGGTGGCTATCGCAAGGCCCGAGAAGGTCGACTGCGGGATGGTCCAGAAGATCGGGATGGCGATGAAGGTGCCAGCGGTGGCCAGCACCAGCGCAGCCATCATTGCCAGGGACGAATCGGAATACAGGCACGCCAGCAGATAGCCAACGGCAGCGGCGAACAGGCAGTACACCAGGTAGCGCTTGCGTTCGCCGGTGCGGTCGGAGCGACGCGTCAGCAACACCATGCCGATGCAGGCCACCGCGTAGGGCAATGCCGACAACACGCCGACCCAGAGCATGTCCTGCACCCCCGAGGACTTGATCAGGTGCGGCATCCAGAAGTTCAGGCCATAGGACGCGGTTTTGACCACGTAGTAGATGAACGCCATGATCGCCACTTCACGGGTCAGCAGCACCCGCCAGATCGAGCCGAGCACAGGCTTTTCGGTACGTTTGTCCTGGGCGAGGTTTTCCGCCAACAAGTCCTTCTCGTCGCGGCTCAGCCATTTCGCGGTTTCAATGTCGCGGTCCAGCTTCCACAGCACCAGCAGGCCCAGCACCACGCAGGGCAGGCCGGACATCAGGAACAACCAGTGCCAGCCGGCCAGGCCCAGCACGCCGTCCATCGTCCCCAGCAGGAAACCCGCCGCCGGGCCACCCACCGCGCCAGCCAACGGTACGGCCAGGAACCACAGGCCATTCATCTTCGCCAGGTGCTTGCGGGGAAACCAGCAGGCCAGGTAGAACAGGATCGCCGGCCCGAAGCCGGCCTCCATCACGCCGATCAGAAAGCGCAGGAAGTAGAGGGTGTACTGGGTATAGGCAAATACCAGCGCAGCCGTCGCCAGGCCCCAGGACACCATGATCCGGCAGATCCATGCCGGAGCTCCATAGCGTTTCAGCCCCAGGCTGCTGGGCACTTCGAAGAGTACGTAGCCAACGAAGAACATGCTCGCGGCCAGGCCATAGGCGGCATCGCCAAGGCCTAGTTCCTGCTGCATCTGGGCCTTGGCGAAACTGATGTTGATGCGGTCGAAATAAGAGAACAGGAAGCAGATGATGGCCAGCGGCATGATGCGCCAGGCCACGCGACGGTACAGCAGCAGTTCATTGATGTGGCTGTCGTTGCGCTCACGCGCCAGTTGGCCGGTCATGGCAACCATGGTGGATCTCCATTCTTGTAATTATTGGAGAGCAGCGACGCCTCTGCCGGCGCCGCTTGCAGGTTTTTCAGCTGATGCGGACCAGTTTTTCCTTGAAGGCCTGGCCTTTGCCGACGTACTCGGCGGCGTTGCGCTGCATGCCGGCGATGGCCTCAGGGCTCAGTTCACGCACCACCTTGGCAGGGGCCCCCAGAATCAGCGAGTTATCGGGGAATACCTTGCCCTCGGTGACGATGGCGCCGGCCCCGACCAGGCAATTCTTGCCAATGACCGCGCCATTGAGCACCACCGCCTGGATACCGATCAGCGCCCCATCGCCAATGCTGCAGCCATGCAGCATCGCCTGGTGGCCGATGGTCACACCCTGCCCCACGGTCAGCGCAAAGCCCGGGTCGGCATGCAGCACCGCGCCTTCCTGCACGTTGCTGTGCTGGCCGATGCGGATCGGTTCGTTATCCCCACGCAGCACCGCCTGCGGCCATACACTGACGCCCTGCTCGAGGGTAACGTCGCCAATCACGCTGGCATCTTCGGCGACGAAGGTGTCCGGGTGCAGGTTGGGCGTGAGCATGTCGTATTGGTAGATCGCCATTTCAACCCCGCCTCAGGCCGCGTCGTCGGTTTTCAGCACACCGGCTGCGCACAGCTCGGCAATGTGCGCATCGCTGTAGCCCAGGTCGCGCATCACCTGACGGGTGTGCTCGCCAATGCGAGCGATCGCCCGGCGTGGCTGCAGGCGCTGGCCGTCCAGTGACAGCGGCAGCAAGGGCATCGGCGTGTGGCTGCCGTCTTCCAGTTGCAAGTCGGCCATTCCGCCGCTCTGCTGCAGGTGCAGATCGTCGAACAGTTCTTCCGGGCGGCGGATCGGTGCAAAAGGAATGCCGTTGGCTTCCAGTTGCAGCGCCAGTTGCCCCGCGTCCAACGGCGCGAACACCTCGGCCAGGTGCGCCAGCAGCCGTGGCCGTTGCAACACGCGGTCGTTGTTGCTGGCCAGCGTCGGGTCATCGAGCAGGGCCATCTGCCCCAGCACCTGGCACAAGGCATGCCACTGCCCTTCTCCGGTGGCAGCGACGAACATCTGCTCGCCGCCAGCAAAGGTGAACACGTCATAGATGGCCCAGGCGCTGATGCGATTGGGCATCGGCGCTGCAGCCTCGCCGGTGACGACGTACTGCTGCATGTGCTGGGCCGCGAGCAGGACGCAGTTCTCGTACAGGGCGCTTTGCACCTCGCGGCCGGTGCCAGTGGTGTGGCGCTCGTTGAGCGCAGCCAGCACGCCAATGGCACCGAACATGCCACCCATGATGTCGTTCACCGAGCTGCCCGCGCGCAGCGGGCGGCCCACTGGCCCGGTCATGTAAGCCAGGCCGGCCATCATCTGCACCACCTCGTCCAACGCCAGGCGGTTGTCGTAGGGGCCGCTGAGGAAGCCCTTGTGCGAGGCATAGATCAGCCGCGGGTTGCGCTGGCGCAGCGTTGCGTAGTCCAGGCCCAGCTTGTGCATACGCCCAGGCTTGAAGTTCTCGATGAACACGTCGGCGGTGTCGACCAGTTGCAGCACGGCGTCGCGGCCTTCCGCCGTTTCGACATCGACGGCGATGCATTGCTTGTTGCGGTTGAAGGTGCGGAAGAAGCCCGCCCCCGCGCCCAGCAAGCGGCGCGTGCCGTCACCGCGCACGGGTTCGATCTTGATCACTTCGGCGCCAAGGTCACCGAGGATCATGCCGCAGGTAGGCCCCATGACCATGTGCGAAATCTCGACGACACGGATGCCGTCCAAGGGAAGTCTGGACATCGTGCTACTCCTCGTTCGAGCAGGTCAGGCGTGGCGGGCAGCGCCCGGGAAGTTCAGCGGCAATCCGGCGCGGGCGATGCAGCCGTACAGGGGCTCGCCCGGCAGCGCTTCGCTCAGCAGACGGCGTGATTCGATCAGTGCAGGCAGGTCGATATCGGTGTCGTAGCCCATACTCTGCAGCATGAACACCAGGTCTTCGGTGACCGTGTTGCCGGATGCGCCCGGGGCGAACGGGCAACCACCCAGGCCGGCCAGCGAGGCGTCGAGCTCGCGAATGCCCTGCTGCACGGCAACCAGGCTGTTGGCCAGGGCCAGGCCGCGGGTATCGTGAAAGTGCGCGGCCTTCAGCCGCTCACCGGCAATTGCCCGCACGGCCTGGATCACCGTCGCCACCTGGCCCGGGTTGGCGTAGCCGGTGGTGTCGCCCAGCGAGACCAGGTCGCAGCCCGCTTCGATCACCTGGTGAGTGAGCGCACAGAGGTCGGCCAGAGGCACCTCCCCCTGGCGCGTGCAGCCGAAGGCGACCGACATGCCGGCCATGACCTGCACGTCGTGCAGGCCCATCTCGGTCCGCAATTGGCACATACGCCCCAGCTCCTCGACCATTTCCATGGGCGTGCGACGTACATTGGCCATGCTGTGCGCCATGCTGACGGAGACGGGGGCAACGATGCGATGAGCGCCGGACTCGAGCGCGTCCCTGGCCCCACGCAGGTTCGGCGCCAATGCGGTGACTTGCAGGCCCGGGTATGTGAGGGCGTGAGCCACTACCTCGCGGGCATCGGCCATTTGTGGCAGCAAGCGCGCCGGCACGAACGAAGCAACTTCCATGTGGCGCACGCCAGCGGCGTAGGCGGCATCGATCCAGCGGCACTTGGCGGCTGTTGGCATGATCGCCTGCAGACTCTGCAGACCATCGCGCATGCCGACTTCGTTGATTGTTATTGTTGTCATCACGGTCTCTCTGTCTCAAGCGTTGCGCCAGACTAAGAGCTGGACGGCGAGCAGAAAAGACGTGTTTCACGGTCTGATCCATCGTCAGCCACGATGGATCAGACCGCCGCCTGCCAAGCCGGTGCGCGCAGCAGCAGGTGGTCCAGCAGGCGCCGCGCCGAAAGCGACAGCGTGTGCCGATCGCGCATGCAGATGACGAACTCGCCCAGTGCCCAGTCGTCGGTCAGCGGTATAACCCGCAGGTCGAACAGCGCCGCATAGCGGGCCACGGCTTCCTGAGGGAACACTGCCAGGCCCAGGCCGAACTGCACCAGGCGGTACGCCGCGTCGAACGACGACACGTAACAGCGAAAGCGCAGCTCATGGCCCGACTCTCCGGCGCTTTTACGCATGAAGGTATTAAGGGTGGCGAATGCCGACAGGCCCAGGTGGTCGTAGCCCAGGGTTTCCTCAAAGGCAATCTGGCTGCGCCCTGCCAAGGGATGGTCAGCGGCGACGACCACGGCCAGGTGGTCTTGGCGGTACGGCACGAACTCCAGGTCGCCCACCGCCATGGATTTGCGGCAGATGCCCAGGTCTGCGCTGCCCTCAGCCACACCGCGTACCACGTCGGGGCTGAAGCGCTCTTCGATATCGGCCTGGATGAGCGGGTGTTCCAGCATGAACGCCGACAGTTCCTCAGGCAGGAACTCCATGATCGACGAGACATTGGCCAGCACCCGCACATGGCCACGCGCGCCTTCGGCGTACTCGCTCAGCTCGCTGTCCAGGCGTTCCATGGCCCGGACCATTTCCTGGGCATGGCGCAGCAGAGCCAGCCCTGCCGGGGTCGGCTCCACACCGCGTTTGCTGCGTTTGAGCAAGGCAGTGCCAAAGCGTGCTTCGATGTCGGAAATACGTTTGCTGACCGCAGACGGCGCCATGAACGCGCGTTCGCCGGCGCGGGCGATGGTGCCTTCCTCACAGACGACGATGAACAGGTTCAGGGACAAGTGGTCAAGGGGCTGCATTGCTGGGCTTGCCTGAGAGGATGGAAAGGCCGGTGCAATGTAGCATGGGCGCGCAGCCTTGACTCGCAGACACCAGCGAAGCCGCACAGGAATTCCGTTCACACAGATGTCACGAATGGGTCGGTACCACCTGCCCCACTCCCCAACCTTGGGGGCACGGCGCCCAACGCCAAACGCCTCCCAATACCCTTGCAGGAGAATTGGATCCCTTGCCCTGCAAGGGCTACAGCGCATTTTTTCCGGTTTGGCACGCCTATTGCCGATCTCCTGCCAGACGCCCCAAGTCCATGGGCCCGTTTGCAGGAGGAAATGACTCATGCACCGACCGATACCCCACCCGCTGGCAGTGGCGATTTTCGCCGGCATGCTCCAGCTCCCGGCGCAGGCTGCCTTGAACGCTGTCGATCCAGGCGCCTATGTTCCCGCCAACGGCGGCTTCCCCGCCTGGTACCAGGACAGCCACGGTCGTACCCTCGACCTGTGCCTGACCAAGGCGGTCAGCTCGCGGGTGCCTGGCGCGCCCGGCGCACCGTCGTACATGTGCACGCTGCTGCCTACCCCCGGCGTGTTCGACGATACCCAACCCATCGTCTTCCCCACCAACTTCCCTGACGAGGCGTTCTGGTTCACCGCCGACGCCGCCATCGTCGACGCCACTCGCGGCATCGACCTCAGCTACGGCACCGCGATCGAAGCGGCATTTGCCGCCGAAGAACCGGTCGACGGCGACCAGGTCAGCTTCGCCCGGGTGCGTATCCGGGTCGACGTGCCAACCGCCGGCACCTACGTGGTCACTCACCCCTACGGCGTTGAAGTGTTCGACGTACCGGCGGCCGGGCGCCGGGCGATCAACATGACCCGCGACATCGGCATTGCCGGCGCAGGTGATTTCACCGGTGCCCTGAAAGGCGATGTCGGGCCGTTCCTGCGCAGTGTCAACGGCCCCTACACCGAAGGCAGCGAGCGTTTCATCGGCGACCCGAACCTGGAAGAACGGGTGACCGGCAGCCCGTTCAACACCAATTACGTGCGCATCGAAGGCCCCGGCGGCATCGACCTGCGCACCGAGCTGTTCGCGGTTTCGGGCAAGCTTTCCGCAGTGGCCCTGCCAACCCCGCTGATGCCGCAACGCACCACCTACTCGCGGCATACCGAGAACGGCGACCTGCGCGCCCAGCAGGACATCTTCGTGATGGCCCCGCCGCCACCGGCCAGTGTCACCCTGACCAGCCAGACACCCAACCTGAACCTCACCGAGGCCAACGGTACCGGCGCGTGGTACGCCCAGTCGGTGCTCGACCCGGCCGCCGGGACGATCCTGACGCTGACCGCCGACAACAGCGTGGCGATCCCCACCAGCAGCCTGACCACCGCCAACGTGCCGCTGACCGACCTGGTCACCATCACCCAGGCCCAGTACCGCCTGTCCACCGGCGAGCTGACCCTGGTGGCCAGCACCAGCGACGAAACCACGCCGCCAGTGCTCACCGCACATACCGGCAACGGCGCGCTGATCGGCAACCTGAGCGGCACTGGCGCCGTGAAGACGCTGAGCACCAGCCTGTCGCCCATCCCGCCGGCCAAGGTGCAGGTCACCAGTACCAACGGCGGTAGCGACACCGAAGACGTGGTGCTGGTGCCATGAACAGACAAAGGCTCAGCCTTCAAGGAGGCAGCATGAACACTTGGTCGCGCCGTGCGCTGTTGGCCGCCGGTTTCTCCCTTACCGTTACCAGCGCCGCGTTTGCCGCGCTGTCCGATGTCGACCCGGGGCCCTACACCTTCGCCACCGGTGGCTATCCGATGTGGTACAAGGACAGCCTCGACCAGTCCCTGGAGCTGTGCCAGTCCCGTGCCACCAGTACGCGAGCACCCGGCGCGCCAGGGGCTCCCGCCTACATGTGTACCTTGTTGCCCGAGCCCGGCATCTATGACGATGCCCTGCCGTTGGTGTTCCCGGACAACTGGCCGCCAGAGATGTTCTGGTTCCTGGCTGAAACCGCCATTCCGCAGGTCGGCAACAGCGGCTACGAGCTGGAGGTCTATGTAGCCGGGGTGGAGGCAGCCTTCGCCGCTGAAAACCCGGTCGATGGTGACCAGCAGAGCTTCGCCCGCATCCGCATCCGTGCTTCGGTCCCAAGTACCGGTACCTACACCATCACCCACCCTTACGGGGTGGAGACGGTCAACGTCACCACGGCCGGGCGCCGGGCGATCAACATCACCCGGGACATAGGCATTGGTGCTCCTGGCAACTTCCGGGGAGCGCTGGCGGGGGCGATCGGCCCTTGGCTGAAGGGTGTTGGCGGGCCTTACACCGCGGTCAACCCCGATACCGGCGCCATCGAAACCTACATCGGCGACCCCAATATCACCGAAGCGGTGACCGGCAGCCCCTTCAATACCAACTTCGTGCGCATTCAAGGCCCCGCTGGCACCATCCAGACCAACACCTTCACTGTTTCAGGCAAGGTACTGGACCAGCGCGCCCAGACCCCGGTCAGCCTGGAACGCGCCACCTACTCGCGCAATGCCACCGGCACCCGCACGGAAGTGTTCGCCAAGGCGCCCAGCGCAGCCAGCCTGTGCATGCGCAATGGCATCGCCCTGGTCGGCACCCCGCCTTCGCCGTGCCAGTACACCCTCACCGCCGACAACAACGGGCTGTTCTTCCACCAGCAGTTCGGCCAGGAGGCACCGCCTGCAGTGGTGGTGGTCACTGCCAGCAACAGCGCCGGCGGTACCCAGCCGACCGCGCTGTCGAGCAAGCTCACCGACGTGGTCAAGGTCAGCACCGCACGCTACGACTGGGCCAACAAGCGCCTGCTGATCGAGGCCAGTTCCAGTGATGAGGTGGCGATCCCCGACCTGCTCGCCCAGGGCTACGGTCGCCTGTCCAAGGCAGGCACGCTGCAGAGCCTTACGGTCAACGACGTACCGCAGCCACCGGCCACGATCACGGTCAAGTCGGCACGTGGCGGCAGCGATGTCGAACCGGTGGTCGTGGTCGGCAACGCACCGGTCGAGGCGGCCAACCAGCCACCGCTGGCCCAGGCCGATATCGGCAGCACCAGCGTCGGTATCCCGATCACCCTCAACCTGCTGCAGAACGACAGCGACCCGGACGGTAACGTACCGCTGACCATCAGCGACCTGACCCAGCCCGGTACCGGCCTTGGCGGCGTGGTGATGAACGGCACCACCTCGGTCACCTACACCCCGCCAGCCGGGGCCACGCAACCCGTGGTGGCCACCTTCAGCTACCGGGCGGTGGACGCCAAGGGCCTGAAGTCGGCACCGGCTACTGTCACCATCAACGTCGCGCCCAACCGGGCACCAACCGCCAACCCGGAAACCGTCGCCACCCTGGGCGTGCCATTGACCATCAACGTGCTGGCCAACGACACCGATCCGGAAGGCAACGTGCCGCTGACTGTCCCCGCTACCTCCCTCACCCAGCCGGCTACCGGTCGGGGCACAGTCAGCACCGACGGCACCACGGTGACCTACACCCCACCGGCCACGGTGACCACCGCCTTCACCACCACCTTCACCTACCAGGCTCGTGACTCGCTGGGGGCGCTGTCCAACCCCACCACCGTCACCGTCAACGTGTCGCCACGGCCCGCCGCCGAAACCTTCGCGGTCACGGCAGCCACGGTCACGGCACGCTCCAACAACCGTTACAACTGGGACCTCAGCGGTACCTCGTCGGTCACCACCGGCAACACCGTCACCGTGCGGGTTACCACCACTACCGGCGTGCAGACCCTTGGCACCGCCACAGTAGCGCTGACCGGCCGCTGGCGCCTGGCGGTGAGCAATAGCACCACGATCATCCCGACTGCGGCACCGACGGCGACGATCACCACCAGCCAGGGCACCACACGCACCGTCAACGTAACCGTGCAGTAAAGGCCGGAGGTTGCAATGAAACGCCTGTACCCCCTGCTGCTCGGCCTGGCCCTGGTGGGCCAGGCCTGCTGGGCCGACGACCTGCTGGACAATGCCGACCTTGCGCCCGGCAACGACCTCGGCGACCCGGTGATCATCCGCCTGCTGCCGGCCGGCGCCGGCCAGGCTGCGGTGATCGAGCAGCAAGGCGCGGGCAACCGCGCCGCCCTCGACCAGAACGGCCAGGCCCTGCTGGGCCGCATCGTCCAGGCCGGTGGCGCGCAGGAAGCGTACATCTTGCAGGAAGGTAGTGACCTGATGGCCATCATCAGCCAACAGGGAAATGGCAACAGCGCGTCGATCCGCCAGAGCGGCAGCAGCAACAGCGCGGCCATCGAGCAGATCGGCAACGACAACAGCGCCAGCATCGTGCAGTCCGGCACTGGCCTCAACAGCTCCGTGACCCAGGCCGGCAATGGCCAGCACGTTCAGATCACCCAATACCGATAGCCCTGGAGGCACCCCCATGTACAAGCTCGCTCCGTTAAGTGCCGCTATAGTCCTGGCCCTTGCAGGTCAGGCCATGGCTGCTGACAGCACCTCGTCCCAGACCCAGGACGGCAAGGAAAACATCGCCGAAGTCAGCCAGTCCCTGGCGCCATTCGCTTCGGCCACCCAGACCCAGACCGGCAAGGGCAACAACCACCTGGCGGTGCAATCCGAGAGCACCAGCGATATCCAGCAGAGCGCCAACGGCCAGTACAACGCCGGCTACGCCGACCAACTGTTCGAGAACGGAAGCCAGGTCACCCAGCACGCCAGCGGCAGCTACAACGATGCCTTCGTCAGCCAGTCGCTGGGCATGGGCAACCAGTCGCTGCAAACCCAGCAAGGCGCCGAAAACACCTCGACCGTGTGGCAGGACAGCCAGGAAGGCAGCAAGGCCACCACCTGGCAATCCGGCCAGCGCAACGAGGCCTTCATCGAGCAGACCTTTGGTGGCAGCAACAACAGCAGCATCATCAACCAGACCGGCCAGGACAACTACGCCGCCGCCGAGCACCTGAGCTACGTCGATGGCGATATCCAGGTCTACCAGGATGGCAAAGGCAACTGGGCGTATGGCGACCAGCGCGACGGCACCGGCGGCACCATCGGCATAGGCCAGTACGGTGGCGGCAACTCGGTGGAAGTGTGGCAGGACAACCAGACTGCCAGCCAGGCATCGGTAACCCAGTCCGGCCAGCTGAACGAAGGCTATATCGACCAGAGCTTCGGCATGAACAACAAGGTCAGCCTGTCGCAACAGGGCACGGCCAACGCCAGCTGGTCGGACCAGTTCGAGACCAACAACTCGACCACCACCATCACCCAGACCGGTAGCAACAACCTGCATTTCACCTACCAGAACGGTGAAAACCTCAACCTGACCATCAACACCAAGGGCAATGGCAACAGCGTCACTGCCAGCAACTGGAAAGGCGCCAAGATGGGCGGCCAGTTCGGTACCAACCAGAACGCCACCATCAACCAGAACGGCAATGGCAACGGCGCCAACCTGACCCAGAACGGTGACAACCAGCTGGCCACGCTGACCCAGAAAGGCACCGGCAACCAGATGGAGACCAAGCAGGACGACATGAACAACGAGCTGTACTTCGAACAGAACGGCACTGACAACATCCTGATCGCCGACCAGCGTGGCACCGAAAACTATGCCTACGGCAACAGCCAGGGCACCAGCAACGTCATCAACCTGGACCAGTCCGGCTACAGCAACCAGAGCTACACCAACCAGCTGTACGGTGGCGGCAACGAAGCCACCATCAAGCAGGTTGACAGTTACAACGTCGCCTACGTGACCCAGGGAGGCCAGGGCAACAAGGCGTACGTCGACCAGAGCGGTGTCACCCAGACCGCGACCATCAGCCAGCTGGGCAGCGCGAACGTGGCCACCGTGACCCAGCAATAGATCGCTCCCCCCTTGAACCGCGGTGCTCCTCTCCCTGGTGCCGCGGTTCCTTTTTATTCCTGTCAGTACTTCTTTTCTTGCCGACCTGTTCGCGGGCACGCCCGCTCCCACAGGTACTCCACTGCCGTCAAAGCCTGCGCCAACCCTGTGGGAGCGGGCATGCCCGCGAATAGGCCAAGCCTGCCAAGCGCAGTACAATGGTCCACACCCCAACCGATGCCTGCCCCATGATCCAGTCCGACCTCGACCTGTTCGGCCCCCAGCCGCAACGCCTGGCCAGCCACACCGTGCTGCTGCCCGGCTTCGCCCTGGCCGAGATCGAGCCTCTGCTCGATGCCCTGCGCCCGGTGCTGCGTGCCGCGCCGTTCCGGCACATGCACACCCCGGGCGGCCTGCGAATGGCGGTAGGGTTGACCAACTGCGGCTCGCTGGGTTGGGTCAGTGACGAACACGGCTACCGCTACAGCCCCTGCGACCCGCTCAGCGGCAAACCCTGGCCCGCCCTGCCCCCCGTGTTGCTCGAGCTGGCCAACCGCGCCGCGGCCATGGCCGGGTTCGACGGCTTCGTGCCGGATGCCTGCCTGGTCAACCATTACCTGCCGGGCACCCGCCTTAGCCTGCATCAGGACCGCGACGAGCAAGACTTCGGCCAACCGATCGTGTCGGTGTCGCTGGGCTTGCCGGCGGTGTTCCTGTTCGGTGGCCTGCAGCGCGCCGACAAGACCCAGCGCATCCCACTGAGCCATGGCGATGTGCTGGTCTGGGGTGGCGAGGACCGCTTGCGCTTTCACGGCGTGCTCCCGATCAAGCCCGGCGTGCATCCGCGCCTGGGTGAACGGCGGATAAACCTGACCTTGCGCAAGGCCGGTGGCTGAATCGGACCAACGGCCCGCCACCCGGCGCAAACAGGATGAACGCGCATGAAACACGTTGAACATCTTGGCCAGGCAAGCTTCAAACGATATGCCATGCCCTCTTCAGCCTGGAGCCCGCCATGCCCTGCCAGCCCTGTTCCCCGACCCCTCACAGCGGAGCCGCGCGCCCATGAAAATGCCCTGCCGCGCGCCCAATTCCTCACTGCAACTCGATTACGTACGCGACACCCTGTTCGGCCCGGTGGCACAAAGCGTGGAATGCCAGTGCCAACTCGCCGCCCTCAACCTGCAAGGCCGCCCGGGCCTGCGCCTGCACATCTGCCCGCCGCTGCCCGACAAGGTCGACCGTGCCCACAGCGTGGCCTTCGTCTGGGACGGGCGCAGCTACCACGGTGTGGTTCGCGACCAGGGCAAGTGCGGTGATGGCGGCCTCAACCTGCTGCTGGAACTGCTGTAAGACGATCAACGGCGATCAACCCGGCTGAACCCAGCGGGCGCGTCATGTCTCCATAGCAAAAGGGCCCATGCCTGCCGGAGAACGCGGAGAACGCCAATGAACAGTCCGTTGCTCAAGCTCTTCACTCACCCCGCCGACGCCTGGCTGGATATTCGCCGGGCCGAGGAAGACCACCCGCAGCAGTATCTGCCGCGCCTGCTGGCCCTGGCGTTGATCCCCGCGGTGTGCCTGTTCTTCGGCACCACCACCTTCGGCTGGAGCCTGGCGGCCGAGGAACGGGTGCGCCTGAGCATGGCCAGCGCTGCGCAACTGGCTGGCCTGCTCTATGCCACCACGGTCGTCGGGGTGATGTTGATGGGCACGATGATCCGCTGGATGTCGCGCGGTTTCGATGCGCAGCCCAGCCTCAACCAGTGCATCGGCTTTGCCGCCTACTGCGCCACGCCATGGTTCTTTGCCGGGGTGGTCGGCTTGCTGCCGATCCGCTGGCTGGCGCTGGCGGCGCTGCTGGCAGCCTCGGCCTACGCCAGTGTGTTGCTGTATGGCGGGTTGCAGACCTTCCTGCGCCTGAAGAAGGAACAGGCCATGCTGTTCGCGACCTGCGTGTGGGGGGTGGGGTTGCTGCTGCTGGTGACCATCCTGGTGGCGATGATCCTGTTCTGGTTCAACGGCCTGATGCCGGAATATGTGCGCCCGGCCAGCCTGGGCTGACCGGGGCGCGGCAGGCGCCTCAGGCAATCGCCTTGAGTGGCGCCGGGTGGCTGTCACGCAACGCGTGCAGCTGCCCCACCAGGTTGACCAGGTCGCGGCAACTGTTGAGGCTATGCAGGGGGACCCCGCTCAGGGTCACGCCCTCGTCGAGACTCTGGCCCTGACCCAGGCGGATGGTCAGGTTGGCGCCGTCCGTGCAGCTGACTTCGCAACGGTCGGGCAGGCAGGCCTGCTCGATCATCTGCCGCATTTCTAGCATCGAAACTCCTATCAACGACATGGTACGACCCTCTCTTTGGGATGGCCTGTTGTGTGAGTACGCCTTTGTCGGGCGAGGCGCCAATTGATATTGCGCATGCCGGAGCAGGCGTCCATGCGCCTGGGCAATGATCATGCGGGGAATCCTCTAGCACCTTAGTGGAAGATTGCCTGCGCAGTTCGAGTGTTCGAACGCGATGGCAGACTTAGCGACGAGCGGTGCCGGCAGGCCCCAGCGATGCCCACAGATGCTGCGCCGCGTAGGCTCGCCACGGTCGCCAGGCCAAAGCTCGTTGCGCCAGCTGGGCGTCGTCGCCTTCAAGCAGGCGCAACGCCTTGACCAGCGCCACGTCGCCCAGCGGCAAGGCATCGGCCGCGCCGGCCTGGCGCAACGCCAGGTAGTGCGCGCTCCAGGGGCCGATCCCCTTGAGCTGGCACAGGTTGCGCAGCAGTTCATCCAGCACCTGCCCGCGGCGTAGCAGCCCGGGCTCGGCCAGCAAGGCGCTGGCCAGCGTGCCCAGGGTGGCGGCGCGCGCCCGCGGCATGCCCATATCCTCGAACTGCGCAGCCGCCAATACCGGCAGCGCCGGAAACACGTGGCTCAGGCCCGGTGCGGGCCAGCGCAAGGGCACGCCGTGGCGTTGCACCAGGCGGCCGGCCAGGGTCATGGCCCCGGCCACACTGACCTGCTGGCCCAGCACAGTGCGCATGGCCTGCTCGCAGGCGTCCCAGCCTTGTGGCACGCGCAGGCCCGGGCGCTCCTGTAGCAGGCGGGCCATCAGCGGATCGCGGGACAGTTCGGCATTGATGCGCGCGGGGTCGGCATCAAGGTCGAAGACCCGCCTCAGCCTGGCGGTCAGGCCTGGTAGCGCGTGGGCCGGGACGCCTTCAAGGCGGACCCGCAGGTACTGGCCGCCCGAAGGTGTGGCGTGCAAGACGGCGTGGCGGCCGGCAATTACCAGGGTACGGCGGTAGGTGCCGTCGAGGCAGGTCTCGATGCCGGGGATGCAGCGGGCAGCGAGGAAGGCCAGGGTCGAGGGCCAGTGGTAAGGGGCGCGGTAGCGCAGCCACAAGGTGTGGTGGCCGGGGGTGGGCAATGATCGGCGCACGGCGTGCAAGGGGGTGAGCTTGGGCATGGGGTGATCATGCCAGTAATGCCAATGGTTTCAATCCGGACGTGGCTTTTGAGTGCTGGGGGCGCTTTGCGCCCCTATCGCGACACAAGGCCGCTCCTACAGGGGGTCGTGCTTCCCTGTAGGAGCGGCCTTGTGTCGCGATAGGGCTGCAACGCAGCCCCAGCTTTTTCAGGCAAGGATCAATGCGCTGCACCGCCCCGTGCATCCTGCATCTGCCCGAACCGCCCGGCATGGAAGTCGTCGAACGACTCGGCAATTTCTGCCTGGCTGTTCATCACGAACGGGCCATAGCCCACGATCGGCTCGTCGATCGGTTCACCGCTGAGCAGCAGCAGGCTGGCACCTTCCAGCGCTTCGACGGCAACATCCTCACCGCCGCGGTCAAGCAGCACCAGGCTGGATGGGCCGGCTTCGCGCTCGCCGTTGATCCGCACATTGCCACGCAACACTACCAGCGCCGCATTGCGGCCGGCGGCAACCGGCAGCTGCAAGGTTGCACCGGCATTCAGGCGCATGTCCCAGACATCCATGGCGGTAAAGGTTCGCGCCGGCCCTGAATGCCCACGATATTCACCTGCAATCACCCGCAGGCTGCCGCCCTCGCCGTCCAGCGCCACCACCGGGATGTCCTTGGCCAGCAGCGTCTGGTAGCCAGCCGCTGCGCGCTTGTCCCGTGCCGGCAGGTTGACCCACAGCTGTACCATCTCCAGCGTACCGCCATCGCGGGCGAAGCCTGGGGAATGGAACTCTTCATGGATGATGCCGTTGGCAGCAGTCATCCACTGCACGTCACCGGGGCCGATCAAGCCGCCAGCGCCGGTAGAGTCGCGGTGCTCCAGCTCGCCCTGGTAAACGATGGTCACGGTCTCGAAGCCGCGGTGCGGGTGCTGGCCAACGCCGCGCCGCGCACTGGTCGGGGTGAAGTCATGAGGGCCGGCATAGTCCAGCAGCAGGAACGGGCTGATCTTGCTGGCCAGGTTGTCGTAGGTGAACAGGCTGCGCACCGGGAAACCATCACCTACCCAGTGGGCGTGGGGGCTGCGGTGAATACCCAGAATCGTTTTCATGAGAAGGCTCCTCTCTTGGTTGAGATAACCTTATCAATGATGCCAATCAGGCGGTAGCAGGCTTGTTTGGCATTCATCGTTCCACTCATGGAACAGTCAGCCTTGCAAGAAACCGAGCACCTGTTCGGCAGCCATGACCGGGTCTTCCTGCATGAAACAATGCCCGCCGGCGACCTGCCTGCCGCTGACATGAGGGTTGAGCGCCGCCAGGCGGTTCACCGAATGGGGCACGAAGGGGTAAGTGTGCTCGCCGTAAAGCACCCGCGTGGGCGTGCGGATCGCCGCCAGGCTCGCCCACATGCGTTTGGGGAACGAACTGAAGATTTCCACTTCGCGGCTGGGCCGGCACTTGAGCACCACCGCTTCGCCACAGTCGCCGATGGCATGCTCTACGTAGGCCCGCAACGCCTCATCGGTCCAGCCCTTGAAGATACCCCGCCCATGCAGCGAGGCCAGGGCTGCCTCGCGGTCGGGCCAGTGGCTGCGACGGGTGGCAGCCTTGCGCGCCAGCGCATGACGCTGGTGCAGGCCGACCAGGGCCGCCACGCCCATCACACCCAGCATGCGCCGGCTGAACAGTACCGGGTCAAGCAGCACGGCACGCGTGAACAGTTGCGGTTCACTGGCCAGGATCAGGCCGGTGAGCACGCCACCGAAGCTGTGCCCGACGGCAAAGCGCGGTACGTCGCCATACTCGCCCCGCCCGGCTGCGAAAGCCTCCACCGCCAGCGCAGCGGTGCGGTTCCAGCCACGAAACACCCCGCCATGGTCGCTGTCACCATGGCCCTGGACATCGCTGAGCCACAGGTCGAAATGTTCGCCCAGGCGCATCAGCAATGGCTGGTAGGCAAGGCAGCAGAAGCCGTTGCCGTGCAGAAAATGCAGCAGCGGCTTGCCACTGGCCGGGGTTCGCCAGCCACGCAGGGTGAAGCCTTCAGCGCATTCGTGGGACCAGGGGATCAACTGCATCGGCTTGCTGTACTCGCGGGGTCAGGAAAACGCCGATTCTACAAACAGCAGCGGGTACAGTGAAATCACCAGCAACAAGGCCATCAGGACATTGAACAGCATCAGCCAGCGCGGGTTCTGCAACAGGTTGCGCAGGGCGCTGCCGAACATCACCCATACCCCCACGCTGGGCAGGTTGACCAGGGCAAACAAGGCGGCAATGACAATGACGTTGGTCACATAGCCTTGCGCCGGCGTGTAGGTGGTGATTGCACCGACTGCCATCACCCAGGCCTTGGGATTGACCCACTGGAACGCCGCCGCTCCCCAGAAGCCCAGCGGTTTGCGGGCACTGGACGAGGCTGTGCCGACCGGCCCGGAGGTGGCGATCTTCCAGGCGAGGTAAAGCAGGTAGGCGGCGCCGGTGTAGCGCAGTACCGTGTACAGCGGCGGCCAGGCCTTGAACACTTCACCCAGGCCCAGGCCTACGGCCAGCACCATTACCATGAAACCGACGCTGATCCCCATGGCGTGCGGGATGGAGCGGCGCACACCGAAGTTGACGCCCGAGGCCAGCAGCATGGTGTTGTTGGGGCCAGGAGTGATGGAGGACACGAAGGCAAACAGCACGAAGGCGGTGAGCAGGTCGGCAGAGGCAAGCATGGCAGGCATTCCACATTCTTTATGGGTGCTGTCACACTAACGGAGTCGCCCTCCTCTGCGACCGATACAGTTTCACTAAATTGTGTAGATACACATCGCTGTACCGCTACCACCAGACCAAGGAAGCCGTCACCATGAGCCTTACCATTCGCCCTGCCGTTCGCGCCGATGCCGAGCAGATCCTGGCCTTCATCACCGAACTGGCCGAGTACGAACGCGCTCGCCACGAGGTGATCGCGAGCGTTGCCGATATCGAGCGCAGCCTTTTTGGCGAGGGCAGCACCGTGCACAGCCTGATTTGCGAGCGCGATGGCCGGGCAATCGGCTTTGCCGTGTATTTCTACAGCTACTCGACCTGGCTCGGGCGCAACGGCATCTACCTGGAAGACCTGTACATAACGCCCGAGCAGCGCGGCGACGGTGCCGGGCGGCAATTGCTGCAGCATATTGCCCGCGAAGCGGTGGCGAATGATTGCGGGCGGCTGGAATGGAGCGTGCTGGACTGGAACGAGCCCGCGATCGGCTTCTATCAGAAGCTGGGGGCCGAAGCGCAGGATGAGTGGGTGCGCTACCGGCTGGACGGGGAGAAGCTGGCGACGTTTGCCCGGGGCTGACCAGGTGGATGCTTACGGCATAGACCACTACAGGCCGAACCGGCTTGCATGAGGGCTTGAGTGCGCTTGCCTTGAACTTTCCAGCGCCTGTGAGATCGAGCGCCGCGCGGGCGGCGCTCGATCTCACAGGCACTGCAAAACCAAAGCCCTACCATCAGGGCAATTGACGGCAGCCCCGCCCCATGGTCTCCTTATGCCTCGCGTTCAGGTGCCCCCGATGGGGGTGAAACGGGAAACCGGTGCGTCACAGGCCCTCAAGCAGGGCCGGACAAGGCCGGTGCTGCCCCCGCAACGGTAAGCGAGCGAAGCGTCTGTACCACTGTGCCCGATCACCCGGCATGGGAAGGTGACGCCTTCCAGGAGCCTGGCTCCTCCTCGCAAGCCCGGAGACCGGCCTGGCGTTCATGAACACCCCGCGGTGGGCGGGCGCTGTTGCATTCCCCTGGGCTGCCACGCTCGGGGCTGCCGCGCTTGCCCGTTGCCCACAAAAAGCAGAGGAACGCGTCATGCCCGTCACCAGCGCCAAGCAACACAGCATTACTACCCCCGTTACCCTCAGCCAGCGTGTCGTCATCGCCGTCGGCGCCAGCCTGCTGGGCCTGTGCCTGGTGTACTTCGCTGGCTTCTCGCACATCGAGGCCGTGCACAACGCCGCCCACGACACCCGCCACAGCGCCGCCTTCCCCTGCCACTGAGTACGCCCGATGATCACACGCATTGCCCGTACCGCGGGCTTCAGCGGGTTGCTGGCGGCCTTGCTGCTGACCTTGCTGCAAAGCTTCTGGGTCGCCCCGCTGATCCTCGAGGCAGAAACCTACGAATCCTCGGCCCCGGTCGCCCAGCACGAGCATGCCGGCGAAGTGGCGGCCCATGAACACAGCGCCGAAGCCTGGTCACCGGAAGATGGCTGGCAGCGGGTGCTGTCCACCACTGGCGGCAACCTGGTGGTCGCGGTCGGCTTCGCCCTGATCCTCACCGCGCTGTACAGCCTGCGCGAACCCAAGCGTGCCGGCACCGGCGCACTGTGGGGGCTGGCCGGCTTCGCCGTGTTCTGCCTGGCCCCGACCCTGGGCCTGCCGCCGGAACTGCCAGGTACTGCAGCCGCCGACCTGGGGCAACGCCAGGCCTGGTGGATCGGCACCGCCAGCGCCACCGCGCTGGGCCTTGCCCTGCTGGTGTTCGCCCGCCACTGGTTGCTGAAGGCGCTGGGCGTCATGCTGCTGGTCATTCCCCATGTGATCGGTGCGCCGCAACCCGAGGTGCACGAGAGCCTGGCCCCCGCCGCACTGGAAACCCAGTTCAAAGTGGCCTCCTGGCTGACCAACGCCGCCTTCTGGCTGGCCCTGGGCCTGCTCAGCGCCTGGCTGTTCCGGCGCTCCAGCCAGGCCTGATGCCTGCCTTCTACGCCGGCTTCGGCTGCCGCCGGGGTTGCCCGGCGGATACGCTGGAAACCTTGCTACGCCAGGCCCTGGCCAACCAGGGCCTGGCGTTGGCCGACCTGCACGGTATCGCCAGCATCAACCTGAAGGCCGACGAACCCGGCTTGCAGCAACTGGCCGAACGCCTCGGCGTGCCCTTGGTGTTGTACGATACCGCGCAATTGCAACCCTACGAACTCCAGCTCAGCCACCGCTCCGCCGCTGCCCATGCCCACTGCGGCTGCTGGGGCGTGGCGGAGAGCGCGGCTTTGGCGCTGGCCTGCGAGCGGCTCGGCACGGCCAGGTTGCTGCTGACGCGCCAGGTACTGGGCCCGGCTACCCTCGCCCTGGCCTGTTGAACGTTTCCCCTCTTTCCTGCAAGGACTTTCCATGACGGTCTACTTCATCGGCGCCGGCCCCGGCGACCCGGAACTGATCACAATCAAGGGCCAACGGCTGATCCGCCAGTGCCCGGTGATCATCTATGCCGGTTCGCTGGTGCCGGCCGCCGTGCTCGAGGGCCACCAGGCCGAGACCGTGATCAATAGCGCCGAACTGCACCTGGAGCAGATCATTGCCGCCATGCGCAGTGCGCATGAGCAAGGCCTGGATGTGGCCCGGGTACACAGTGGCGACCCCAGCCTGTACGGCGCCATCGGCGAGCAGATCCGCCATCTGCAGGCGCTGGGCATCGATTACCAGATCATCCCCGGGGTCACCGCCACGGCGGCCAGCGCCGCCCTGCTCGGCTGCGAACTGACCCTGCCCCAGGTAGCGCAGACCGTTATCCTTACCCGCTATGGCGACAGTTCGCCGATGCCGCCCGGCGAGCAACTTGGCGACCTGGCGCGCCATGGCAGCACCCTGGCGATCCACCTGGGGGTCAAGCACCTGTCGCGTATCGTCGAAGAACTGCTGCCGCACTACGGCGCGCACTGCCCGGTGGCGGTGGTGCATCGCGCCACCTGGCCGGATCAGGACTGGGTGCGCGGCACCCTCGGCGATATCGTCGAACGCGTCGCGGCCAAGGGCTTCCGGCGCACGGCGCTGATCCTGGTCGGCCATGTGCTGGGCGACACACCGTTTGCCGAATCGGCCTTGTACCGCGCCGGGCACGCCCACCTCTATCGCCCTGGCGACTGAGCATTGCCAGGTTCGCCACGGGCGTAGCAGACTCCGGTTTCCCGCCTGCAAACAGGAGTCATGCCCATGCTGGACCTACGCCCAAACTGCGAGTGCTGCGATACCGACCTGCCCGGTGACAGCCCTGATGCGCTGATCTGCTCCTTCGAATGCACCTTCTGCCGCACCTGCGCCGAAACCCGTTTCCAGGGCCGCTGCCCGAACTGCACCGGCCAGTTGGTGGCACGCCCGACACGCGTCGGCCAGGCGCTGGCCAACAACCCTGCCTCGACCCAGCGCGTGAGCAAAGTACACTCCGCCTGCGCGTGATCTACTTCAAAACATTCAAAAAAACAGACATCGCCGCTTTGTCAGGGTGATGTCTTTCCCACGTTTTGTAGGACTTTTCAACAACTAGCCCGGGGACTTTCAACACTTCTATACTCGGCATTACCAAATTCCGGGAATGGTCGTATCGTGCAGCGCTTCCGATAACCCTACTTGCAGACGTATTCCTGAGTGATCCAGGAAGCGGACCACATCCTGACAGGAGTTTTCTTCATGACTACCGTGCTGATCGTCGACGACCACCCCATAGTGCGACTGTCCTTGAAAATGTTGCTCGAACGCGAGCGCTTCCAGGTCGTCGGCGAAGTCGGCGATGGCAGTGAAGTCACGCAGGAGGTCCGCAGACTGCGCCCGAACGTGGTCATCCTCGATATCGGACTTCCGGGCCTGGACGGCATGGAAGTCATCAAGCGCCTCCAAAGCCTGGAACCGGCCCCCAAGATCATGGTACTCACCGGCCAGGCCACCGACCTGTATGTACGGCGCTGCCTGGATGCCGGCATCGGAGCCTTCGTCACCAAGGACGAGGACCACGAGGCCTTGCTGTTCGCCCTGAAGGCCTTGGTCAAAGGCTACTCGACCTTCCCGCAGATGTCGGTCAACAGCAACTCGCTGGAAAGCGAGCCGGTGCGCCTGGCGAGCCTGTCCAACCGGGAAATGGAAGTGCTCAGGCGCCTGTCACGCGGCGAGAACAACAAGAATATCGGCACCTGCATGAACCTCAGTGCCAAGACCATCAGCACCTACCGGGGCCGCATCATGGAAAAGCTCAAGACCGAATCGCTGGTTGAGATGGTCGACCTGGCCAAGCGCAACAGCGTCTATTGAGCGCTCGGTGGCAATGAAGCGCCTGCTGGCAAGCGCCCTTCTGGTCATCGGCCTGGCCAATTCCGGCGCGCTGCTGGCCAACAGCGAACCCCGCCAGTTGCTGGCACGCTCGGTCAGCGCCGCCGCCCCGCTGGCGCTGTCCAGCGAAGAGCGGCAATGGCTCCAGCAACGCCAGCACCTGGTGCTTGGCAGCTCGCGGCCCGACTACCCACCGCTGGAAATCAATGTCAGCCAGCGCGACTATGAAGGCCTCAGCGCCGATTACGCTGGCATCATCGCTGAACAGCTGGGCACCACCATCGAAGTACGACGCTACGACAGCCGCCACGAAGCCATCGCTGCGCTACGCGACGGCCGTATCGACCTTCTGGGCAGCTCCAACGCCTTCGAGGCAGCGGATGCACAGCTCAGCCTCAGTGCGAGCTACGCCGACGACCTGCCGGTCATCGTCACCCGCGAGGGGCACAGCCTGAAGAACACCCCCGACCTCGCCGGCCTGCGCCTGGCCATGGTCGATCATTACCTGCCGGCCAGCAGCGTTCGCAGCCTGTACCCCAAGGCGCAACTGAGCCTGTATCGCTCGACGCTGGCCGGGCTGGCCGCCGTCGAACTGGGCGAGGCCGACGCCTACCTGGGCGATGCCATCAGTACCGACTTCGCGATTGGCAAGAGTTACCAGGGCACACTGAAGATCGACCACTTCTGCCAGGTTGCCCCCGGGGCGTTTGCCTTTGCCCTGGCCAATGACAACCCGCGCCTGCGCCAGTTGGTCGACAAGGCGCTGGCGCGCATCAGCGAAAGCGAACGCCTGAACATCCTGCGCCGCTGGAGCAGTGGCAACACCAGCCTGCTGCTGCAACGCCACCTCACCGCCCTGACCGCCGAAGAAGAAGCCTGGATCGCCGCCAACCCCAGCATCAGTGTGCTGGTCAACACATCGCTGGCGCCGCTGACCTTCAACGACGCCCAGCACCGCCCCAGCGGCATTACCCTCGACCTGCTCAAGCAGATCTCGCTGCGCACGGGGCTAAATTTCAAGCCGGTCGAAAGCCCGTCGGCGCAGGCAATGGTCGAGCGCCTGGCGCGCGGCGATGCGCAGATGATCGGCGCATTGGGCTATAGCGCGGACCGTTCGAAACAACTGCGCTATACCCGCCCCTACCTGGTCAGCCCGCGGGTGCTGGTCACCCGTGGCGACCATGCATTACCGGCGCAGGCCATGGCGCTGGATGGCCAGCGCATCGCTCTGGTGCGCGGCTCGCCGCAACGGGCCGTGCTGCAACAACGCTACCCGCAGGCCAGGATGGTCGAAGTGGACAACCCGCTCGGCCTGATGGAAGCCGTGGCCAACGGTGCCGCCGACGTCGCCTTGAGCAGCCATATCAATGCCGCCTACTACATCAGCCATGTGTTCAAGGACCGCCTGCGCATTGCCAGCGTGCTCGACGACGACCCGGCCATCGCCGCATTCGCCGTGGCCGCCGACCAGCCGCAGCTGCAGGCAATCCTCGACAAGGCGCTGCTGAGCATTCCACCCGAAGAGCTGGATCAGTTGATCAACCGCTGGCGCACCACCACCCTGGTCAGTGACAGCCCTTGGCGCGACTACCGCACCCTGGCCTTGCAGGTGCTGGTGCTGTCGGCCTTGCTGCTGGCCGGGGTGGTGTTCTGGAACAGCTATTTGCGCAAGCTGATCAACCAGCGCACCGAAGCCCAGCATGCCCTGCAAGCGCAGCTGGCGCTAAGCCGCGGCCTGCTCGAGCAGCTGCGCCAGGCCAAGGACGACGCCGAACAGGCCAGCCAGACCAAAAGCACCTTCCTGGCCACCATGAGCCATGAAATCCGTACCCCGATGAATGCCGTGATCGGCCTGCTGGAGCTGGCCCTGGAAGACAGCCGCGGCGGCCGTTGCGACACCCAGACCTTGCAGACCGCCCACGATTCGGCCATCGGCCTGCTTGAGCTGATTGGCGATATTCTCGACATTTCCCGCATCGAATCCGGGCACATCACCCTGCAGCCGGTACCCACCAACCTGGTCGAACTGGTACGCGCCACCGTACGGGTGTTCGAAGGCAATGCACGGGCCAAAGGCCTGCACTTGCACAGCGAGCTGCCCGCTGCGCCGGTCTGGGTACTGGCTGACCCGCTGCGCCTCAAACAGGTCTTGTCCAACCTGATCAGCAACGCCATCAAGTTCACCGACCGCGGCGAAGTCCAGGCCAGCCTGCTGCTCTCGCCCGCCGACAATGACAGCCTGGCAGTGGAACTGAATGTGCGAGACACCGGTATCGGCATCGGCCCAGCCGACCAGGCCCGGCTGTTCAATGCCTTCGTCCAGGCCGATGGCCCCCGGGCGCGCCAGGGTGCCGGCCTGGGGCTGGTCATCAGCCGCACCCTGGCCGAGTTGATGGGCGGCACCTTGAGCCTGCAGAGCGTCGAAGGCGTAGGTACCAAGGTGCAGGTCTGCGTGCGGCTGCCCGCGTGCGCAGCACCGGTACAGGTCGAACAGCACGCCCCGGAGCTGGAAAGCAGCAGCGGCCCGCTGAACATACTGGTGGTCGACGACTACCCCGCCAACCTGCTGCTGCTGGAGCGGCAGCTGCATACCCTGGGGCATCGGGTGACGCTGGCAGAGAACGGGGAAATTGCGTTGGCACGCTGGCAGGCAGCGCGCTTCGACCTGGTGATCACCGACTGCAGCATGCCGGTCATGGACGGCCACGAACTGACCCGCCGCATCCGCAGCCTCGAGGGCGAACGCGGCCTGGCGGCATGCCGCATTCTCGGCGTCACCGCCAACGCCCAGGCCGAGGAGCGTGCCCGCTGCCTGGCCAGCGGCATGGACGAATGCCTGTTCAAACCCATTGGCCTGCGCACGCTCAAGGCCCACCTGCCCCACGCTCACCCCCGGCAACAGCCGCCAGCGCGGCGCGCCAGCGGGTTCAACCTTGGCGAACTGCGGCACCTGACCCAGGACGACGAACAACTGACGCGGAATCTGCTGGAACAGCTGGCGCAAAGCGTCAGCGAAGACCTTGCGACCTTGCGCGCACTGGCAGCAGATGCCCCCGGCGAGGCTGTGCGCGCCCTGGCTCACCGGATCAAGGGCGGGGCGAAGATGCTCAAGGTACGCACGCTGGTCCACGATTGCGAAGCCATCGAACAGGCCCAAGGCCAAGGCCTGCCGACGACTGACCTGCGCCTGCAATTGCAAGCCAGCCTGGAGACCCTGCTGGACGAGCTGGGCGATGCGCTCAATGCAATTGCAGCGTCGAACTGATCTGGCTGATGGCGTTTACCACGTGCCGTGAACCCTGCTGGATTTCCATGATCACCGTGCCGGCCTCATTGGCCAGCGCCACGCCATGACCGGTACGCTTCAGGCTCGACTGCATGCTGGCCACGGCCAACAGCGACAGGTCGTGGTTCTGCCGCACCACGTCGACGATTTCCAGGGTGGCCTTGCTGGTTCGCGCCGCCAGGTTGCGCACCTCGTCGGCCACCACGGCAAAACCGCGCCCGTGCTCGCCGGCGCGGGCCGCCTCGATGGCCGCGTTCAAAGCCAGCAGGTTGGTCTGGTCGGCAATGCCACGGATGGTCAGCACGATCTGCCCGATCACATCCGACTGTTTGCTTACCGCATCGATGCTGCGGGCCGCGTCGTTGAGTTCATGGGAAATCTGCTCGATCACCTGTACCGCCTGCTGTACCACCTCGGTGCCCTTGCGCGCGCAGGCATCGGTCTGCACCGAACTGGCATGGGCAGCATCGGCGGCGCTTTGCTGGGTGCTGATCTGGCGGGTGATGTCGCTGGCAAACTTCACCACCTTGTACAAGCGGCCCTTGCTGTCGAAGATCGGGTTGTAGGACGCCTCCAGGTAGACCGTCCGGCCATGTTTGTCGACGCGCTCGAATCGGTGCGAATGGTATTCGCCGCGGTTGAGCGAAGCCCAGAACTCGCGGTACTCCGCCGATTCGCGCTCATGCGCCAGGCAGAACAGCCCGTGATGGCGGCCGACCACCTCGTCCAGGCGATAGCCCATGGTGTCGAGGAAGTTCTGGTTGGCCTTGATCACCCGGCCTTGCGGGGTGAATTCGATCACCGCCATGGAGCGGCTGATGGCCTTGAGCAGGCTTTCGCTCTCGTGCTCCTCCATCACCCGCTGGCTGATGTCGGAAGCCACCTTGATCACGCTGGTGACCTGGCGCTGCTCGTCCAGTACCGGCATGTAGCTGGCTTCCAGCCAGACTTCGCGGCCCGCCTTGTCGATGCGCTCGAAGGTACCGCTGATGGCCTTGCCCTGCCCCAGTTCACGCCACAGTTGCTGGTATTCGGCGCTTTTCGCGTAGCCAGGGTCGCAGAACAGCCGGTGGTGCTTGCCGCGCAACTCCTCGGCGCTGTAGCCCATGGCCTGGCAGAAGCGCTCATTGGCATCGAGGATCGTGCCGTCGGGGGTGAGCTCGATCATTGCCATGGAGCGGCTGATCGCCGCCAGCTTGGCCTGCAAGCTGGCCAAGGCCTCATGACTGCGCTGGATCTCGACCAGATCGGACTTGCGGTGGAAATCGAACATGACGCCGGGCTCCTGTATGCGCGGTGTCCTGAGCATAGATCGCCGTTAGCGCCATGCAAGCACAGTGCTATCACCTTGTAATTAATGCATTCATAGTACGGAGCGCGCTTCTTGACCAGGATGGGCAAGCGTCCGGGCTCAGGAGCTCTCCCGCACCATCAACTCGAAGCCCAGGTCCTGCTGCGCATTCGGCACCCGCTTGCCATCGAGCAACGCCAGCAACGCCTGCGCAGCACCGCGCCCCACGGCGGCCCGAGGCGTGCGAATCGAGGTCAGCCGCGGCACCATGTGCGCCGAAGCCGGCAGATCGTTGAAACCGACCATTGCCACCTGCCGCGGCACCTCCACCCCTTGGCGCAATGCCTGCAGCACCGCGCCCTGGGCCAGGTCGTCGTTGCAGAAGAAGATACCGTCGACATCTGGCGCCTGTTGCAGCAGCTGGCTGAACAACGCGCTGCCCAGGGCAATGGAAGAAGGCTCCGGCGCCAGCACTTCCAGCTCGGCCGCCTGCAAGCCGGCCTCGGCCAATGCCTGGCGGAACCCTTCGGCACGCTGCATCACCCGCGGGTCGAGCTGCGCGGCAATGAACGCCAGGCGCTTGCGCCCGCGCTCGATCAGGTGGCGGGCCGCGGCGCGCCCGGCCTGCTGCTGCGAGAAGCCGACCGACAACGCCCCGGCCTCGCCATTCAGTTCCATCATGTGCACACAGGGTACGCCACTGGCCGCCAGCATCTGCCGCGATGCCTCGCTGCGCTCGAAACCGGTCAACAGCATGCCGCAGGGCTGGTAGGCCAGGTAATTGCGGATGAGGTTCTCTTCTTCGGCAAGATCGTAGTGATAGTTGCCAATCAGCACCTCGAGCCCGCGTGGGCGCATGACCTCATGAATGGCTTCCAGGGTATCGATGAACAACTGGTTGGACAGCGACGGGATCAATACCACCACCGACTGGCTGCGCGCCGACGCCAGGGCGCGAGCTGCCGGGTTGGCCACATAGCCGAGGCTGGCCGCGGCAGCAACGACCTTTTCCACCAGCGTCGGCGCAACCGTGCTGACCCCACGCAGGGCGCGCGAGGCGGTAATCGGGGAAACCCCGGAAAGCCTGGCGACTTCTGCCAGGGTGGGACGACCTGTGGTACGGGAGCCGGTGCGAGACATGAATGTTGTAATTTTACTACTTGCAAGGAAAGGGAACGGCCACTAAGGTAGCGCTGTCTCAGGACGCAGGCAATGTAATCTTTGGTAGCAGCCACCGCGCGCTCGCCGCCAAGCGTCCATACTGCGTAAGGACAAGATCAATAACACCGGGGAGGTGGCTGTTCGTCGACGACGAGACAGCGCTATCTCACCCGCAGGAGGTACTGATGAATTCTCCCCTGTCCGCCATCGTGGTGATGGGCGTGGCCGGTTGCGGCAAAAGCTGCATCGGCGCTGCCATTGCCGCCCGAAGCGGCGGCCGCCTGATCGAAGGCGACGCTTTCCACCCTGCCGAAAACATCCGCAAGATGAGCGCTGGCATCCCCCTGGACGACAGCGACCGTGCCGGCTGGCTGGTGCGTCTTGGTCAGGAGCTGCAAGCCACGACCCAGGCCGGGGAACGTCCGATCCTGACCTGTTCGGCCCTCAAGCGCCGCTATCGCGACTCCCTGCGCGATGCCATGCCCGGGCTGGTGTTCGTGTTCCTCGAGTTGTCACCCGCCGAGGCGGAAAAACGCGTGCTGGCCCGCCCCGGGCATTTCATGCCGGCGAGCCTCATCGACAGCCAGTTCGCTGCCCTCGAGGCGCCACACGGCGAACCCCTGACTATCGCGCTTGACGCCACCCAGCCCATCGAAGCGCTTGCCGAAGCGGTGGACAGCTGGCTAAAGGGCCGCGGTGAGCCGGGCCTGGCACAAACCGCCTGACCGTGGCGGCTTTCCCGGCCCACCCAAGACAGCGCTACCCTGCCCCATAAGCGCAAGCAAAGTTACAAAAAAGCTACGCCAAAACAACGATAAGACCGAGGCCTTCAAACCATGTTCGGACTGGCTACTGATACCTTCCTGCTGCTCGACGCGCTGGTTACCATCGTCGGGCTGATCCTGCTGATCACCCACTTCAAAGTCCACCCCTTCGTCGCCCTGACCATCGCGGCCGGCTTCCTTGGCCTGACCTCCGGCATGCCGGTGGCCAAGGTCATGAAATCGTTCCAGGACGGTTTTGGCGGCGTGCTGGGCTTCGTCGGCATCGTGCTTGCCCTGGGCACCATGCTTGGCAAGCTGATGGCCGACTCCGGGGGGGCCGACCAGATCGCGCAAACCCTCATCCGTGCCTTCGGCAAGAAGAACGTGCACTGGGCGATGATGTTCGCTGCCTTCCTGGTGGGCATCCCGCTGTTCTTCGAGATCGGCTTCGTGCTGCTGATTCCGCTGGTGTTCATCGTCGCCCGGCGTTCCGGCGTGTCGCTGATCAAGATCGGCATTCCACTGCTGGCCGGTCTGTCGGTGGTGCACGGCCTAGTGCCCCCGCACCCGGGCCCGCTGCTGGCGATCGGCATCTTCCATGCCGACATCGGCAAGACCATCTTCTATGGCCTGATCGTGGCGCTGCCTACCGCCATCATCGCCGGCCCGCTGTTCGGTAACTTCATTTCCCGCTACATCCCGGGCACCCCGTCCCAGGAGCTGATGGACCAGATCGCCAAGGAGTCCGACCAGGGCAACCTGCCGAGCTTCACCATCACCCTGGTCACCGTGCTGCTGCCGGTGGTGCTGATGCTGCTGAAGACCTTCGCCGACGTGGTGCTGCCAGCCGAGCACATCGTGCGCCAGTGGATGGACCTGATCGGCCACCCCATCACCGCCCTGCTCGCTGCCCTGCTGCTGGCCTTCTACACCTTCGGCTCGGCCCGTGGCTTCAACCGCCAGCAGATCATGAAGATGCTTGACCAGAGCCTGGCACCGACCGCGGCGATCGTGCTGATCGTGGGTGCCGGCGGCGGCTTCAAGCAGATGCTGGTAGACACCGGCGTGGGCAACGTGATCGGGCAGATGGCCGTGCAGGCGGAGATTTCGCCGATCATGCTGGCCTGGCTGGTAGCGGCGGTAATCCGCATCGCCACCGGTTCCGCGACGGTCGCCACCATCACCGGCGCGGGCATCGTCGCACCGGTGATCGACCTGGTGCCTGGGGTCAACCGTGAGCTGCTGGTGCTGGCCACCGGCGCCGGCTCGTTGATACTGTCCCATGTCAACGACGCCGGTTTCTGGCTGGTGAAGCAGTACTTCAACATGACCGTGGCGGAAACCTTCAAGACCTGGAGCATGATGGAGACCATCCTGTCGATCGTCGGCATCATCTTCATCATGTTGCTGTCGCTGGTGGTGTAACCGTTGATCGGGGTAATGGCACCTTGAAGCTTCGGGTAGGGCCGAACGGAAGTATCAGCCCTACCAGAAGCAAAGGAGCCTGCCATGCCCCGCTCAAGCATCCTGCTGATTGCCCTGCTCGCCGCGCCATTGGCCATCGCTGCCGGCACCGGCCCCACCTACCCCGACGACCCGCACAACCCGGCGCCCAAGCCGGGCGCGGACAGCACCCTCAACCCGATCGAAAAGCCCATGCCGCGGGACACCGACCCACGCATAAAAGGCAACGACCCGGACAGCCCGCCCGCTGAACAGAATGACAACCGGGATTTGCCGGGGATGGATGGCAGTGGCTCGGAAGGTACCGGGCGACAGGGAGCAGCCGATAATCAGCGTTGATCAATGCCCCTGAATGCAACTGTCTTGCTCAAATTCCAAAAGTTGCCGCAATCCCTGTAGGAGCGGCTTTAGCCGCGAAGAATCCAACACGGTGCATGGCACCGGCTGCGCCGGTGTTCGCGGCTAAAGCCGCTCCCACAGGGGCCCCTGTACGGCCCATTATCCGATGCTCACCACTGGCGCTTGTCCGGCCTGGTCAGTCCCAGTTTCTCGATCCGGTAACGCAGCATGTCCCGCGACAGCCCGAGCATGCGCGCCGACTTGGTCACGTTCCAGTCCGTGCGGTCCAGGGTCTTGCACACCAGGTCGCGCTCCATGTCCGGCAGGCTGGTGCCGGGCTCGGGTTCGTGCCGGGGCATCTCGAACACCGCAGGCGCCGCCTGTTGCACCAGCGGCTCGTCGATCAGGGTCATGCACAGGTTGAGCTGATGCGCCTGCACCACCTCGTTCGGTGCCAGCAGCACGGTCTGCTCCAGCATGTTGCGCAGTTCGCGCACATTGCCTGGCCAGCTGTAACCGAGCATCAGGTTTTCCGCCTCGGCGGAAAAACGCAGGTTCGGCTTGCCATAACGACGGCCATGATGGGCCAGGAAATGCCGCGCCAGCAGCAACACGTCCTGCCCGCGGGCATACAGGCGCGGTACCTTCAGGGCGATGATGCGCAGGCGGAAGAACAGGTCGCGGCGGAACTTGCCCTGCTGCACCATCTGCTCCAGGTTGCAGTTGGTAGCGCTGATCACCCGCAGGTCGACCTTGCGCTCCTTCACCGCGCCGATCCGGCGGATACTGCGGTCTTCCAGCAACTTGAGCAGCTTGGCCTGCAGCACCAGGTCCATCTCGCCAATCTCGTCGAGGAACAAGGTGCCGCCATCGGCAGCCTCCACCAGGCCCACCCGGCGCTCCTTGGCATCGGTAAAGGCGCCCTTCTCGTGGCCGAACAGCTCGGCCTCCAGCAGGTTGGCCGGGATCGAGGCACAGTTGAACTCGATGAACGGCCCCTTGCTGCGCGAACCATCGAAATGCAGGGCGCGGGCCACCAGCTCCTTGCCGGTACCGGTCTCGCCTTCGATCAGCACCGGTGGCAAATCATCGCTGGCCATGCGCCGCTCGGCATCCAGCACCTGGCGCAGGGTGTGCTTGAGGGTAAGCATCGTCGGTGATTCGCCGATCAACGCCTGCAACCCGGACTTCTGCGCCTCGCGCTCCTGGTAGAACGACAACGTGCGCTCCATGCGCTCGGCAGCCAGTGCCTTGTCCAAGGTCAGCTTGAGCTCGGCCAGCACCACCGGCTTGGTCAGGTAATGGAAGGCGCCTTCCTTCATTGCCTGCACGGCATCTTCAACATTGCCGTAGCCGGTCATCATGATCACTTTCAGGTCCGGCACCTGCGCCACCAAGGTACGCAGCAGGTCGTGCCCGCTCATGCCCGGCAGCGAGTTGTCGGTCAGCACCGCATCGGGCTGGCCCCGCTTGATCTGCTCCAGCGCCAGTTCCGCGCTGTGGCACACGGTGACCTCGAAGCCCTTGAGGCTGAGGTAGGTGCGAATGTTGTCGGCGAGAATTTCATCATCCTCGACCACCAGGATGCTGTGCTCCATGGTCCCCTCCCGCTGCGATATTGAATGTGAGGCTGACGCGGGTTCCTTCCTCTTCGCGGCTGCTCAGGCTGACCGAGCCGCCAAAACGTTCCATGATGCGTTTGACCAGGGCCAGGCCTACGCCGAGGCCGCCCTGCTTGGTGGTGTAGAACGGCTTGAACACCATCCGTTCCTGCTGTTGGCTCATGCCCTTGCCGGTATCGCTGAGGACGAACTCGGCACGCTGCCCATCCTGCACATTGACCTGGGCACGCAGCATGCCGCCTTCGGGCATGGCTTCCAGGGCATTGGAAAACAGGGTGTTGAGAATTTGCGTAAGCTGTAGCGGCTGGCTGGCCACCCATTGTGACCGGGGGCCTTCGTAGCAGAAGTGCACGCCGTTGCGTTCGATCTGCTGGGCGAAGGCCAGGTGGGTGTCCTCGATGGCCGTCACCAGGTCCACGGCCTCGGCGTCGTCACTGGTCGGGCGCAGCGACACCAGCAAGTCACGCACCCAGCGCGACATGCGGTCGACCTGGCTGATGATGTCGGTGATGTTCTTCTGCGCCGCGGGGTTGGCGATTTCCTGGGCCAGTTCGGCGCTGGAGCGGATGTTGGCCAGCGGGTTGCGCAAGCTATGCGCCACCGCCGAGGACATCTCGCCCAGGGCCACATAGGTTTCACTGGCCACCAGCCGATCCTGCTGCAGGTGCAGCAGCTGCGCCGCGCGGCGCACGATCCAGAACAGGCCGAAGTAGACCAGCGCCCCGCCCACCAGGGTCGAGGCCCAGATCAGCACATAGCCGCGCTGGATGCGCCGCACCAGGTCTTGCGGCTCCTTGTAGATCTCCACCATCGCCAGCACCTGCTCGCCCTGGCTGTCGAACAGCGGGATGTAGTTCTCGATGAACAGGTAGCGCGGCTCACGCTGGAACTTCTGCTCTTCGCGGTCATCGTCGGCCTGGTGGTAGCTGGCCGACACCGCCTTGCGCGAGCGGAAGGCGCGGTCGAGGTCACCATCGGCCTCGATGCGCTTGCCGATCAGCTCCCGGTTGGTCGACCAGACGATGGTACGGTCGCGGGCATAAACGTTGGCCAGCAAGGTGTCCGGCAGGTGCTCGACATGGTCGAGGAACTCGACCCGGGTAGATTCAGCCAGGTCCGGGGTGAACTGCAGGTGCTGCTGGTCCAGGCGCGGGTCAAGCAACTCGCCCATGGTGGTGCCCGGCGGCAACTGCGAATGGCGCACTTCGGCCTGGGCCATGGCCTGGATGAACTGGGCGGTGAGCAGGGCATCGCGCTCGACGCTGTCACGCACCACGAAACGCGTCGACACATAACCCAGCCCGCCTGCCACCGAGGCGATGATCAGCAGGCTGATGACCGAGAACCAGCGCAGCAGGTTGAATTCGCGCAATGGCACGGCCACACCGCTGGCGGTAGTCCTGGCCTTGTCTGGCACTTCATTATCCAGCATCTGCATCGCGTGCTTCCCGCGCAGGGCGTCCGTTCAGAAATGCATCAAGGCGACGAACAGTAGCCAATTGATAGCACTCCACCCGTGCAGCCGCAGCTGCCATTTGTCGTGTGTTGCACTCCGCCTGTCACGTTGCAAGAACCCAGCCAGCCACCCGGGTGATTTGATTAGTTGTTTATAATCAATATGTTAATGAATTTTCCTAGATTCGCATGGAGGATAATCCCCCACATTTGGGGATTTTCACCCCAAAAAGATAAGTCCTTTATAAACAGCAAGATACGAATATTTATCAATGTAAATTATCAGGATTCCATCAGCCGGAAACTCAACGAAACCCGGGTGCCATTGCCTTCACTGCTGCTGAGCCGGACGCTGCCACCGAAGCGTTCCATGATGCGTTTCACCAACACCAGGCCCACGCCCAGCCCACCCTGCTTGGTGGTGAAGAAAGGCCGGAAGGCCATGCGCTGCTGCTCTTCGTTCATGCCTTTGCCGTTGTCGGACAGGCGCAGGGTCAGGTTACGCCGGTCATGGCGCACCACCTCGACACGCAACCGCCCACCCTGCTCCATCGACTCCAGGGCGTTGGCGATCAGGCTGCTGAAAATCTGCCGCAGTAACACCGGGTGCCCCAGCACCTGCACCGCCGGTAACGGTTGCAGGTCCAGGCTCACGCCGCCACGCGCCAGCAGCACCGCGTAGGTCTGCAGGCTTTCCTGCAATGCCAGCGGCAAATCCACCGCCACTGCCTCATCGTTGAGCGGGCGCAATGACTGCAACATCTGGCGGATCCACTGCGACATGCGGTCGACCTGGCTGATGATGTCGTTGACATTGCGCTGCGCCGGGCCGTCGTCGAACGCCTGGGCCAGCTCGGCACTGGAACGGATGCTGGCCAGCGGGTTGCGCAGGCTGTGGGCTACCGCCGAGGACACCTCGCCCAGTGCCACATAGGTTTCGTTGCTGATCAGCCGTTTCTGCTGCACCGACAGCAGGCGCGCGGCGCGGTGCATGATGCCGTACAGGCCGACGTAGACCAGCCCGGCACCGACGGTGATCGCCAGCCAGATCAGGATCAGGCCATGCTCGATGCGCACGATCAGGTCATGGGGCTCCTTGTAGATCTCGACCATCGCCGTGACCTGCTCGCCATCGGCATCGAACAGCGGAATGTAGTTCTCGATGAACAACTGCTCGGGTGGGATGACGAACTTCTGCTCGGCGCGGGCCTGTTCGAAGTTGTGGTAGCTGGCCGAGACTCGCATCTTGTATTCGAAGGCCTGCTCCAGGTCCTGGTCGCCTTCGATCAGCTTGCCGACCAGCGCCGGGTTGCTGGACCAGATCACCGTACGGTCCGGGGCATAGATGTTGGCCAGCAGCATGTCGGGCAGGTGGGCGATGTGGTCGAGGAACTCGCCACGCGCCCTGCGCCGGGCGTCCGGGTCGACATCGAGCAGGTTGGCGCGGTCGATGCGCGGGTCGAGCAGTTCACCCATGGTGCGCACATTGGGGATCGACACATGGCGCACTTCGGCATCGGCGATGGAGGTAATGAATTGCGCGGTGAGCAAGGCATCGCGCTCGATGCTCTCGTCAATGATGAAACGGCTGGAAATCAACCCCAGCCCGACCGCTACCGAGAGGATGATGGCCAGGCTGACCCAGGCGTACCAGCGCAGCAGGTTGAACGGCTTGCGTGGGGTGGCCAGTTCGTTACCGGCGGGTACTTCAATAGCGTCGGAACGAGGGGCGATGTCCATGGCGGACTCCACAACTGGGCACCTTCAGAAGGTTATAGCCCAGAGTTGGGGAAACCATCGGGTCAGCTTGGTGGCATCCGCCGAAGGGTATTGTTTTGTTTCCCGTACTGAACGCACCTGCCTTGCAAAAATCCAGATGCTCACACGGTCCCTGTGGGAGCGGCTTTAGCCGCGAACACCGGCGCAGCCGGTGCCATGCACCGCGTTGGATTCTTCGCGGCTAAAGCCGCTCCCACAGGGTACGCGGATTGCTTGCAATTTCAGTTATCAAAGGGCTGGGCCATCTCCCACAGGGGGCGCACCAGCTTTGTAAGAGGCTACAGAGGCTAATCACCCGTCAACCCCTGCAACCGGCGGTACTCCCGCAGCACATTCGGTACATAGCGCCGGGTCTCGGCAAACGGCGGTACCGCACCACGGCGCAGCACGGCTTCGGGGCCGGCGTTGTAGGCTGCCACGGCCAGGGTGATGTCATTGTCGAACAAGTTGAGCATGCGCTTGAGGTAGCGGGCCCCGCCCTGCACGTTGTCTTCCGGGTCCAGGCGGTTTTCCACGCCCATCTCGCGGGCGGTATCCGGCATCAGTTGCATCAGCCCCACGGCGCCCGCCGGTGAACGGGCCTTGGGGTTGTAGCCGGACTCGGCCTTGATCACCGCATGCAGCAACGCCGGGGGGACGTCGTGGGTACGCGCCGCGGCGGCGACCAGCTTGGCGTAGGGGCGGCCGGTGATGAGCTGCGCGTTGGCCGGGCCGGCCTGGGCCTTCGGCTCGCTGATCACCGTTTCATAGAGGCGCCCGGGTCGATGGACGTTGGTCAGTATGTAGCTGCCTTTGGCGTCGATGGAAATGTACACATCGGCCTGGGCAGCACCTGCCACCAGCCAGATCAAACCGAGAATGAGTCCACGCATGTCGGTCGCCTCTTCGTGGTACCCCCAAATTTGGGGGATATACCCCGGAAAACCCGAGGTCGATGACCACGACGCAAGCACTGTGCCGCTTTGCATACCGCATGGTGCAAGGCGCCAGCGCAGGCGTGCACGGCTGTTGCATGGAGCCTGCAAAAGCTTGTCCCCATGCAGCGGAGGGCTTCACCATGCAGCGCAGAACCAACCCTCAACGTGGCTTCACCCTGCTTGAACTCCTGGTGGTGCTGGTGGTGCTCGGCCTGTTGGCCGGTATCGTCGCGCCCAAGTACTTCAGCCAGCTCGGCCGCTCCGAGGCCAAGGTAGCGCGGGCGCAGATAGAGGGGCTGAGCAAGGCCCTGGACCTGTACCGCCTCGAAGTCGGCCACTACCCCAGCAGTGAGCAAGGCCTGCAGGCCCTGGTGATCGCCCCCAGTGGCGAAGCGCGCTGGACCGGCCCGTACCTGCAGAAGGCCGTGCCGCAAGACCCGTGGGGCCGCGCGTACATCTACCGGCAACCCGGCGAGAACGGCGGCGAGTACGACCTGCTGTCGATGGGCAAGGACGGCCAGCCCGGTGGCGACGGGGAAAACGCCGAAATCACCAGTTGGCAGTAGGGAGAACGACCATGCGCTACAGCCTCAAGGCCCTGGGCAGGCAGGGTGTGGTGCAGTTGCAGATCGACGCCGAGGACGCCGACCAGGCCCGCCGCCAGGCCGAGGACCAGGGCCTGCGCGTGCTCAGCCTGCGCGGCCACGGCGGCGCCTTGCGCGGCATGGCCTGGCGCCGCGAAGCAAGCTTTGACCTGGTGCTGTTCAGCCAGGAACTTTCAACCCTGCTCAACGCCGGCCTGCCGCTGATCGACGCGCTGGAGAGCCTGGCGGAAAAGGCCCCCGCAGCGGCAACGCGCAAAGTGCTCGCCGAACTGGTCCGCCAACTGTACGAAGGCCGCTCGCTGTCCCAGGCCCTGGGCCAGCAGCCACGGGTATTCCCGCCGCTGTACGTGGCGCTGGTGCAATCCAGCGAGCGTACCGGCGCGCTGGGCGACGCCCTCGCCCGCTACATCAGCTACCGCCAGCGCCTGGACCTGGTACGGCAGAAGCTGGTGGGCGCCTCGGTGTACCCGTTGCTGCTATTGCTGGTGGGCGGTGGCGTGGTGCTGTTCCTGCTTGGCTACGTGGTGCCGCGTTTCAGCCAGGTATTCGAGGGCATGGGCACCGAGTTGCCCTGGCTGTCTCGGCTACTGATGCAGATCGGCCTGTTCTTGCATGCCCAGCAACTGCCACTGGCGTTGGGCACCCTCGGCGCGGTCACGGCGCTGTGGCTGCTGCGCCGCCAGCCACGGGTGCGGCGCTGGGCAGCCTGCCAGCTGCGGCGCCTGCCGGCACTGCACCAACGCCTGATGATGTACGAACTGGCGCGCTTCTACCGCTCGTTGGGCATCCTGCTGCAAGGCGGCATCCCCATCCTCACCGCCATGGGCATGGCCCGCGGCCTGCTCGGCAGCGCGGCGGCCCAGGGCCTGGAGCACGCCAGCCAGCGGGTCGGCGAAGGGTTGCCGCTGTCCGACGCGCTGGAGGCCGGGCAACTGGTCACGCCGGTATCGCTGCGCCTGCTGCGGGCCGGCGAGCAGTCCGGCAACCTGGGCGAGATGCTGGAGCGCTGCGCCGACTTCCATGACCAGGAAATCGGCCGCTGGGTGGAATGGTTCGTCAAACTGTTCGAACCACTGCTGATGACCTTCATCGGCCTGCTGATCGGCCTGATCGTGATCCTGATGTACATGCCGATCTTCGAACTGGCCTCGAGCATTCACTGAATGGCCAGGCCCAGGCTTTCACGCAGGGTGGTGCCCTCGTAGGCGGTGCGGTATACCCCGCGCTCCTGCAGCAGCGGCACCACTTGCTCGGTAAAGCGGCGGAACTGCCCGGGGTGGCCGATATAGATGTTGAAACCGTCCAGCGCCCGCGCCTCGAACCACTCGGCCATTCTGGCCGCTACCGTTGCCGGCGAACCGACGAAGGCCCCCGGCCGCAACTGGCGGCCGAACTCCACCGCCTGGCGCAAGCTCAAGCCCTGCTCCCGTGCCTGGTCGGCAATACGCCTGGCGTTGGTGAAAAAGCTGCTGCGCGCGTGCTCCAGGCTTTCTTGCGGGAATGGCGCATCGAGGTCGTACTGGCTGAAGTCGTGCCAGCCGAAGTTGCGCCCGAACTCCTTGAGCGCCAGCTCGAAGCTGTGGTCCTGCTGGTGGTAATGGCGCTCGATCTCGCGGGCGTGTTCGTCGGTGTCGCCGACATAGATCTCGGCCCCGGGCAATACCAGCAGCTGCTCGGGGTCACGCCCCAGCCGCGCGGCGCGGCCCTTCACATCACGGTAGAACGCCTGGCCCTGCTCGATGCTGGCGGCGTGGGTAAAGATCACATCCGCCGTGGCGGCCCCAAGGTCACGCCCCTGCTGCGAATCGCCGGCCTGGAAGATGACCGGCTGGCCCTGGGGCGAGCGCTGGATGTTCAACGGCCCCACCACCGAGAAGTGCTCGCCCTTGTGGTTCAGGGCATGCATCCGGCTGGGGTCGAGGAACTGCCCGGTGGCCCGGTTGCGCGGGAAGGCGCCGTCTTCATAGGAGCGCCACAGGCCCTGCACCACCGCGACGTGCTCCTGGGCGCGGGCATAGCGGGTGTCGTAGTCGTAGTGCTCGTCACGGCCATAGTTGCCGGCGGTGCCGGCGTCGCCACTGGTGACCACGTTCCAGCCGGCGCGGCCCTTGCTGATCAGGTCCAGCGAGGCGAGGCGGCGGGCGACGTTGAAGGGTTCGTTGTAGGAAGTGGTCAGGGTGCCGACCAGGCCGATGTGGCGTGTGCTTACCGCCAGCGCCGAGAGCAGGGTCAGCGGCTCCAGGCGGTTGAGGTAATGGGACGGCGAGCCGGGGGTGATGTACTGGCTGTCGACGATGAACATCAGGTCGAACAACGCCGCCTCGGCCTGGCGGGCGATGTCGATGTACCAGTCGATATTGACGCTGGCGTCGGCAGGCAGCTCCGGGTCGAGCCACAGGTTGTGCCGGCCAGGGCCACCGCAGCCCATGGTCAGGGCGCCAAGCTTGATCTTGCGGGTGGTCATGGGTATTCCTCGGAAATGGTGGTGGCTGTGCCGGCCTCTTCGCGGGTAAACCCGCTCCCACAGGAAGTGCGCAGTATTCGAGTGCTGCACTGCCCCTGTGGGAGCGGGTTTACCCGCGAAAGGGCCAGTACAGGCGTAGTCAGTGCTCGAACGCCGCCGCGAACGAGGTATCGAACAGGCTGGCCGCCGGGTAGGCCTTGATCAGCCCCAGCCCGGCAAAGAAGTCCACGGTCTTCTGCGCCTCCACGATCACCTGCGGGTTCAGTGCCGCCACATCGGTACGCGCCCTGGCAAACCAGGCCCGGGCGATATCGCGGTCGGCACGGGTGCGCTTGGCCCAGGCATCGGCATACGCCTCGGTGTGGGCGGGGTCGCTCAGGGTCCAGTCACGGGCCTTCTTCAGGCGCTGGAGAAAATCACTGATCTGCGCCCGCTTGGCCTCCACCGCCTTGGCATTGGCCACCACGAAACTCTGTGCCGGGATCAGCCCTTCGGCCGTGGCCAGCACCCGCGCCCCTTGGCGCTCCTGCTGGGTGACATAGGGTTCCCAGGTGGCGATCACATCCACCGAACCACCATCCAGGGCATGCGACGCATCCAGGGCGCTGAGGTAGCGCAGCTCCAGGGCGTCACGCGGCACCGCCGCCTTGTCCAGCGCGCTGAACAACAGCTGCTGGCTCCAGGAACCCTTCCAGATCGCCGCGCGCTTGCCACGCAGGTCTTCGAGGCGGTGAATGTTCGAGTCCTTGCGTGCCAGGATGGCCACGCCCTCCAGATTCTGCCGGCTGACCGCAATCACCTTGATCGGCGCACCCAGCGCACCGAGGAACAACGGCGGCGCATCGCCCAGCAGGCCGATGTCCAGGCTGCCCACGTTCAGCGCCTCGGCCACCGGCGAGCCGGCGGTGAACTGCTTCCATTCCAGGGTATAGGGCAGGTCGTCGAGCACGCCGGCCGCTTCCATCACGGCGCGGGCATTGAAGCTCTGGTCGCCAACCACCAGGGTTTGCGCGGCGGCCGCCAGGCTGAGGGAGCTGGCCAGCACACCGGCGGCCAATTGCTTGAGGTATCGCACGTTCGTCTCCAGGTACCGTCGAGGTACATAAGGCCGATCCGCGCGTGCGGTCTCGTGGGGTAATCGCGGGGCTTGCTGTTCGTTGCGCCCATTTCAAAACAGATCAGCCAAGCTGTAAATGCATTTTTTGCATATTAGCTTATGAATATTTTTACTTTTAAGAATACTCACCGCATTTGCTAGGGTTTAACCAAACCGTCAGCCGAGCCTGAACCATGAGCCAACCCCTGCGCCTCGAGCGCCTGCGTCACTTCATCGACGCACTTTCGCAACTGCTGGACCGGGAAACCGATGAAGCCACCCTCCTCGACCAGGGCCAGGGCCTGCTGCGCAGCCTGGTCGCCCATGACGACTGGCTGCCCGAGGCGCTGGCGCAGCCGGACCCGGCCCGTTACCAGCAATACCTGCTGCATTGCGATTCGCGCCAGCGCTTTTCCATCGTCAGTTTCGTCTGGGGGCCAGGCCAGCAGACGCCGATCCACGACCACCGGGTGTGGGGCCTGATTGGCATGTTGCGTGGCGCCGAATACTCGCAAGGCTTTGTCCGTAGCGAGCACGGTACGTTGCTGCCGGCAGGCGAGCCGGTGCGCATCGACCCCGGCCACGTGGAGGCCGTATCGCCGCGCATCGGTGATATCCACCAGGTCAGCAACGCCTTCGCCGACCAGGTGTCGATCAGCATTCACGTGTATGGCGCCAACATCGGCGCCGTCAGCCGTGCCGTGTACCTGCCCGACGGCAGCGAGAAACCGTTCATTTCCGGCTATTCCAACACCCTTCTGCCCAATATCTGGGACCTGTCCAAAGAGAACCCTGCCCCATGAGTACCGTAGCCACCCGCGCCTTCCACGACATTCGTCGGGCATTGCTGGCCCATGAAGAACTGGCGCTGATCGATGTACGCGAGGAAGACCCGTTCGCCCAGGCACACCCGTTGTTCGCCGCCAACATTCCGTTGTCGAAACTGGAGCTGGAGGTGTTTGCCCGGGTCCCCCGGCGCGACACCGCCATCACCCTGTATGACGACGGCGAAGGCCTGGCGGCCCAGGCCGGCGAGCGTCTGACGGCACTGGGCTACAGCGATGTGGCACTGCTCGAAGGTGGCCTGGCCGGCTGGCGCGCAGCAGGCGGCGAACTGTTCCGCGACGTCAACGTGCCGAGCAAGGCCTTTGGCGAACTGGTGGAAAGCGTGCGCCACACCCCATCGCTGGCGGCCGAACAGGTGCAAGCGCTGCTGGATGCCAAGGCCGATGTGGTGGTGCTCGACGCCCGCCGCTTCGACGAATACCAGACCATGAGCATCCCGGGTGGCATCAGCGTCCCGGGTGCCGAACTGGTGCTGCGGGTGGCCGAGCTGGCGCCCGACCCTGCCACCCAGGTGATCGTCAATTGCGCCGGGCGCACCCGCAGCATCATCGGCACCCAGTCGCTGGTCAACGCCGGCATCCCCAACCCGGTGGCGGCCCTGCGCAACGGCACCATTGGCTGGACCCTGGCCGGGCAAACCCTGGCCCACGGCCAGCAACGGCGCTTCGCCGAGGTTACCGACAGCACCCGTGCCGATGCCGCACAGCGCGCGCGCAGCGTGGCCGACCGCGCCGGCGTGGCCCGCCTGGAGCCCGAAGGCCTGGCCGCCTGGCAGGCTGATACCAGCCGCACCACCTACCTGTTCGACGTACGCACGCCCGAGGAATACGCCCAGGGCCACCTGCCGGCCAGCCGCAGCGTGCCGGGCGGGCAGCTGGTGCAGGAAACCGACCATGTCGCCAGCGTACGCGGGGCGCGCATCGTGCTGGTGGACGATGACGGCGTGCGGGCCAACATGAGCGCTTCGTGGCTGGCGCAGATGGGCTGGCAGGTGGCAGTGCTGGACGGTTTGTCAGCGGCGGACTTCAGTGCAGCCGGCGAGTGGCAGGCGCCGCAGCCGGTGTTGCCAGCGGTGACCGAAATCGGTGTCGAGCAGCTGGAGGACTGGCTGCAAGCGCCAGGCACCGTGCTGCTGGACTTCACCAGCAGTGCCAACTATGTGAAACGGCACATTCCAGGCGCTTACTGGGCGATCCGCGCGCAGTTGCCACAGGTGCTGGAGCGCTTGCCGGTAGCCGAGCGCTATGTGCTGACCTGCGGCAGCAGCCTGCTGGCGCGCTTTGCGGCGCTGGACTTGCAGGCACTGACGCAAACCCCGGTGTACGTGCTGGACGGTGGCACGGCGCGCTGGATCGCGGCGGGCAAGGCGGTGGAGAGCGGCGAAACGCGCTTGGCCGTGGCGCGTACCGACCGTTATCGCCGGCCTTATGAAGGGACGGACAACCCGCACGAAGCGATGCAGGGGTATCTGGACTGGGAGTTCGGCTTGATTGCCCAGCTGGAGCGCGATGGCACCCATGGGTTCCGCGTATCGAGCTGAGATTGCCGGGGGCGCGTTGCGCCCCTTTCGCGACACAAGGCCGCTCCTACAGGGGAACGCGTAAGCTGTAGGAGCGGCCTTGTGTCGCGATGGGCTGCAACGCAGCCCCAGAAATCCCAACCATGCCGCAAATCGATGAACGACTCACACATATCATTCATCGTGATAATAACCTTCGCCCCGTTCGATTCGTGCATCACGCGCAAGACACTCACACTCCGCCCACTACTAATACATTGGCGGAGTTCTCCATGGAACAATCACTCAAACCCTTGCGCTTCCCCCTCGCTGCCCTGGCAGTGGTGGTGATCAGCGCTTGCGGTCGAACCCCCGACGCCGTGCAGGCTCCCGCCGCGCCGAAGGTCAGTGTGGCCAAGGTGATCGAGCAACCGATCAACGAATGGGACGAGTTCACCGGCCGCCTCGAAGCCCCGGAAACCGTCGAGGTTCGCCCGCGGGTCTCCGGCCAGATCGACCTGGTGGCCTTCACTGAAGGCGCCCAGGTCAAGAAAGGCGACCTGCTGTTCCAGATCGACCCACGCCCGTTCCAGGCAGACGTCCGCCGCCTCGAAGCCCAGCTACAGCAAGCCAAGGCCACCGCCATCCGCAGCGCCAACGAAGCCCGCCGTGGCGAACGCCTGCGTGACAGCAACGCCATTTCCGCAGAACTGGCCGAATCGCGTAGCAGCGCCGCCGCCGAAGCCCGCGCCGGGGTCGACGCGATCCAGGCCCAGCTCGACCTGGCACGCCTGAACCTCAGCTTCACCCGTGTCACCGCGCCCATCAGCGGCCGCGTCAGCCGCGCCCAGTTCACCGCCGGCAACATCGTTACCGCCGATGTCACCCCGCTGACCAGCGTGGTCTCCACCGACAAGGTCTACGCCTACTTCGACGCCGACGAGCGCGTTTACCTCAAGTACACCCAGCTGGCCCGCGAAGGCCAGCGCGGCCAGAGCACCCCGGTGTACCTGGGCCTGACCAACGAAACCGGCAACCCGCACCTGGGCCAGATGAACTTCGTCGACAACCAGGTCAACCCGCGCACCGGCACCATCCGGGGCCGTGCCGTGTTCGACAACAGCGACGGCCAGTTCACCCCAGGCCTGTATGCACGCCTGAAGCTGGTGGGCAGCGCCCAGTACGAGGCCGTGCTGATCAACGACGAAGCCGTGGGCACCGACCTTGGCAAGAAGTTCGTGCTGGTCATGGACAAGGACAACAAGGCCGCCTACCGCGCCGTGGAGCTGGGGCCGAAGCTGGAAGGCCTGCGCATCGTGCGCAGCGGCCTGGGCAAGGACGACCGCATCGTGGTCAAGGGCCTGCAGCGCGTACGCCCTGGCTCACCGGTCACCCCGGAAGAGACACCGATGGCCAGCGAACAGACCCTCGCCGCCCTCGCCCAGCAGCGCCAGGCCCTGGAGGCCAGCAACCCGGCGCCGAAGGTGGCGGGCAACAACGTGAAAGTCGCCAGCGCCCAGGCGCCACGCGGTTAAGGGACCACACCGATGAACTTCTCGAAATTCTTCATTACCCGGCCAATCTTCGCCGCGGTGCTGTCGCTGGTGCTGCTGATCGCGGGTTCGATCTCGCTGTTCCAGCTGCCGATCAGCGAATACCCCGAAGTGGTGCCACCCACCGTGGTGGTGCGCGCCAACTTCCCCGGCGCCAACCCCAAGGTCATCGGCGAAACCGTCGCCGCGCCACTGGAGCAGGCGATTACCGGCGTGGAGAACATGCTCTACATGTCCTCCCAGTCCACCGCTGATGGCAAGCTGACGCTGACCATCACCTTCGCCCTGGGCACCGACCTGGACAACGCCCAGGTGCAGGTGCAGAACCGCGTCACCCGCACCCAGCCCAAGCTGCCCGAAGAAGTGACCCGCATCGGTATCACCGTCGACAAGGCCTCGCCCGACCTGACCATGGTCGTGCACCTGACCTCGCCGGACAACCGCTACGACATGCTCTACCTGTCCAACTACGCCATCCTCAACATCAAGGACGAGCTGGCGCGCCTGGGCGGCGTGGGCGATGTGCAGCTGTTCGGCATGGGCGACTACTCGCTGCGCGTGTGGCTGGACCCGAACAAGACTGCTTCGCGCAACCTCACCGCCAGTGATGTGGTGGCTGCGATCCGCGAACAGAACCGCCAGGTGGCCGCCGGCCAGCTGGGCGCCCCTCCCGCCCCGGGTTCGACCAGCTTCCAGCTGTCGATCAACACCCAGGGTCGTCTGGTCAATGAGGAAGAGTTCGAGAACATCATCATCCGCGCCGGTGCCGATGGCGAAATCACCCGCCTGAAGGACATCGCCCGGGTCGAACTCGGCTCCAGCCAGTACGCCCTGCGTTCGCTGCTGAACAACCAGCCGGCGGTGGCCATCCCGATCTTCCAGCGTCCAGGCTCCAACGCCATCGAGATCTCCGACGAAGTGCGGGCGAAGATGGCCGAGCTGAAGAAGGACTTCCCCGAGGGCATGGACTACAGCATCGTCTATGACCCGACCGTGTTCGTCCGTGGTTCCATCGAAGCCGTGGTACACACCCTGTTCGAAGCGCTGGTGCTGGTCGTGCTGGTCGTCATCCTGTTCCTGCAGACCTGGCGTGCCTCGATCATCCCGCTGATGGCCGTGCCGGTATCGCTGATCGGTACCTTTGCCGTGATGCACCTGTTCGGCTTCTCGCTCAACGCGCTGTCATTGTTCGGCCTGGTCCTGGCCATCGGTATCGTGGTGGACGACGCCATCGTCGTGGTGGAAAACGTCGAACGCAACATCGGCCTGGGCCTGAAACCGCTGGAGGCCACGCAAAAGGCCATGGGCGAAGTGACCGGGCCGATCATCGCCACCGCCCTGGTGCTGTGCGCCGTGTTCGTGCCTGCCGCGTTCATTTCCGGCCTGACCGGGCAGTTCTACAAGCAGTTCGCCCTGACCATCGCCATTTCCACAGTCATTTCGGCATTCAACTCGCTGACCCTGTCGCCGGCCCTGGCTGCCGTGCTGCTGAAGGACCACCATGCGCCCAAGGACCGTTTCTCGCGGTTCCTGGAAAAACTGCTGGGCAGCTGGCTGTTCGCCCCGTTCAACCGCTTCTTCGACCGCGCTTCCAACCGCTACGTCGGCGGCGTGCGTCGGGTCATCCGCTCCAGCGGCATCGCCCTGTTCGTGTATGCCGGCCTGATGGGCCTGACCTACCTGGGCTTCTCGTCCACCCCGACCGGTTTCGTACCGGCCCAGGACAAGCAGTACCTGGTGGCGTTCGCCCAGCTGCCTGACGCGGCCAGCCTCGACCGCACCGAAGCGGTGATCAAGCGCATGAGCGAAATCGCCCTGAAGCAGCCTGGCGTGGCCGACTCGGTAGCCTTCCCGGGCCTGTCGATCAACGGTTTCACCAACAGCCCGAACAGCGGCATCGTGTTCACCCCGCTCAAGCCGTTCGACGAGCGCAAGGACCCGAGCCAGTCGGCGGCGGCCATCGCTGCTGCACTGAATGCCCAGTTCGCCGACATCCAGGACGCCTACATCGCGATCTTCCCGCCACCGCCGGTACAAGGCCTGGGCACCATCGGCGGCTTCCGCCTGCAGATCGAAGACCGTGGCAACCTGGGCTACGAGGCGCTGTACAAGGAAACCCAGAACATCATCGCCAAGAGCCACAACGTGCCGGAACTGGCGGGCCTGTTCACCAGCTACCAGGTCAACGTGCCGCAGGTCGATGCCGCCATCGACCGGGAAAAGGCCAAGACCCACGGCGTGGCGATCACCGATATCTTCGACACCCTGCAGGTCTACCTGGGCTCGCTGTACACCAACGACTTCAACCGCTTTGGCCGTACCTACCAGGTCAACGTCCAGGCCGAGCAGCAGTTCCGCCTCGATGCCGAGCAGATCGGCCAGCTGAAGGTGCGCAACAACCTCGGCGAGATGATCCCGCTGGCGACCTTCCTCAAGGTCAGCGACACCTCCGGGCCTGACCGGGTGATGCACTACAACGGTTTCATCACCGCCGAGATCAACGGCGCCGCGGCACCGGGCTACAGCTCCGGCCAGGCCGAAGCTGCAATCGAGAAGCTGCTGAAAGAGGAACTGCCCAACGGCATGACCTTCGAGTGGACCGACCTGACCTACCAGCAGATCCTCTCGGGCAACACTGCGCTGTTCGTGTTCCCGCTGTGCGTACTGCTGGCCTTCCTGGTGCTTGCCGCCCAGTACGAAAGCTGGAGCCTGCCGCTGGCGGTGATTCTGATCGTGCCGATGACCCTGCTGTCGGCCATCACCGGGGTGATCGTGTCGGGTGGTGACAACAACATCTTCACCCAGATCGGCCTGATCGTACTGGTGGGCCTGGCGTGCAAGAACGCGATCCTGATCGTCGAGTTCGCCAAGGACGAACAGGCCAAGGGGCTCGACCCGCTGGCAGCGGTACTGGAAGCCTGCCGCCTGCGCCTGCGGCCGATCCTGATGACCTCGATCGCCTTCATCATGGGTGTGGTTCCACTGGTGTTCAGCTCCGGTGCAGGTTCTGAAATGCGCCATGCCATGGGTGTGGCGGTGTTCTCGGGGATGATCGGCGTGACCGTGTTCGGCTTGTTCCTGACCCCGGTGTTCTTCTTCCTGATTCGCCGTTTCGTCGAGCGTCGCCAGGCCCGCAAGGCCGAACGCGCCCACTCGCTGGAGAGCCATGCATGAACCTGCTCAAACCCTTGACCCCGAGCCTGCTGGCGCTGGCCCTGGCGGCCTGCGCGGTAGGCCCGGACTACCAGGCGCCGGCCACCGAGCCCGCGCAGCTGGCCAGCGATGTACAGGCCAAGGCCTACGACCGTAGCCGTTTCGAAAGCCTGTGGTGGAAGCAGTTCGACGACCCAGTACTGAACCAACTGGTGCAGGCTTCGCTGGACGGCAACCGTGACCTGCGCGTGGCCTTCGCCCGCCTGAAGTCGGCCCGTTCGATCCGTGAAGACGCCGAGAACGACCAGTTCCCGGTGGTCACCAGCCGCGCCAGCAGCGACCTCGGCAAGGGCCAGGTCCCCGGCCAGACCACGCAACGGGTGAACAGCGAACGCTATGACCTGGGCCTGGACATGGCCTGGGAGCTTGACCTGTTCGGCCGCATCCAGCGCCAGATCGAAGCCAGCGAAGCCCAGGAAGCGGTAGCCGCGGCCGACCTGCAGCAGTTGCAGGTCAGCCTGATCGCCGAGCTGGTCGATGCCTACGGCCAGCTGCGCGGCGCGCAGTTGCGCGAGAAGATCGCCTTGGCCAACCTCAAGACCCAGCAGGAATCGCGGGCCATCACCGAAACCCTGCGCGATGCCGGGGTGGGCAACGACCTTGACGTGGTACGGGCCGACGCGCGCCTGGCCGGGGTCGAAGCCACCGTGCCGCAACTGCAGGCGGAACAGGCGCGGGCCCGGCATCGCATCGCCACCCTGCTCGGCCAGCGCCCCGAGGCGCTCAGCGTCGACCTGTCGCCCAAGGCCCTGCCGGCCATCGCCAAGGCGCTACCGGTGGGTGACCCGGGTGAACTGCTGCGCCGCCGCCCGGACATCCGCAGCGCCGAACGCCAGCTGGCGGCTGCCACCGCCAACGTCGGCGTGGCCACGGCCGACCTGTTTCCCCGCGTCAGTCTCAGCGGCTTCCTCGGCTTTACTGCTGCCCGTGGCTCGCAGATCGGCTCCTCGGCAGCCAATGCCTGGGCGCTGGGCCCGAGCATCACCTGGGCCGCCTTCGACCTGGGCAGCGTGCGTGCCCGCCTGCGCGGTGCCAAGGCCGATGCCGAAGGGGCACTGGCCAACTATGAACAGCAGGTGTTGCTGGCCCTGGAAGAATCGGCCAATGCCTTCAGCGACTACGACAAGACCCAGCAGCGGCTGCTGTCGCTGATGCGCCAGAGCGATGCCAGCCGCAAGGCGGCGGAACTGGCCTCGATTCGTTATCGCGAGGGTACGGTGGACTACCTGGTGCTGCTCGATGCCGAGCGTGAGCGGCTGAGCGCTGAAGATGCGCAAGCCCAGGGCGAGGTCGAGCTGTACCGCGGCATCGTCTCCATCTACAAGGCCCTGGGCGGCGGCTGGCAGCCGGAGACTGTAGCCAGCGCGCGCTGATACACCCGTTTCAACGACTCCTTTGGTTGGCTCCTACCCCAACCGTTTGCCCCGCAGGCCTTGGTCCGCGGGGCTTTTTTATGTTTTGGGGTGGGTGTTCGCCACAGCATTTTCATTGCCTGTGAGACCGAGCGCCGCCCGCGCGGCGCTTCGCGGGACAAGCCCGCTCCCACATTTGTTTCGGGCCAGTCATTCCTGTGAGGTCACCTCTGTCCGCCTTGTTTGTTCCATTCGATATCAAAAGTTGCTCTGCTGCTTTTCATTCATCTGCAGTCATGCACCAAGGCTGCAACCCACCTGGCACAGGAATAATTGGCCCGAAACAAATGTGGGAGCGGGCTTGTCCCGCGAAGCGCCGCGCGGGCGGCGCTCGATTTATGCCCCACCGCGAAACCCGAGACAGGCACCTGGCACCCCTCACTCGGTTGCATTTACCCCCCGGCTAGCCCAAGCTCTGCCCTTCCCGCCGCCACGGATCGTCCGATGCCCAGACGCAACCGCTACCTGATCGCCCTGCTGCTGTTGATCCTGGTATCGGCCCTGTTCGGCTACCTGTGGCGCGACGCCCCACCAGCCCCGCCAACCCTGCCCGCGCACAGCTACGCCAAGGCCCTGCGCCAGGCTCATGAGGGCCAACCTGGCGCTGCACGGGTGCTGTACCAACAGTTGCAGCGCACCGACCTGCCACCCATCCGCCGAGCGGCCTTGTATGCCGAACTGCCCAACTACCCTTCGCCCCAGGCATTGAAACTCGCCCGCCAGGACCTGGAACATGCCGACCCGCTGGTGCGCCGTGCAGCCATTGCCGGCATCCGCCGCCTGCTGCCGGCGGCGCAGCGCAGCCTGGTACTCGGCCCGCTGCTGGATGACGACGAGCAAAGCGTACGCTTTGCCGCGGTAGATGCCCTGCTCGGCCTTGCCCCGGATGACATCGGCCTGTATTTCGGCCCGCTGCAGGTCGCCCTGGAGCAATACCAGCAGGCCCTGGAGCAACAACCCGAAGACGCAGACGCCCAGGTCCACCTGGCGCGCCTGTACCTGCACGAAAACGACTACACCCTGGCCGCCACAGCCCTGCAGCGGGCCCTGACGGTAGCGCCAGGCAACCTCGACGCACTGGCGACCCAGGTACGCCTGCTGGAACGCCAGGGCCATCACGACGCCTCGCGTCAGGTACTGGGCAAAGCCCTGGCGCTGAGCCCCGACTCGGCCTTTCTGCAGTACGAACTGGGGCTCTGGCTGAACCGTCACGAGCAGCGCGAATACGCCTTGCTGGCCTTGTCCCGCGCCGTCGAACTGGACCCGGACAACGCCGACTACCGCTATACACTGGCGGTCACCCTGCATGAACTGGAACAACTCGACGCCGCGCAAAAGCAACTGGAAACCGTGCTCAGCCGCCAGCCGGCCAATCGCCGGGCACGGGTGTTGCTGATCCAGTACTGGAAGGAAACCGGCCAGTTGCAGAACGTGCAGGTACTGCTGGCCGAACTGGAGCGGCAGAACCCGGACGACCCCGTGCTGCAACAGGGCCTGTAGGCAACGTCCGAAAATTTGTTGAACCCTGGGGCTGTGCCCAAGGTCCAGTGGATATCAGACCACCCTGCAGGAGAGTCGTTTTGGCCAGTTCGTTGGCGCTGGACGAACGTGCATTGATCCTGGCGCCCCCGCCAATAGCCGCGGATACTGCTCGCCTGCTCGCTTCTGCGGGCATCGACAGCCTGTGCGCGGTCGACCTGGCCAACCTGCAAGCCTGCCTGGCCGAAGGTGCGGGCCTGGCGATCATTGCCGAGCAAGTGTTCAAACAGGGCCCAAGCGCGTTGCTGCAGGCATTCATCGACCAGCAACCGTGCTGGTCCGACCTGCCCATCGTGCTGCTCGGTCAAGGGAGCCAAGCGGCCAAGGGCTCGACCAACCACCCGGTGGGCAACCTGGTCCTGCTGGCCGCACCGTTCGAAAACGCCCAGCTGCTGCACACGACCCAGTCCGCCCTGCGCAACCGGCGCCGGCAGTACCTGGCGCGCGACCAGCTGCAGGACCTGCAGCAACGCCTTGACGCCCAGGCCGCGCCTCCCGGCGAAGACCAGCAGCGTAGCGAGTTCGCCCGCCACCAGACGCGCAAGATGGAGGCCATCGGCCAACTGGCCGGGGGGGTCGCCCATGACTTCAACAACCTGCTCACCAGCATCGGCGGCAGCTTCGAGCTGATCGACCGGCGCTTGCGCCAGGGCCGCAGCGATGGCCTGGACAACGTGCTGCGCATGGGCCGCGAGGCAGTATCACGCGCCGCCCGCCTGACCCACCGCCTGCTGGCTTTCTCTTCCCGGCAATCGCTGCACAGCCAGCAGGTCGACCTGCACGACCTGCTCCAGGCCAAGCGTTTGAAGGCTTGCCTGAGCCCGGCCGTGAACCTGCACGTGCAAATCGCCAAGGGCCTGTGGTCGGTCGAAGCCGATGACCAGCAGTTGCAGGAAGCCCTCGACAACGTGCTGCTCAATGCCTGCGAAGCCATGCCCAGTGGCGGCCAGCTGCGCATCGAGGCAAGTAACCAGCACATCGGCGCCGGGCAATTCCCCGGCGGTGCCCTGTGCGCCGGCGACTATGTACGCCTGCGAATCGTCGATGACGGCCAGGGCATGGCGCAAAGCACGCTGGAGCATGCCTTCGAGCCGTTCTTCAGCACCAAGGCGATCGGCCAGGGCATCGGCCTGGGCCTGTCGATGGTGTACGGCTTCAGCAAGCAATCCCACGGCCATGTCACCCTGCACAGCCAGATCGGCCAAGGCACCCGGGTGGACCTGTACCTGCCGCGCCATGTCGACCAGGACCAGGCACCGGTCAACCCCGTGCAGCCCGTGCGAGGCTACCAGGGCCATCACGTGCTGGTGGTCGAGGACGACCCGCATGTACGCCAATTGCTATGCCAGGCCCTGCGCGAGGATGGCTTCGCCTGCCACAGTGCCGCCGACGCCAACGAGGGCCTGAAGGTTCTGCGTTCGACACAACCGGTGGATCTGCTGGTCAGCGATGTCGGCTTGCCCGGCATGAATGGCCGCCAGTTGGCCGAGATTGCACGCAACCTGCGGCCACGCTTGCCAGTACTGTTCATCACCGGCTATGCGGAAACGGCCATGGCCCGCGAGGGTTTCCTGGAGGCGGGCATGCACCTGATCTGCAAGCCCTTCGAGCTGAAGCAGCTGCAGGCCCAGGTGACCCAGATACTGGGCAAGCCCTGAACCGCTTCACTCCTCCAGCATGCGTAGCGCCTCATCCACCAGGTCCGCCAGCGCGAACGGCTTGTTCATCAATGCCGTGCCCGGCTGCTCGAGCAACTGCGCTTCGATCGGCTGACCCGCATAGCCGGTGATGAACAGGATCTTCTGCAACGGCAGCTGCATGCGCATGGCCTTGGCCACCTGGCGGCCACTGAAACCACCCGGCAAGCCGATGTCGGTGATTACCAGGTCGAACGGGCCGTCATGGCGGAAGCGCTCCAGCGCACTATTGGCGTCGCCCACATCAATGACCTCGAAACCACGCTCGGTCAGGTACTCGCGCATCACCGCACGCAAACCGAGCTCGTCATCGACCAGCAACAGGCGCTGCCCCCTGGCCAGGCGCTGCGAGCGCTGCACCAGCGCGGGCGCCTCGGGTAGCGGGTCATGGCACCTTGGGAAAAGCATGCAGACCTTGGTGCCCTGGTTCGGCTCCGACTCGATCCAGGCGTAGCCCCCCGACTGGCCGACAAACCCATACACCATCGACAAGCCAAGCCCTGAGCCACGCCCGACCGGCTTGGTGGTGAAGAACGGTTCAAAGGCCCTGGCAATGTCCACCGCCGGCATGCCGCGGCCATCATCCTCCACATGCAAGGCCACGTAGTCGCCTGGCGGCAGGCCGCCCTCATCCGGGAAACACGTCGTCAGCCGCTGGTTGACACTGCGCAGCGTGACATTGCCGCGATCCAGGCACGCTTCGCGGGCGTTGGTGCAAAGATTGATCAAGGCATTTTCAAGCTGGGAAACATCAAGGTTCACCGCCCACGGCGTGACATCCAGCTGCCAGTGCAAACGCATCTCGGCGCCCAGCGTGCTGCGCAGCAGTGGTTCGCTCAAGCGCAATTGCCGGTTGAAGTCCAGCGGCCTGGGCGCCAAAGGTTGATGACGGGAAAACGCCAGCAAGCGATGGGTCAGCTCCATGGCACGCTGCACCGAATCACGCGCCACCTCGACATAGGTCTCCACGCGCTCCAGCCGTCCTTCCTGCAGGCGCCGTTGCAGCAACTCCAGGCTGCCGCCGATGCCGGACAGCAAGTTGTTCAGTTCATGGCCCATGCCCCCGGCCAACTGGCCAACCACTTCCAGGCGTTCGTTGTTGCGCATCAGGGCTTCGGATTGACGCGCGGCCTCCTCCCGCTCCTCGGTGATGTCCCGGCCAACGGCAGTCAGCAGGCTGCCATCGAACCGCGCACTCCAGCGAAAACAGTGGTAATGGCCATCGCAGTGACGCAGGCGCGTCTCTATCTGCTCGGCATTGCGGTATTGCAGGCACCCGGAAACCGCCACCTCAACCTCGGCGCGATCGGCCGGATGTACCAGGTCCAATACCGGAACACCCTGTACCTGCTCCTCGGCCCAGCCCAGAATGCGGTACCAGGCGGGGTTGGCGGCATGCACCTTCAGCTCGGGCGTAACCGTCATCATCGCATCACGCGACAACTGCCAGAACTGCTCGCGCTCCACCAGGTGGCGCTCGACCTGCTGCTCGAAACCTTGCGCCTGCTCCCGCCAGTGGCGGTGCGCCTCGACGCTGGCCGTGGTCTCGATCACCGCGTGCAGAAAACCTGCCACGTTGCCCAGTTCATCGCGCAACGGTGTGTAGCCGAACGCACACCACAACGGCTCCCCGCCTTCGCCGCAGCCAATACGCAGTGGTGGGTCCTCGACAAAACTCGAGTGCCCTTCGAGCGCCTTGAATACCCACGGCCCCATCGCCGGCCATACATCGCTCCACAGCGCATCGAAGGCCATGCCCAATGCATCCGGGGCAACCGGCCGCAACGCCCGGTAGCCAGCATTGTGGACAACGTTGAGGTCTGGCCCCCAGACCACGGCACACGGGAACGGTGACAAGTGCATCATGTCGACGGCAATGCGCAATGAGGCCGGCCAGCGCGGCAGCGGCCCGAGCGATGTGCGCCCCCAGTCGAACAGTGCAATCCGTTCGCCCATGGGGTCGATCGGTGCCAGCACAGGCGCCTGCAGAATGACCGGCGACGCAGGCTCGCGCGGCGTACCGTTTTCGACCACTATCGTGACTCCAGCATGGTTCAGGAAAAGTACGGGCGCCCCGTGAATGTGGTTCACGGTAGCACAACACACGCCACGCAATATGGCGTACTTGCACCTGAGAGCTATGCTCATTAGGTTTTCCCTCGGGCCAGGGAGCAACGGCCCATTCAGGTTGCCGACGGGAGCGTGGTCATGAGCAAGAAAATGCTGGTGGTGCTGACCAATACAGCCAAGTATCCGACCCTCAAACGGGCGACCGGGTTGTGGCTGGGGGAAGCCGTGCACTTTGTCGAAAAAGTCGAGAAAGCCGGTTATACGGTCGATTATGTCAGCCCGCTGGGCGGCTACGTACCCGTCGACCCGCATAGCCTGCAAATGGCCCCCGACCTGGACTGGCAGTGGTATGACGACAAGCGCTTCATGACCCGCCTGGGCAACACCTTGAGCCCTGGCCAGGTAAAGGCCGAAGAGTACCGCGTCATCTACTACACCGGCGGGCACGGGGTGATGTATGACTTTCCCGACAACCAGCCGCTGCAAGACCTGGCACGCCGGGTCTACGAGAACAAGGGCATAGTCGCAGCGGTCTGCCATGGCGTTGTCGGGCTGCTGAACATCAAGCTCAGCGACAACAGCCTGTTGCTCAAGGACCGTCAGGTGACCGGCTTCTCCAATACCGAGGAGAAACTGGTCGAACTGGACAAGGTGGTCCCCTTCCTGACGGAAAACGAGCTGGGCGCGCGCGGCGGTATCTACAGCAAGCATGAAGACCCGTGGCAGCCGTTCGCGGTGGCCGATGATCGGCTGATCACCGGGCAGAACCCGGGCTCCACGGCACTACTGGCCGAAAAAGTGCTCGCTAAGCTGAAGTAAAGCCGACAACGAGGTTCTGCTTTTCTGTAAAACTGCAACACTTTTGGCCTACAGCCGGGGGCGTCATCAAGCACATAGGATCAGCGCTGACCTGTTCAACCCGAACAGCAAGGTTCAACGGAGCGGCGGTCCTATGGCAGCAATACCGAGTGTCGGCATCAACTGGCGGAAACTACTGCTGATATTGTCCATCGGCGCAATACCGGTGCTATCCGGGTTACTGATGATGGACTATCAGTTGGAAAGAAAACTTGAGGAGAATGCCAAGGTTTCTGTTCAAGAGGCGGTTTTCAGCATCGATCAGGCACTGGGCCGCATGGAAGCCGATCTGGACATGATCCAGCCATTGGCAGGCAAGCCCTGTGACGAAGTGCTCGGTACGCTGGAGCAAAGAGTCGCCAACAGCCCACATCTTCGCTCATTGATACTCACCCGCGACCAACAAGCCTATTGTGCGACGGACATGGACCCGTTGGCTTATATCTCGGCTTTTTCCCTGTCCGGACGGCAGACGGAGCTGGCATTCGACGCGCCATCGTCGCCTAACGCGGCGATCATCAAGATCCAGAGACCGCACAGCGACCCCGGGATAATCGCAACCGCATACGGTCGGCAGTTGCGTGACGAACTGCGTGCTTTCCAGGACGGGCTGACATTGCTTCTGGAGTTCAACGACCTGTATATCTGGAGCGAGGGAGACAGCCGCGACGCACGACGCCCCTCCCAGGCCGAATTCACCGAGCGAACGGTGTCCCAGAAATATGGCTACATGGTGATCGGCGGCTACCCAAAAGGGTACGCCGCCCAGGAGTTTCGCCTATCCCTTCACCAGGTGCTGCCCTCGCTGGTACTGGTCGGGGTCGCCAGCATGTTCATCATGTACCTGGGCCTGACCATTTCGGGCAAGAAGAAGGGTTGATACCGCCGCCATCGAATCGTGACGGCGGTACTCTCGGGATCAGTCGGTGCTCAACACACCACGGCGTACCTGGTCGCGCTCGATCGATTCGAACAGGGCCTTGAAGTTGCCCTCGCCAAAGCCGTCGTCACCCTTGCGCTGGATGAACTCGAAGAACACCGGGCCGAGCAGGGTCTCGGAGAAGATCTGCAGCAGCAGGCGCTTGTCGTCAGGCTGGGAGGCGCCATCGAGGAGGATGCCGCGTGCTTTCAGCTGATCTACCGGCTCGCCGTGACCTGGCAGGCGCTCTTCGAGCATCTCGTAGTAGGTTTGCGGCGGTGCAGTCATGAAACGCATGCCGAAGCCCTTGAGGGCGTCCCAGGTCTTGAGCAGGTCATCGGTCAGGAAGGCGACGTGCTGGATGCCTTCGCCGTTGAACTGCATCAGGAACTCTTCGATCTGCCCGGAGCCCTTGGACGATTCTTCGTTCAGCGGGATACGGATCATGCCATCCGGTGCGGTCATGGCACGCGAAGTCAGGCCGGTGTACTCACCCTTGATGTCGAAGTAGCGGATTTCGCGGAAGTTGAACAGCTTCTCGTAGAAGCCGGCCCAGTACGACATGCGCCCGCGATAAACGTTGTGGGTGAGGTGGTCGATGATCTTCAGGCCGGCACCCACCGGGTTACGATCCACACCCTCGATGAACTTGAAGTCGATATCGTAGATCGAGCTGCCTTCCTCAAAACGGTCGATCAGGTACAGCGGCGCACCGCCGATGCCCTTGATCGCCGGCAGGCGCAGCTCCATCGGCCCGGTTTCGATTTCCACCGGCTGGGCGCCCAGTTCGAGGGCGCGGGCATAGGCCTCGTGGGCGTTGCGCACGCGGAACGCCATGCCGCATACCGACGGGCCGTGTTCGGCGGCGAAGTACGAGGCGATGCTCTTGGGTTCGTTGTTCAGGATCAGGTTGATGTCACCCTGGCGATACAGGTGCACATCCTTGGAACGGTGGGTAGCCACCTTGGTGAAGCCCAGCATCTGGAATACCGGCTCGAGTACGCCAGGGGTCGGCGAAGCCAGTTCAATGAATTCGAAGCCCATCAGGCCCATTGGATTGTCGAAGATATCAGCCATGTTCGTGTCCTCATCTGCAGCGAAAAATTATTGATTGCGTGGGATGTGGCACGGAAACGGCGGTGAGCACGGGATACCCCGCACGCTGCGGGCGAGGAAGTCACCTATTATCAGCTTGAACCCATGGTATGTCATATGGACCCATTCTCGGCGGGCTTGATCCTTCGGTATCGAAGGACCTTATTGTTGTATTCGTAAATCGATTCTACATTGCGTAAAATGGTTTGTCGCGCTTTAGTTGCTCACGGGTTCCGACAAGCGGCTATCCTCTCGTAATCCTTCCTACAGATCAGGTCAGCATGCCCCTTACCGTCAAACGCCGCGCCGGCTTCGGCTGGCGCACCCTGTTGCCCTGGGTCGTCGGCGTGCTGCCGGTGACGTGCGGCCTGGCCGTGATGAACTGGCAGATCGAGCGCGAAATGCAGGCCAGCAGCCAGGCCACCGCCCGCCAGGTGGTGGAACACGTCGAGCGCATTCTCGACAACCTGTCCAGCGCTGCCAATGCCCTGCTGCCACTTGTCGACAGCCCGTGCGACGAGGCCCAGCTCATGCTGCGCGCCCAGGTCACGCGCAAAGCCTTCGTACGCTCGACCAACCTGTTCCGGCACAACACCCTCTATTGCACGTCGCTGTTCGGCGCATTCGACGAGCCGGTCAACCCCGGTGACTACATCGACGGCAAGCTGTGGCTGATGGACGGCAACTCGGTCACCCCGGGCCACCCGCTGCTGGTGTATCGGGCCAGCGACGGCGATCGCGGCGCGATCAGTACGGTGGATGGCGAACACCTGCTGACGGCGCTGCGCCTGATCGGCCCCGATGAAGAGCTGCAGATCCGCGTGGGCGATGCCTGGCTGGGCAAGGATGGCATCGTGCACAAGGGCGTGCCCCCTGCCGCGGCCAGCGCGAATGTGCAGCTGGGCTCGACCCGTTACCCGTTCAGCGTGCATGGCGGCTACGGCGCCGACAAGCAGGGCCAGCTGTGGCGCAGCCACTACCCCGCCCTGTTCGGCTTGCTGCTGGTACTGGGCGCGGTGGCCGCCCTGGTGTGCCGCTGGCAGGTTCGCCGCGCCACCTCGCCCCGTGCCGAACTGCGTCGGGCCCTGGAGGCCGACGAGTTCCTGCCGTACTTCCAGCCGGTGGTGCGCAAGGGCGACTACCGCTGGGCCGGCGCCGAAGTGCTGATGCGCTGGAACCACCCGCGCGAAGGCCTGGTACGCCCCGACCTGTTCATCCCCTACGCCGAACACAGCGGGCAGATCGTCGCCATGACCCGTGCGCTGATGATGCACACCGCGCAGAACCTGGCACCCTATGCCGGGCTGCTGGAGGACGGTTTCCATATCGGCATCAACATCACTGCCGACCACTGCCGCGACTTCAGCCTGCTGGACGACTGCCGCACCTTCCTCCAGCACTTCCCGCCAGGCCGGGTGGTGCTGACCCTGGAGCTGACCGAGCGCAAGCTGATCGAGGCCACGCCGGTGGCCCTGGAACTGTTCGAAAAGCTCGACGCCATGGGTGTGAAGATTGCCCTGGACGACTTCGGCACCGGCCAGTCAAGCCTCAACTACCTGCGCCAGTTCAAGGTCGACTACCTGAAGATCGACCAGAGCTTCGTCGCCATGATCGGTGCCGACGCGCTGTCGGTACACATCCTCGAGACCATCATCGAGCTGTCGGCCAAGCTGGGCCTGGGCATCGTTGCCGAGGGCGTGGAAACCGAAGCCCAGCGCGACTACCTGGCCCGTCACGAGGTGGACTTCCAGCAGGGCTACCTGTTCGCCAGGCCCATGCCGGCTGCCCAATTCCTCGAGGCGCTGGCGGCACGCCCGGCTGCGTCGCGGTTGCCGCAAGCCGCGCCCCCTGAGATCATACGCGGCTGATCCACCCGCTCAATTCCCTATTCGAGGCATTCGTGTCAAAAGGCATTCTTTCGTCGGTCATGGCGTCCTGTCTGTTCGCCGTGATGTACTTCTATACCTCTCTGCTCACGCCGCTCGATGGCGAAGAGATCTTTGGCTGGCGCACCCTGTTGACGCTGCCCTGCCTGACCCTGTTCATGCTTGTCTCGAAAGACTGGAAACGGGTGGGTGAACTGCTTGCCCGGGTAAAACGCACGCCGCTGCTGTTGCTGGGCATGGTCGCCACATCGTGGCTGATGGGCGTGCAGCTGTGGCTGTTCCTCTGGGCACCCCTTCACGGGCGCAGCCTGGAAGTGTCGATGGGCTACTTCCTGCTGCCGCTGGCCATGGTCCTGACCGGGCGGCTGGTGTATGGCGAGCGCCTGTCACGCCTGCAGAAGGTGGCCGTGGCCTGCGCCGCGCTGGGCGTGGGCCACGAGCTGTACCAGCATGGCAGTTTCGCCTGGGAAACCCTGGTGGTGACGATCGGCTACCCGATCTACTTCGTGTTGCGCAAGCGCTGCCGCACCGAACACCTGGGCGGCCTGTGGTGCGACATGTGCCTGCTGTTGCCCTGGGCGTTGTACTTCGTGATCCAGGGCCCGCTTTCCCCTGCCGATCTGCAGGCACACCCCGGGCTGTATGCGTTGATCCCGATCCTCGGGGCGATCAGCGCCTCGGCCCTGATCGCCTACGTGCTGGCCAGCCGCCTGCTGCCGTTCAGCCTGTTCGGCCTGCTCAGCTACGTCGAACCGGTGCTGCTGGTAGGCGTGGCGCTGCTGCTGGGCGAAACCATCGGCCCGGATCAGTGGCTGACCTACCTGCCGATCTGGGCCGCGGTGCTGGTGCTGGTGATCGAGGGCTTCAAGCACCTGCTGCGTCAACGTCGCCGCTCGGTGTAAGCCGAACCTGGCGCACCCGCCGCTCCTCGACCGCCTCCACGGTCAGCGTCCAGCCATTCCAGGCCAGGCGGTCACCCACCATGGGCAGGCGGTCGAGCAGGCTCATCACCAGGCCCGCGAGGGTCTGGTAGTCCTCGGTGGCGCGGGCGCTGAAGCCGGTACGCGCCTGCACCTGGCTCAGGTTCAACGCACCGCTGACCACAAAGCCTTCACCTTCCTGGACGATGCCCGGGCCTTCGACCTCGCTGGCATCCGGCAGCTCGCCGGCAATCGATTCGAGGATATCGGTCATGGTCAGCAGGCCGGTGAAGTCACCGAACTCGTTGACGACGAAGGCGATGTGCGTCGACTGGCCTCGCATCTGCTCCAGGGCGTTGAGGATGCTGAAGCTTTCCAGCAGGTTCAGCGGTACCCGGGCCATGCCTTCCAGATCGGGCTGGCTACCCGACAGCAGTTCCTTGAGCAGCTCCTTCTTGTGCACGAAGCCCAGCGGCTCGTCCACGCGGCCATCGCGGATCAGTGGCAGGCGCGAGTACGGCGAATTGGCCAAGGCCTGGGCAATGGCGTCGGCCGGCTGCGCCAGGTCGATCACATCGACCTCGGCGCGGGCGGTCATCACCGTGCGGATCGGCCGCTCGGCCAGGTTCAGCACGCCACTGATCATCACCCGTTCACGGCGGTCGAACAGCACCTGCTCCTCACCACCTTCGACCAGGTCGGCGATTTCCTCGCCCACCTCGTCAGCCTCGACCCGGCGGCCACCCAGCAGGCGCAGCACGGCATGCGCGGTGCGCTCACGCAGCGGCCGGTGCTGCTGCAGGCTGCGCTTGCGGCGGGCACGGGCCAACTGGTTGAACAGCTCGATCAGGATCGAGAAGCCGATGGCCGCGTACAGGTAACCTTTCGGGATATGGAAGCCCAGGCCTTCGGCGGTGAGGCTGAAGCCGATCATCATCAGGAAGCCCAGGCACAGCATGATCACCGTGGGGTGGGCGTTGACGAAGCGGGTCAGCGGCTTGCTGGCAACGATCATGATGCCGATCGAGAAGATCACCGCGATCATCATCACCGACAAATGCTCGACCATGCCCACCGCGGTAATCACCGCGTCCAGCGAGAACACCGCATCGAGCACCACGATCTGCGCAACGATCGGCCAGAACGCAGCATGGCGCACTGCGCCACTGGCCTGGGTCACATGGCCGTCCAGGCGCTCGTGCAGCTCCATGGTGGCCTTGAACAGCAGGAACACGCCACCGAACAGCATGATCAGGTCACGGCCGGAGAAGCTCTTGTCGAACACCTCGAACAACGGCGCGGTCAGCGTGACCATCCACGAGATACTGGCCAACAGGCCCAGACGCATGATCAGCGCCAGGCTCAGGCCAATGACCCGCGCGCGGTCGCGCTGATGCGGCGGCAGCTTGTCGGCGAGGATGGCGATGAACACCAGGTTGTCGATACCCAGCACCAGCTCGAGGACGATAAGCGTCAACAGGCCCAGCCAGGCCGTGGGGTCGGCTAGCCATTCCATTAGCGGGTACTCACGAGGGCAGCGTCACGAGGACGGGAGAAGGAAGGCCTTGAAGGCCGGGGACTGGGGGGCTCCGCGAAGGTGCTCATATGGACCTTGATAGCAAATTGGGAAAACGATCCTACTAGCACAGCAGCTTTCCGGAATAGCGCAAAACTATTACAAAACCTGTAACAACCCCCTCCAGATCCACTCATTCCCCTGTGGGAGCGGCCTTGCGTCGCGAAAGGGCTGCGCAGCAGCCCCTGGATTGCAGCATCTCTGCGAACATCGCTGGGGCCGCTCTGCGGCCCTTTCGCGACACAAGGCCGCTCCCACAGAAAGGCATAAGCCCAATGTGGGTACTTTTCTTCAATACCGCAGGCTATCGATGCCCGAGCATGGAGGCCACCCTCAACCAAACGGATCCCCCTCATGAGCCTGTCCCTGTCCATGGCCGCTTTCGCACTGGCGGCCTCGATCTCCCCCGGCCCGGTCAACATCGTTGCACTGGGCAGCGGTGCCCGCCATGGCCTGCGTGCCAGCCTGGCGCATGTGGCTGGCGCCACGCTGGGCTTCTGCCTGTTGCTGGTGCTGGTCGGCCTGGGCCTGCATCAGTTGTTGCTGCGCTGGCCTTTGCTGGGCCTGCTGTTGCACTGGGGCGGCGTGGCGTTCCTGCTGTACATGGCATGGAAGCTGGCCAGCGACGATGGGCAGCTGGGCAGTGCCCATCCCGCCCATGCCCCCTCGGCCTGGCACGGCGCGGCGATGCAATGGCTCAACCCCAAGGCATGGCTGGCAGCGGTGGCCGGGGTTGGCGCCTATACCGGCGGCGAGCAGCAGTTGCTGTGGCTGTTTGCCTGGATCTACGGGCCGATCTGTTTCATTTCGGTGGCCAGCTGGGCGTGGGCCGGGAGCGTGGTTCGCCAGTACCTGGGCAACCCACGGCACATGCGCCTGCTGAATCGGGGCTTGGCGGTACTGCTAGTGGGCAGCGCGGTTTATCTGGTCATTCAAGGCTAGCTGCACCAGCCCTGTCGCTGTCCTCAAGACCTGCGCAGTACCTGTGGGAGCAACTGTCTTGCTCAAATTCTAAAAGTTGGCGCAATCCCCTGTGGGAGCGGCCTTGTGTCGCGAAAGGGCTGCAAAGCAGCCCCAGCAATTTCACCTATTGCGCATCAATCCTGGGGCCGCGTTGCGGCCCTTTCGCGACACAAGGCCGCTCCCACAGGTACAGCGACAACCTCGAGAGCAACGCTGTACCTGTAGGAGCTGGCTTGCCGGCGATAGGGCCATCACAGCCAAAATGGCAATTCAGCCGAATGCATTGCGGTAATGCCCCGGCGTCGCCGCCAGGTGCTGCTTGAAGGCCCGCTGCAGGTGCGCCTGGTCGGCAAACCCGGCCTCCTGCGCAACTTCGGCGATTGCCCGGCCCTGGCGCAGTTGCGCCCTGGCCAGCTGCACGCGCTGGTCGAGCAGGTAGCCATGCGGCGTCAGGCCGAAGCGTTGGCGGAACGCGCGAATCAGGTAGGAACGCGACAGGCCGCAAGCCGCGCAGATGTCGTCCAGGCTCAGCGGGTCGCCCCGATGGGCGCGTATGAACGCTGCCGCCGCGTCCAGTCGCGGGTTGCCCTCGTCGTTCACGCTGGCATTACCGCCAAGCATGCCCGGCAGTGCGCCAAACAGTGCCGCCAGGCGGCCTTCGCGGTCCGGCACGCTGGCATCGAACAGGTCGGCAAAGGCCTGCAACAGGCACCGGTATAATACCGGCGAGCTACTCCAGGCCTGGGCCGGCAAGGCAAACCCCAGCGCCTGCAACCAGGGCATGTCGACGAACAACATCAGGTAGGACCATGGCTCCCCGCCGATGGGGTTGCAGGCGTGCACCACGCCTGGGTTCATCAATACCGTGGCACCAGCCGCCACCTCGATGCACTGGTCACCGTACAGGTAGGTGCTGCGCCCACCCGTGATCACCCCGATGGAAAAGCTCTCGTGGGAATGCGCGGCGTAGCACACCTGGCGCCCGTCCCCTACCCGCCGGGCTTCGACGAAGGGCAACGCCGGGTCGCGCCAGAACCGTGATACTTCGATCATCCCTCACCCCGCTCGCCGCTGCCATGCGCCTGGATACTACACGCTTGTCACGGAATCAGCAGGCAACCGCAGGCCATATATCCAACCCGCGTTATCCCATTACCACTTGGCCATCGATAAATACCGTTTGATGCCCCCTCTTTGCATGAAAGGAGCATCGACATGCCAGCCATCAACCCTCATCAACCCTTGCTCGAGGCGCAGCTGCCGCACTGGGCACGCCAGGTAACGCCCAATCAGTGGGCCGCGTTGAAGCGAACCCAGATCGCCCCGTGGAAGGCGCAGGACTGGTTCGCCAATGCTGCCCCCGACCTGCGTGACACAGTGCATGCCAGCCGGGCGCGCCTGATGCAGGCGCAAGCAGCCTTGGCCGGCTCGCTCAAAGGCCTGAAACAGATCACTGAATTCGCCGAGCCATTGCTGCAACGGCGTCTTGCCGAACAAGGCTTTCACGCGCCGCTGCGCAATAGCCAACTGCTGCGGGTCGAGCGCAGCTGGCACTGGGCAGCCCTGCGCTATCTTTACCGCCATCGCCGCGACAACCTGCTACAGGCCGCCCTGCAGAACTTCGCCAGCGACGAGGTGTTCACCGCTGAAAGTGCCATTGCCCTGGGTGACAACATTCAGGTCACGCCGATTCTGGTACAAGGCTCCGCCCCCTTCGGCATGCAATCACCCGTCGCGCACTTTCCATTGCAGTCGGAGCACTATCAGGTGGAACGGCTGCCACTTGAGCCGGCCGCTTTCGCCACACAGTGCCGTGACCTGGACCTGGGTGAGGCTTACCAGACCCACCTGGAACAACACCTTGCCCAGCCCGCTACCCGAGCCTTGGCCATCAGGGTTCAGAAAGACCGCCTGCGCCTGGCGGCCGACCTTGCCTATCTGCGGCACCTGCTTGACGGCAGCACGCGCGATCAGGTCGAACAGCTGTTGCAGGGTGCCGCCGTGAGGTGCTGGCAACTGGCGCTGTTCGGCACGCCCCTGCACGAGGTCATGCTGATCGATGCCGGCAGTGCGGGGCTGGCGTTATATCTGCCCGGCCATGACCCGGCCCTGCGTCAATGCAGCAACCTGGACGCGGTACACGACACGCTGGCGACCTTGCTGCTGGAGCCCGATGCCCGCCAAGCCTTCACGGCCTACATCAGGCAGGACCAACGCACGCACTTTCTCGACCTGTTGCAGCAGAACCTCGACGCCACGGGCAACACGGCCTTTGACCGCCCGTGGCAGCGCGCAGTGCAAGCGGACCTGCGCCCCACACGCGTGGCCATCACGGCCGAGCCTTTCGGCCACTACCAGGACCTGCACCTGGCCCGCCTCAAGCACGAAGCCAGCCTGCTGGCGGTCCCGACAGCAATGGCCGATGCCAACGCGCGAACCAGGCGCCTGGAGGAATGGGAAAGCCTTGGCCTGGATGCACTCGGTATTGCCGCGTTCTTCGTTCCGGGTGCAGGCACCCTGATGCTGGCCGTGACTGCCTGCCAACTGCTCGGCGAGGCATTCGAGGGCTACCAGGCCTGGCATGAAGGCGACCGCCACCTGGCGCTGCGCCACCTGGAGGCGGTCGGCCTGAACCTGGCCCTGATCGGAGGGTTCGTGGCAGCGGGCAAGGTCGTGCCCAAGCTGTTCAACAGCCCGTTGATGGAAAGCCTGCAGCAAGTACGCGGCAACGACGGGCGCTACCGGCTCTGGAATGAAGACCTCACCCCCTACCGCAGTGCCGTGACCCTGCCCGAAACCCTGCAGCCCAATGCACTTGGCCAGTACCTGTATCAGGGCCGGTATTTCATCCGCATGGACGGCCAGCTCTTCGAACAACGCTTCGATCACGATCTGCAGCAATGGCGGGTCATTCACCCCGACAGGCCCGACGCCTGGCAGCCACCGCTGACCCACAATGCCCAAGGTGCCTGGCGCGGCCAGCATGAACAGCCCGGCCAGTGGCCATTCGCGAAGCTGGCGCGCCGCCTCGGCCCTGCATATGCCGCTTTCACGCCGGAACAGCTGACGCAAGCCGGCCGCCTCTGCGGCATCGACGCCGCGCAGTTGCGCCGGGTGCACCTGGAAGGCCGAGCAACGCCCGCGCTGTTGCTCGATGCCCTGCAACGCATGGCGGCACAGGCCGAGGTAGAGGCGTTGGCCGACAGGGCCCCACCGGGCCTGTTCGAGCGCCTATACAACGGCAGCGCACCCACCACCCCGTCAACGCAGAAACTGCTCGCTGCCTATCCGCGGCTTTCCCCTGCCCTGACCACGCGTTTGCTGACACCGCTGGGCGAGGCTGAATCGCTCGCCTGGCAACAGCAGGGTCAGCTACCCATTCAGGTTCGCCAGGCACTGGAACAGATGCACAGCGAGCTGCCCCTGGTACGCGCCCTGGAGGGCGTGCTTCAGCCAGCCCGGGCCAGCAGCGACAGCGAACGCCTGCTGTTCAGCGCCCTGGATGCCATGCCCGACTGGCCTGCGGACCTGCGCCTGGAGCTGCATGGCGCAAGCCCCCAAGGCCCTTTGCTGGAGCATGTCGGCAGCGACCAGGCCAACACCCTGCGCCGTGTGATCAAAACGACCGAAGGCTATGAGGTCGACCGGGGCGAGCGCCCTGCACCTGGACCGCGTGATCCGGACCTCTGCCGTGCCATAGAGCAGGCACTGCCACGCTCGCATCGCGATACGCTGGGTATCCCGACGGCCGATGGCAGCTCGCTACGCCAGCGCGTACTGGGTTGGGTCGACCTGCACAGACAGACACTGGCCCAACGCCTCTGGGGTCATCGCGCGCTGCTGCGCAAGCCCATGGGCGGCTTGCGCGGCGGTCGGCCGCTTGACCCCGAACCGCCTCAGCCGCGCCTGGCAGGCTCGCTGGCCGGGGCCTATCGGCGCTTGTTCCCCGACGCCACCGACTGGGAATTCGAAAACTGGCTCGGCAACGACGAGGACAACCCGTACGTCGATGACATTCGCTCACCCACACAGCGGCTGCACGACCTGCAGCAGCGTCTGGATACTTTGCGCCGCGACCTGCATGAATGGGCCCGGCCCGATCCGCAGCGCCCGCACCAGCGGCACCTGGCCATCCGCCCAATCCTCAATGCCTGGCGGCGGCTGTCGACCGTAGCGCTTGAGGGGGGTGGCAGCCTGCACAGCCTGGACCTGTCCGGCCTGGAGCTGGACAACCAGGACTTGGCCAGCCTGGCCTTGCCAGACGACTTCACCCATGTGCAGCACCTGTCACTCAGCTACAACCGTTCACTCAGCCAGTTGCCAACCGGGCTCTACGAGCGCTTCCCCAACCTCAATCGCCTGCTGCTGGCCGACTGCCGGTTCGACACCGTGCCCCGCCTGGGTAACCCTGAGCACCTCGCCTGGCTGGATCTGGAAGGCAACCGCATTACCTGGAGTAGCCAAGCCCAGCAGGCACTGAACCGCTGCTCCGGGCTTGTAGTACTGGACCTTTCGGGCAACCCACTGCTGCAGGCCCCGGACCTGAGCGGGCTGGCCTACCTGAGGACGCTGTTCCTGAACGACTGTGCGCTCAGCGAATTGCCGCAAGGCCTGGACCAGATGGTCGAGCCCATCATCGTGGATATTGCCGACAACCAGTTGCTGCGGCTGCCAGACGGTTTCACCGTGCCAAGGCCAGTCGCAGAGGCGCTGCGCCTGGAAAGCGAATGGCTGGGCGCCCCCGTGGTTGCACAGATCGAGGCTTACAACGCTGCGCATCAGGTGGACCTGATGGTATGCGCAAGCGACTATCAGGAATTCTTAGAACAGACCGGCCCGGCAGAACTGGCCCTGTGGCAGCGTTTGCCGCTGCAGTATCGGCGCGACCTCAGGCCCTTGCTTGAACTTGAACCGTTCCTGTCCCACCCAAGGCAAGCCCGTGCAGAGTTCTGGCGGCGCCTGGCCCTGATCGAGGCAGACCCCGCCCTGCGTCAGCAATGGTTGACGCACCCACCGTACGACCTGTTCAACCTCCCGCTTTGACCGCACCCGGGTGCCTGCCTGCACAACAGGCAGGCATTTGCCGCCATGTTAAGCCAGACTGGTGTTTTTCCGGTGGCCGGTGCATGCTCCTAGCTGAAGCGATTCACCCCGGCTTGAAACCCGCCCAGCAATGTGAGGTGCAGTACCCATGGACCGTCTGCTCGATTCACTCTTCCCCAGCGCCGAGAACATCCCGGAAACCTGGCGCCTGGAAGCCCCCCTGGAACAACGCGACTATCTGGTGAACGGCGAGCTCAGGCGCTGGGACGGCCCCCTGGCCACGGTGCGCAGCCCGGTCTGGCTCAAGGAAGGCAACGATGAGCGTCAGGTGGTGCTGGGCAGCGCCCCACTGCTCGATGCCGACACCGCGCTCACCGCCCTCGATGCCGCCGTGCAGGCCTACGACAAAGGCCGTGGCGCCTGGCCGAACATGCGCGTGGCCGAGCGCATCCAGCACGTCGAGACCTTCCTGGCACGCATGCGTGAACAGCGCCAGGCCGTGGTCAAGCTGCTGATGTGGGAGATCGGCAAGAACCTCAAGGATTCGGAAAAGGAATTCGACCGCACCTGCGACTACATCGTCGACACCATCAACGCCCTCAAGGACCTCGACCGCCGTTCCAGCCGCTTCGAGCTGGAACAGGGCACGCTGGGCCAGATCCGCCGTGCACCACTGGGCGTGGCCCTGTGCATGGGGCCATACAACTACCCGCTGAACGAAACCTTCACCACGCTGATCCCGGCGCTGATCATGGGCAACACCGTGGTGTTCAAGCCGGCCAAGTTCGGCGTGCTGCTGATTCGGCCGTTGCTCGAGGCCTTCCGTGACAGCTTCCCGCCAGGGGTGATCAACGTCATCTACGGCCGTGGCCGGGAAACGGTGAGCGCGCTGATGGCCAGCGGCAAGGTCGATGTGTTCGCCTTCATCGGCACGCACAAGGCCGCCAGCGACCTGAAGAAACTGCACCCGCGCCCACACCGGCTGCGCGCCGCGCTGGGGCTGGATGCCAAGAACCCGGGCATCGTGCTGCCCCAGGTGGACCTCGACAACGCCGTCGAAGAGGCCGTCACCGGTGCGCTGTCGTTCAATGGCCAACGTTGCACGGCGCTGAAGATCCTGTTCGTCCACGAGGACGTGGTCGATGCCTTCCTCGACAAGTTCCAGCGCAAGCTGGCCGCGCTCAAGCCCGGCATGCCTTGGGAGCCAGGCGTTGCCCTGACGCCGCTGCCCGAGCCCGGCAAGGTCGACTACCTCAACGGCCTGGTCGCCGACGCCACCGCCAAGGGCGCACGCGTGCTCAACGAAGGTGGTGGGCACAGCCGTGGCTCGTTCTTCTACCCGGCCGTGCTGTACCCGGTGAAGAGCGACATGCGCGTGTACCACGAGGAGCAGTTCGGCCCGCTGGTGCCGGTAGTGCCCTACCGCGACCTGCAGACGGTGATCGACTATGTGCTGGACTCCGACTACGGCCAGCAACTGAGCCTGTTCGGCAATGACCCGGCGACCATCGGCAGCCTGGTCGACATCTTCGCCAACCAGGTCGGGCGCATCAACATCAACGCGCAATGCCAGCGCGGCCCCGACACCTACCCGTTCAACGGCCGCAAGAACAGCGCCGAAGGCACCCTGTCGGTACACGACGCCCTGCGTGTGTTCTCGATCCGCACCTTGGTCGCAACGCGCTTCCAGGAGGCTAACAAGGAACTGATCAGCGAGATCATTCGCAACCGGCAGTCGAGCTTCCTGACCACCGACTACATCTTCTGACCGCCGCGCTTATAGAGAATCGGTCTATCGCCCCTGTCGATTTTCCATCCGCGCAAACGACTCTAAGCAACAGGGCGCCAACCGGCGCCCACTTCCAAGGAGAGTCGAACATGGCAGCCAAACCCATCCCCGAAGGCCAGCACAGCATCACGCCCTACCTGGCCATCAACGACGCCGCCAAGGCTATCGAGTTCTACAAGAAGGCCTTCTCCGCCATCGAGATGTTCCGCCTTGACGCCCCGGGCGGCCGCGTCGGCCACGCCGAGCTGAAGATCGGCGATTCGTCGCTGATGCTGGGCGACCCCTGCGACATGGAAGGCGGTCTCACCGCCAGCCAGAAGCTCAACGGCGCAGGCGTAGGGCTGCACCTGTATGTCGAGGACTGCGACAAGGTCTATGCCCAGGCCTTGGCGGCCGGAGCCACCCAGTTGCATGCGGTGACGGACCAGTTCTACGGCGACCGCAGCGGCACCCTGAAAGACCCGTTCGGCAACATCTGGTTCGTTTCCACCCACAAGGAGGACCTGACCCCCGACGAAATTCGCGCCCGCGCAGCGAAGATGTTCGGTGGCACTGCCCAGTAAGTTGAAAGCGGCGCGACTTTGCTTGAAGCTTGGGGCTCGTAGCTGGGAGCTGCTTCATGCGAATCATCGACAAAACCGCCGCACAGGTCCGTAGCCTGACCCCTGCAGAAGAGGAGCTGCTGGTCGGCTTTGCCACCGGCAGCCTCGCCGGCCCGCGCCTGCTGCAGGCCAACCAGTTGCTGATGAAGGTGCGCAACGCCAACCAGTGGCTGGCCTGCGGCTGCCGCAACGATGCCTTGCCGGTACTCAATGTCACCCTCAACGGCAGCACCGGTACGCTGTTTCTCAAGAACAACCCGGGTACCGCCGAACACGCGCCCGGCTGCCCGTTCACCAAGGACGAGCGGGAAGCGGCCGAGCGCGAGAACGACCCCGCGCCACCCGCCGCCTGGCTGCCGCCCGACACACCGTTGCGCCTGATCGGCGATTTTCGCAGCGGCACCGCCGGTGCCGGCGGCGATGGTAGCGAGCGGCGCGACCAACAGCGCCTGCTGTCACTGCTGCTGACCTGGATAGAGACCAGCGGCCTGAACCTGTATGCCACGCACTTGAAAAAGGACCTGACCGGGCAGTTTGCCGAGCTGCGCAGCGTTGCCAGCCGCTATCCGCTGCTGGAACGGGTGCCCGCCAGCAACTACCTGGAAACCCGCCTGGACATGAAGCACATGATGATGCTCAAGTCCCGCCTGCGCGAAGCCACGGTGTTCGGCAACCACCGCCGCCACGGCCTGCTGCTGGACTGCGTGGACCAGATCAAAGGGCGCAAGCTGTTCAACAACCGCAGTGAAGACGGCTTCGACTTCCAGGGCCACCACCTTTATTGGGGCGGCAACCGCACCGCCGGGCCGTTGCTGGCCTTGGCGCTGTACTCGCCGACCAGTGCCGGCAGCCATTTCTACGAGCTGATCCATGTCGCCAGCGTACCGGTGCTGTCCCGCGCCCACCTGTTCCCGGTGTATCGCGACGAAGAGCGCGAGCCGCTCAAGGCCCTGGTATCGCTGGTCGACTGGATGGCCGGCAAAGGTGTGAAAGTACAGATGCGCCGCCCGGTGATCGGCGGCCAGGTGATGGATGAACTGGTAATGACTTCGGACCAGGACCGGGTGTTGTCGGTATCGTTGCTGGAGCAGCCAATCGGCCCCGAACCGGATACCGAGAACTTCAAGCGCTACGCCGACTTCAAGAGCCTGGAAACCTTCCGCAAATTCGTTGCCGGTTTCTTCATGCGTGAGCGCTGAGCCCATCTCCCGGCACACACAAAACCTTGTAGGAGCGGCCTTGTGTCGCGATGGGCTGCAAAGCAGCCCCGGCAATTCATGCACTAGTGCAGAAACCCAGGGGCCGCTTCGCGGCCCTATCGCGACACAAGGCCGCTCCTACAGGTCCAGGGCATGCCTTGAGGGCGATGCTGGCCATGTGGAAGCAACTGTCTTGCTCAAATTCTAAAAGTTGGCGCGATCCCCTGTGGGAGCGGCCTTGTGTCGCGAAAGGGCTGCAAAGCAGCCCCAGCAATTTCAACTATTGCGCATCAATCCTGGGGCCGCGTTGCGGCCCTTTCGCGACACAAGGCCGCTCCCACAGGTACAGCGACAACCTCGAGATCAACGCTACACCCGTGGGAGCTGGCTTGCCGGCGAAGAAGCCCGTACAGGCTGCATGAGGTTTGCGTATCAACCCAGGAACAGCTTATACGCCGGGTTGTCGGTCTCATCCCAGTACCGGTACCCCATCTCATCCAGCGCCAACGGCAACCCCGCCAACTCATCCCCCGGTACTTCCAGCGCCGCAAATACCCGTGCCTCCGCCGCACCATGGTTGCGGTAATGGAACAGGCTGATGTTCCAGCGCTTGCCAAGCCGCTCCAGAAAGCCCAGCAAGGCCCCCGGGCGCTCGGGGAATTCGAAGCGCAGCACCTGCTCGTCAGCGCCGGGCGCGGCATGCCCGCCAACGGTATGGCGCACATGCAGCTTGGCCAGTTCGTTGTCGGTCAGGTCCAGTACGCTGTAGCCCTGCTCGCGCAGGCTGGCCAGCAACTGATCGCGCGGGTCGTGCAGCGGGTGTGTCTGCACACCCACGAACAGCCGCGCCTCCTTGCCGGGGTAATAGCGGTAGTTGAACTCGGTGATCTGTCGCTTGCCCAGTGCCTGGCAAAAGACGCGGAAGCTGCCCGGCTGTTCCGGAATGGTGACAGCGATGATCGCCTCGCGCTGCTCGCCCAGTTCGGCACGCTCGGCCACATGGCGCAGGCGGTCGAAATTGACGTTGGCCCCGGAATCGATCGCCACCAGGGTCTGCCCCTGCACGCCGTCGCGCGCCACGTACTTCTTGATCCCGGCCACGGCCAGGGCCCCGGACGGTTCGGTGATCGAGCGGGTATCGTCATAGATGTCCTTGATCGCCGCGCACAGCTCGTCGCTGCTCACCGTCACCACTTCGTCAACGAAGTGCCGGCACAGCTCGAAGCAATGGGCGCCGATCTGCGCCACCGCCACACCATCGGCGAAGGTGCCGACCTGCGGCAGGATCACCCGCTCACCAGCGGCCATGGCAGCCTGCAGGCAGTTGGAGTCCTCCGGCTCGACGCCGATCACCTTCACCTCAGGGCGCAGGTACTTCACATAGGCGGCAATGCCAGCGATCAGCCCACCGCCACCCACCGGCACGAAGATGGCGTCCAGCGCCCCCGGGCGCTGGCGCAGGATCTCCATGGCCACAGTGCCCTGCCCGGCGATCACATCCGGGTCGTCGAACGGTGGCACGAAGGTGGCACCTTCGCTGTCGGCCAGTTTCAGCGCATGGGCCAAGGCATGGGGGAAGCTCTCGCCGTGCAGCACTACATGGCCACCGCGCGAACGTACCCCTTCCACCTTCAGCGACGGCGTGGTGGTAGGCATGACGATGGTGGCCTTCATGCCCAGGTGCGATGCCGCCATGGCCACACCCTGGGCATGGTTGCCCGCGGAGGCGGTGATCACGCCGCGCTCGCGCTGCACGGTACTCAGGCGTGACAGGCGGGTGTACGCACCGCGGATCTTGAACGAGAAAGTAGGCTGCAGGTCTTCCCGCTTGAGCAACACCTGGTTGCCCAGGCTGGCAGACAACGCAGGCGCAGTTTGCAAGGGCGTTTCAATGGCCAGGTCGTACACCGGGGCGGCAAGAATGCGCCGCACCTGCTCCGACAGCAGTTGCTGGGGGGTGACGGTAGAACGAGGGCTGACGAAGCTGGTCATCGATGACTCCTTGGCTGTATTCACGTTGCCCAGGAGTCAGAGAGAAGAAACCCGCCTCCAGGGCGGGTTCGGTGCACGTACGCGCTAGCCCGCCAAGCTGATAATGGCGGTAATAATAATGGCGTTGACGTGCTGGAAAGTATTCATGGGTAGCAACTTAGCCGCTAGTGCGGCACAAAGTCAACACTTCGCCTGCTGCGCCGAAAGCGGCACATCGAACACCTTGTCGAAGCCCCACTGGAAGACGAACGCGTAAACGAAGAAGAACACGAACAACGCCAGGTTGGTCAGCAACGCCGCCCACAGGCTGACGTCCAGCCAGTACGCCACCAGCGGCAGCAGGATCAGCACCAGCCCGCCCTCGAAGCCCAGCGCATGCAGCAGGCGCCGCAGGAACGTGCGCTCACGCCGGTGCTGGCGCGCTTCCCAGCGTTCGAACACCCAGTTGTAGGCCATGTTCCAGCTCATCGCGATGCCCGACATCAGCACCGACAGCACGGTCGACTGCGCCATCCCGGCACCGAACGCCAACTCCAGCGCGGGCGCCACGCAGGCGACAGCGATGGCTTCGTAAAGAATGGCCTGGACGATCTTGCGTGCCTTGCCTTGCATGTTCAGCTCCCTGGGTAAACGACCTGTAAAGCTACAAGAAGTGGCCCACAAGAAAAAGCCTGAAATTTGGACAACCCCGCGTTCGGCTGCTTGTATCTATCCAGTACAAACGGCGACAAGTCGTACAACTTCGTCCAGGGAATCGAACGAGGATATAGACGATGGCCCACCCCTTCCTGCCGGTGACCGGCACATGAGCCTGGCATTCATCGATTTTCTCACCTATGTGCTGTTCGGCCTGAAGATCCTCGCGATCGTCCTGGCCACGCTGATGTTCCTGCTGGGCCTGGATGACCTGTTCATCGACCTTTGCTACTGGGGCCGCAAGCTGATCCGGCGCTTTCGCATCTACGACAAGTACGAAAAAGCCGACGAAAAACGCCTGTTCGAGGTACCGGAAAAGCCCCTGGCCATCATGGTCCCGGCCTGGAACGAAGTGGGCGTGGTCGGTGAGATGGCGCGCCTGGCAGCCTCGACCATCGACTACGAGAACTACCAGATCTTCGTCGGCACCTACCCCAACGACCCGCAAACCCAGGCCGACGTCGACGCGGTGTGCCTGCACTACCCCAACGTGCACAAGGTGGTCTGCGCTCGCCCCGGCCCCACCAGCAAGGCCGACTGCCTGAACAACATCATCGACGCGCTGCTGCGTTTCCAGCAGGACGCCGGCATCCAGTTCGCCGGCTTCATCCTGCACGACGCCGAAGACGTGATCTCGCCCATGGAGCTGCGCCTGTTCAACTACCTGTTACCGAACAAGGACATGATCCAGATCCCGGTGTACCCCTACGCACCGGAATGGAAAGGCTTCACCGCCGGCCACTATGTCGACGAATTCGCCGAAAACCACGGCAAGGACGTGATCGTGCGCGAGGCCCTGACCGGCCAGGTGCCCAGCGCCGGGGTCGGCACCTGCTTCAGCCGCCGCGCCATCAGTGCGCTGCTCGAGGACGGCGATGGCATCGCCTTCGACGTACAGAGCCTCACCGAAGACTACGACATCGGCTTCCGCCTGAAGCAGAAGGGCATGAAGTGCATTTTCGCCCGCTACTCCATCACCGACCCGACGCTGACCCTGAAGCAGGAATGGCGCCCGGGCATGAGCCGCGAATTCTCCCAGGTGATCTGCGTGCGCGAGCACTTCCCGCGCGACTGGCAGCATGCCATCCGGCAGAAGTCGCGGTGGATCGTCGGCATCGTGTTCCAGGGCACCAGCAACCTCGGCTGGAGCCGCAAGGGCGCGCTCAACTACTTCCTCTGGCGTGACCGCCGCGGCCTGTTCGCCTACCTGCTGAGTTTCCTGGTCAACCTGTTGCTGCTGGTGTTGCTGGCCATGTGGCTGGTCACGGTGATTGCACCGGAGTCGTGGCGCTTCATGTCGATCCTCAGCGACAGCTGGCTGCTGACCACCTTGCTGTGGCTGAACGGGCTGATGCTGTTCAACCGCCTGTTCCAGCGCGCGTGGTTCGTCACACGCTTCTATGGCATCGGCGAAGGGCTGCTGTCGGCACCGCGGATGATGTGGAGCAACTTCGTCAACTTCTTCGCCAACCTGCGTGCCCTGCGCCAGGTGATGGAAATGGGTGACTCGCGGCGCGTGGCCTGGGACAAGACCACTCACGAATTCCCCGCCATCGCCGCCCCCGCCCGCACGCCGCTGGGCCAGCGCCTGGTGGGCAAGGGCCTGATCAGCGACGAACAGCTGCAACAGGCGATCACCAGCCCGGTACGCCGTCGCCTGGGCCGCGAGCTGCTGCTGCGCGGCTGGCTGAACAGCGAACAGCTGGTCGCCACCCTGGCCGAGCAGATGGACCTGCCCTGGGCACCGCTCAACCCGTTCAAGCTCGACCCGCAGCTGATCGCCAAACTGCCGCGCAAGCTGGCGACGCACTATGGCGTGCTGCCGGTGGCCGAAGACGGCGACACGCTGGTGCTGGCCAGCGAAAGCCCGGTCAGCCAGGTATCGCTGGGGGTAATCAGTCGCCACCTGAAGCGCCCGGTCAGCGCCCGCCTGGCGCCCCAGGGCCGGGTGACCCTGGGCCTGCGCTACCACTACCCAAGCCCCTGGCAGAAGCCGGAAACCCGCGACATGCTGGCCATCCTCGAGCGCCACCAGGACGACGAAGTGCTGCTGGAACAGGTCAGCCACCACCAGGTGATGCTCGGCGCCCTGCTGCAGGTGCGCGGCATGGTCCCGGTCACTTTGTTCAACCAGGCGCTGATCGACTTCGACCCGGAACACCAGAGCCTCGGCGAGCACCTGATTGCCCGCAGCATCATCACCGAGCAGGTGCTGCAGCAGGCCCTGATCGAACAGGCCAGCGAACAGCAGGCCGCCTTTGACCTGACCCGGGAGGTGGCATGAAGCCGCGCTTTTCCCTCACCTTCACTGGCTTGTTGCTGTGCTCCGCCGCCCTGCCCTGCGCCGCTTCGGCGCCGATGACCGACTTTCAGCGGTTCACCAGCTACCCGTTCATGGAGCGCAGCTACCGCGAAGCGAAGAAGGACAACTGGCCCGAGGTCGAACGCCTGACCCGCCACGTGCTGGGCCGGGTGCCGAACAACGACGAAGCCCGCGCGCTGCTGGTGGAGGCCCTGGCTCACCAGCGCCGCTACAAGGAGGCCGAAGCCCTCGCCGAACAGTTGGGCGACAGCCCTGAATACGCCAACGCCCTGCTTGAACTGCGCCTGACCTGGATCGAACAAGACCCGCCGCCGGCCAGCCAGGTGGAACAATGGCTGGCCAGCAGCGACGGCACCCACCGGGTGCGTCTGTGGCAGGCCTATAGCCTGAGCCTGGCCAGATTCGGTGGTGCCGCCAAGGCGCTGGACTGGCTCAACCATCTGCCGCCTCAGGGGGACGGCCAAGTGCTGCGCCTGGCCCGGGCCAACTTCGCCGAGCAACTGCGCAACTGGAAGGAAACCATCGAACAGCTGCAGCCGTTGGCCGACCAAGGCCAGTTGCCTGCGCAAGACTGGCAGCGCCTGGCCAATGCCTATATCCAGCAGGTGGATGAAAAAGGGCTGAACGCGCTGCTGCCCAGCGCCCCTTCCCCCGAAGCAGCCAACCAGGCCCGCCTGGCCATGGCCAACCGCGCCATCGCCGTCGGCCAGAACCAGCAGGCCCGGCATTGGCTGCAGGCACTGCCCGCCGCGCAGCTGAACCAGCCCGAGCAGCGCCAGCAACTGTGGGAGCTGGCCCGCGAAGGCGACGACGCGCCGCTGGTACAGCGCCTGAGCAACGAACTGCAACGCCCCTGCCTGGAAACCGTCGACTGGCTGTCGCGCCGCGACCCGGAGCTGGCGCGCGAGCAGTTCAAGGGCTGCACCGCCAGCACCGACCCCAGGGCCTATGCCGTGCTCAGGCAACGCCTGTACGGCGACCCGCCCCAGCCCCCGCAACCACGCACCGCCGCCGAATGGGAGCAACGCTATCGGCAGAGCGGCGATATGGCCGCACTGGAGCAAGCCACCTTCCTGCTGATGCAACAGGGCCATGGCGAACACGCCCGGCAACTGCTGGAGCAGGCCTACGACCGCCACCAGGGCCGCCTTGCACCCTCGCTGCTGCAGCGCCTGGGCAACCTGTATGCGCGCAACGACGGGCCGCTGGACAGCCGCCGCATGCTCGGCCTGATCCCTCGGGTCGACGCCAGTACCCGGGCCCAGCTGCTCGGCCGCCTGGCCGAGGCTGGCCAGTGCGATGCCGTGCGCCAGGCCGTACCGGCCACCCCGAGCGAGGCTGGCCAGTACCGCGCCCTGGGCCGCTGCGCCATGCCCGACCAGCCCGGCGAAGCGGTTGTCTACTACCAGGCCGCCGAGCGCCTGGGCGACAGCGGGAGCCGCTTGCCCCTGGCCTATGCCCTGGAAGCCGCTGGCGACTCCGAAGCGGCCCTGCCCATCTGGCGCACCCAGCCGGACAGCGCCTGGACCGACAACGCCCGCCTCACCGCCGCCCGTGGCGCGCTGAACGCCGGCGACGCACAAGCGGCCCGGCGCTATTGGGACGCCGCCGCACACGATAGCGCCGACGACTGGGCCCTGGGTGCCGCCATCGCCCAGCGCCAAGGCGATTACCAGGCCGCGCTGGGCTTCCAGCGCCAGGCCCTGGCACACAACCCGCGGGCCGACCACTACTACGCTGCCTCCAGCACCGCGCAACTGGCTGGCGACAGTGCCCAGAGCAGCGCCTGGCTGGCCGAAGCCGTGCGCCTGGCCCCCGACCAGCCACGCTACCGCGCCGACTACGGCATGCGCCTGGCCAGCTCGACGGACAAGGCCCAGCGCCGCCAGTCGATCCCCTACCTGGAGCGCGCCACCCACGACTTCCCCGAGGACTACCGCCTTGGCGAGACGCTGGCCTTGCGCTACGACGAAGCCGAAGACAGTGCTTCGGCGCGCCGCGAACTGCGCCGCATCCTCGATGTGGAGCAGGACCTGGTCGACGGCGACGACGAATACGGCAGCCTGGAAGCCCGCAAGTACCGCCAGCGCCGCGCCCACGAAAGCCTGTCGCGGCGCGACACCATCACCCTGGCCAGCACCTGGTCGCCGGCCGGCACCTCGACCAACGACAAGTTCCTCGACAATGGCCAGCGCAGCGGCACTTCTCGCCGCGCGCAATCGCAGAACGTGCAACTGGCCATGTGGGACCACGCCCTGGGCGAAGAGCCAAGCCGCAACGGCAGCACCCTGTCGGTGTATGGCCGGGTACTGTTCGGTGGGCAAAGCCGCACCGACTACGCGCAAAGCATGGGCACCGGTGTCGGCCTGCGCTACAAGCCATTCGGCCAGGCCAACCTCAACCTGTATGCCGAGCTGTACCACCAGCGTCAGATCGACGAAGAGCACTATCGCGGGCTGAGCCTGGGCCAGCTGCTGAGCCCGGCCAAGGTCGGCGGCAACTGGGGCGACCTGCGTCACCACGCCGAATCGAGCAACGACCTGCTGTTGCGTGCCACCGCCTCGTTCCTCGACCAGGGTGACTGGCGCAACGACTGGCGGGTCGATGAAGACGACTGGAACGAGCGCTTCCTCTACCTCGACGCCGCCTGGTGGACCCGTGCCGGCGACCACGCCTGGCTGTCGCGCTACCAGCAGGGCCACGCCTGGAAGCTGCCGGGCAGCTCGCCGCAAACCATCATGCCTTATGGCTTTGTCGAGTTTTCCAGCCAGGATCCGAGCAACGACTGGCGCCAGGACGCCCGGGCCGGGGTTGGTGTGCGCTGGCAATGGTGGTTCGATGACGACCGCTACAACGCCTACCGCGGTTCGCTGAAAGTGCGTGCCGAATACCAGCAATCGCTGGGCGGCAATCTATACGAGCGCGCCAACGGCGTGCTGGTCGGTGCGGAGATGACCTTCTGATGCGTACGTTCCTGGCCCTCTGCCTGCTTGCCCTGTGCCTGCCAGCCAGCGCCGACCAGCGCCTGTTCTACCAACCCCTCAACCGCGACGCCAATGTCACCCCCGCCCAGTGGCAGCAACTGTGGCACGCCACCGTGGCCCAGGGCGGCAAGACCCTGATCGTGCAGTGGAGCGCCTATGGCGACAGCGATTTCGGCGGTGCCCAAGGCTGGCTGGCCGACAGCCTGCGAAGCGCGCGTGCCCAGGGCCTGCAACTGGTGCTGGGGCTGTACATGGACCCGGCCTATTACCAGCGCATCGACGAGCTGGACGGTGAAGGCCTGAATAGCTACTGGAAGGCGCAGCTGGGGCGCTCGCTCAACCAGTACCAGCAACTGCGCCAGGCGTGGCAGTTGCCGGTGGACGGCTGGTACCTGCCCATGGAGCTGGACGACCATCATTTTCGCGAGGCCGAGCGCCGGGATGCCCTCTACAAACAGTTGCAGGCCTTCAACCGGCAGTTGGACAAGCCTTTGCATATCAGCACTTTCAGCGCTGGCAAACTCTCACCGCGGGTCAATGCCGCATGGCTGGATCAACTGGCCGGGTTGGGCTTGACTGTGTGGTGGCAGGATGGCGCCGGGACCGGGCGCTTGCCCGCGTTGGTGCGCCAGGGCTACGAGCAGGCCTTGCCGTGCCGGGTAGGCGTGGTGCGCGAGGCGTTCCGCCAGGTGAGCGCGCCAGGCCAGGCGTTTCGGGCTGAGCCTGCCCAGCCGAAGCTGACCGGCGGGTGCCATGCCGAGGCGGTGTTCGACCTGCGTTACCGGCCATGGGCCCGGGGTGTTCTGCCCACCAATTGAGTCTCCAGGCCCGGCCTCTTCGCGGGTAAACCCGCTCCCACAGGGACCGCACAGATTTCCAGTGCTGTGGGAGGCCTGTGGGAGCGGGTTTACCCGCGAAAGGGCCAGGCCTGGTAAAGCAGTACTCTCAGGAGCCCAGCGATGTTCAAGACCATCGAAGCCCACGTTCGCAAACAGGTCGCCCCAGCCGCCCTGCGCGCCGAATTCCGCCAGCACGAATTCGAGGCCATGCGCCCATTCTGCCTGTTGGTATTCTGCGTCAGCATCCTGATCTGGCTGGTCTTCGACCTGATCGTCAGCTTCCTCGGCGGCCAGGGTTTCACCTGGCTGTCCTATCTGTTCATCACCCTGCTCGGCGCCCTCACCGTGGTGCTGCGGTTCACCCGTCGCAGCCATCATTTCGATGTGCTCAACCTGCTGTTCATCGCCTCCATCACCCTGGGCATGCGCCTGGTAATCGAAGGCATCCCGGTGGCCCTGCGCCCGGTGTGGCTGGTGCTCGGGGTCTCCACCGTGCTGTATGCCGTGTCGGTGCTACCGGTGCGGCGCTGGTCGTTCTTCTGCGCCATGGCCATCACCTGGGTGGTGCTCAACCCGTTCTACCACACCCGTATCGGGCCGGACGAACTCGAAGGCGCCATGCTGATCAGCTACGCGGTGTTCCTCAGCGGCCTGGTCATCTACAGCTACCTGCAGATGCGCAAGGCCAAGCTGCACAACTTCTACCTGTCCAAGGTGCTGCTGGACCAGGCCTATGTCGATGCCCTGACCGAAATCCCCAACCGCCGTTCGTTCATGGCCCAGGCCGACCGCCAGCTGCGCCTGGCCACGGCCGAGCAGTACCTGGCGATGATCGACATCGACAACTTCAAACGGGTGAATGACCGTTTCGGCCATGACGTGGGCGATGAAGTGCTCAAGCGCGTGGCCCTGCATATCAAGGCGAGCATGGCCGGTTACGAGTTTGCCCGACTGGGTGGTGAGGAATTCGCGATCTTTTTCCAGGGGCTGGACCAGCAAGGCGCCGAGCAACGAGTGGCGGCGCTGTGCCAACGAGTACGTGAAGATGTTGGCGAACACCCGGTAACCATCAGCATTGGCCTCGCCCGGGTGAACCAGGGCGACAGCCTGACCACGGCGCTGGTGCGCGCCGACCAGGCGCTTTACGAGGCCAAGCACAGTGGCAAGGACCGGTTTGTGCTGTGGTCTGCCCGGCTGGCAGAAAGTGATTAGCAGGCCCGGCCTCTTCGCGGGCTCGCCCGCTCCCACAAGTGCTCCACAGTGTTTGAAATCTGTGCGGCCCCTGTGGAGGACCAGGGTTAGCAGGCCCGGCCCTTTCGCGGGTAAACCCGCTCCCACAGGTTCTCTACAGTGTTTGAAATCTGTGCGGTCCTTGTGGGAGCGGGTTTACCCGCGAAAGGGCCGGTACAGGCAGCCCATCACCCGGCAGGCAAGCGAATCCGGAACTGTGCACCACCCAGCGCCGACTGCGCCACGGTCAAGCTGCCACCCTGCCCCTCGATCGCCCGCCGGCTGATCGCCAACCCCAGGCCAAACCCGCCGGTATTGCGGTCACGGCTACGGTCCAGGCGGTAGAACGGCTGGAAAATCCGCTCGCGCTCCTCCACCGGAATACCAATCCCGTCATCCTCCACCGTGACCAGGCAGGCGCCATCGTCTTCCAGGCGCAAGCGCAGCAACAGGCTTTCGTCGCAGTAACGCATGGCATTGCGCACCAGGTTCTGCACCGCCCGTGCCGTCAGCCGTGGGTCCAGCACAAAACGCGGCAGATCCCCCTCGGCCCGCACCTCCCACTGGATACCCCGGCCATCGAGCTCCTCGGCAAAGCCGCCGAGCACGCTGTCGACCAGCTCCAGCAACGACACCTCGACCCGCTCGCGGGCCTGGTCGGCGTTGTACAGCCGGCTGTAGGACAACAGCTCCAGCACCAGCTCATCCAGCTCACGCACATGCCCCACCAGCTCCAGCAGGCGCTTGCGGCTGGCCGGCGGCACTTCGTCGAACAGCAGCACCAGGCCGAAATCCAGCCGGGTCAGCGGTGTGCGCAACTCGTGCGACACCGCATTGAGCAGCTCGCGCTGCTGGTTGACGTGGCGCTCCAGGTCACTGGCCATGGTGTCGAACACCCCGGCCAGTTCGCCGATGTTGGAGTGCGGCGAGATGTGCGTACGCTCGGCCATCTGCCCCTGGCCCAGGCGCCGGGCGGTTTCCTTGAGGCGCTCCAGGTCGCGCCAGTGCGGCCATACCCACAGCAGCAGGCAACCGAGCATGGCTGCACCGATCAGTACGGTCACGCCCCACGACAGCACGTTGATATCCAGCGGGTCTGGCGGTGAGTGCAGGCGCACCAGCCATTCCTTGTCCAGCGGCGCCAGCACCGTCTCGTAGTAGCCCCATTCGGCGATGCGCACGGCGTACAGGCCGTGCTCCAGGCGCGCCTGCTCGTCCTCGCTCAGGTCGGCCTGGTCCATGCGCAGCAGTTGCAGTTCCAACGGCGCGAAATCACTGGCCAGCTCTTGCTCCACCGCCGGCCACTGCTCACGCGGGGCCTGACGGAACTGGCGTACGATCAGCGACTGCACGCCCTTGGCCTGGTCCAGGTTGTAGGCCATGAAGCGGTCCTGGAACAGGCCGACGATGGTGTCGGGGATGAACAACAGTGCACCGGCATAGGCAACGATGATCACCAGATACAGCCGCACCAGAATCTTCAGCATGGGCGGTCAGCACTCCCACTCGACACGGCTGAACAGGTAGCCCTTGCCCCACACGGTCTTGATCTTGCGCGCTTCGCCGGCGTTATCGTCGAACTTGCGCCGCAGCTTGGAGATGGCCACATCCACCGAGCGGTCGGTGCCGTTGAACTCGATACCACGCAGTTGCTGCAGGATGCGGTCGCGGTTCAGCACTTCGCCGGCATTGCGCGCCAGTACCACCAGCAGGTTGTACTCGCCGCTGGACAGCTCCACCTCTTCGCCGCGCCAGGTCACGGTGCGCTCGGCCAGGTCGATGCGCAGGCCACCGATCAGGATCAGGTCGTTGTCCAGGCGCGGCTCGTTGACGCTGCTGCGGCGCAGCAGGGTACGCACGCGGGCCAGCAGCACACGCGGCTCGCAGGGTTTGGTCACGTAGTCGTCGGCGCCCATTTCCAGGCCCAGGACCTGGTCGTGGCTGTCGTCGCGGGCGGTCAGCATCAGGATCGGCAGGCTCTGCGACTCCTGGCGGAGCAGGCGGCACAGCTGCAGGCCATCGATGCCAGGCAGCATCAGGTCGAGGATGACCAGGTCAGGCTTTTGCCGGCGGTACTCGTCCAGCACATGATCGCCGCGGGCGATCACCTGGACATGGAAGTCGTTGCGTTGCAGGTAGCTGGCGATCAGTTCGGACAGGGCGCTGTCGTCTTCGACCAGGAAAATATTCGGCATAGGCGCTTGGAAGTCTGGGTTGTGGTAGGCCTTGCCGGCCTCTTCGCGGGTAAACCCGCTCCCACAGGGACCGCACAGCATCTGGAACCTGTGCAGTCCCTGTGGGAGCGGGTTTACCCGCGAAGAGGCCGGTACAGGTACACGCAGAATATAGAACCCTACAGGTCGGCAGGATTGTTCTTCACACTTTTTCACACTCGTCCTACAGGTATTAACAGCCACCCAAGGAACGCCTGCCGTAGCATACCGGTGGTCATCATCGGAAGATCCGTATGTCTACTACCCTCCCCCCACGCTTGCGCCCGTTGGCGCTTCTGGCGTTCCTGAGCCTGTCCCTGGCCGGCTGCGACGACAGCGCCGAACAGGAAGAACAGGCCCCCACCCCGCAAGTGCGGGTGGAAACCCTGCAACTGCAGCCACTGGCCATCAGCAGTGAGCTCAGCGGCCGTATCCTGGCGCCGCGCACCGCCGAAGTGCGCGCGCGCGTCGCGGGCGTGGTGCTCAAGCGGGTGTACCGCGAAGGCAGCGACGTCAAGCAGGGCGATGTGCTGTTCCTGATCGACCCGGCACCGTTCAAGGCCGACCACGACAGCGCCCGCGCCACCCTGGCCAAGGCCGAAGCCACCCTGTACCAGGCACGCCTGCAGGAGCAGCGCTACCGCGAGCTGGTCGACGACAAGGCGGTCAGCCGCCAGGAATACGACAACGCCAAGGCCAGCTACCTGCAGGCCGATGCCGCAGTGGCCGAGGCCAGGGCCGCCCTGGAACGCGCCCGCCTCAACCTCGGCTACGCCACCGTGACCGCGCCGATTTCCGGCCGTATCGGCCGCGCCCAGGTCACCGAAGGTGCGCTGGTCGGGCAGAACGAGACCACGCCACTGGCGACCATCCAGCAGCTGGACCCGATCCACGCCGATGTCACCCAGTCGACCCGCGAGCTCAACGCCCTGCGCCGTGCCCTGCGTGCCGGCGAGCTGCAGCAGGTCGGTGACGGCCAGGCCCGGGCCACGCTGATCCAGGACGATGGCAGCACCTACCCGCTGCCGGGCAAACTGCTGTTCTCCGACATCAGCGTCGACCCCAGCACCAACCAGATCACCCTGCGCAGCGAGTTCCCCAACCCGGACCTCGACCTGCTGCCCGGCAGCTACGTGCGCGTGCGCCTGGAGCAGGCCGTGCAGCCCAAGGGCCTGAGCGTGCCGCAGCGCGCCATCCTGCGTGACAGCGCTGGCGTGCCCAAGGTGCTGGTGGTCGACCCGCAGGCCCGGGTCAGCGACCGCCAGGTAGTACTGGGCAGCGCCCAGGGCGACCGCTGGATCGTCAGCGAAGGCCTGGCCCCCGGCGAGCGGGTGGTGGTCGAGGGCCTGCAACACGTCAAGGCTGGTGACCAGGTGCAGGTCGACAATGCATCAGGGGCATCGCCCATCGCACAGCACACTGACCAGTGAGGGCCTGATTCATGCCGCAATTCTTCATCGACCGCCCGGTATTCGCCTGGGTGGTCGCCCTGTTCATCCTGCTGGCCGGTGCCCTGGCCATCCCGCAGCTGCCGGTGGCCCAATACCCCAACGTGGCCCCGCCGCAGGTGGAAATCTACGCCGTGTACCCGGGCGCCTCGGCGGCGACCATGGACGAAAGCGTGGTCAGCCTTATCGAGCAGGAGCTCAACGGCGCCGACAACCTGCTGTACTTCGAGTCGCAGAGCAGCCTGGGCAGCGCCACCATCACTGCCACCTTCGCCCCGGGCACCAACCCGGACCTGGCCCAGGTCGACGTGCAGAACCGCCTGAAGGTGGTCGAGTCGCGCCTGCCGCGCCCGGTGACCCAGCAAGGCCTGCAGGTGGAAAAGGTCTCCACCGGCTTCCTGCTGCTGGCCACCCTCACCTCCGAAGACGGCAAGCTCGACGAAACCGCCCTGTCGGATATCCTCGCGCGCAACGTGATGGACGAAATCCGCCGCCTCAAGGGCGTCGGCAAGGCCCAGCTGTACGGTTCGGAACGCGCGATGCGCATCTGGATCGACCCGCGCAAGCTGATCGGCTTCAACCTCACGCCCAACGACGTGGCCGAGGCCATCGCCGCGCAGAACGCCCAGGTGGCCCCCGGCAGCATTGGTGACCTGCCCACCCGTGGCACCCAGGAAATCACCGCCAACGTGGTGGTCAAGGGCCAGCTGAGCACCCCCGAGGAGTTCGCCGGGATTGTCCTGCGTGCCAACCCGGACGGTTCCACGGTGACCATCGGCGATGTCGCCCGGGTCGAGATCGGTGCCCAGGAATACCAGTACGGCACACGCCTGAACGGCAAGCCGGCCACCGCCTTCAGCGTGCAGCTGTCGCCGGGCGCCAACGCCATGGAAACCGCCACCCTGGTGCGGGCGAAGATGCAGGACCTGGCGCGCTACTTCCCCGAAGGCGTCAAGTACGACATCCCCTACGACACCTCGCCATTCGTCAAGGTGTCGATCGAGCAGGTCATCAACACCCTGTTCGAAGCCATGCTGCTGGTGTTCGCGGTGATGTTCCTGTTCCTGCAGAACCTGCGCTACACCCTGATCCCGACCCTGGTGGTGCCGGTGGCCCTGATGGGCACCTTCGCCGTGATGCTGGCCATGGGCTTCTCGGTCAACGTGCTGACCCTGTTCGGCATGGTGCTGGCCATCGGCATCCTGGTCGACGATGCCATCGTGGTGGTGGAAAACGTCGAGCGGATCATGGCCGAGGAAGGCCTGCCGCCCAAGGAGGCCACGCGCAAGGCCATGGGCCAGATCAGCGGCGCGATCGTCGGCATTACCCTGGTGCTGGTGGCGGTGTTCCTGCCCATGGCCTTCATGCAAGGCTCGGTGGGGGTGATCTACCAGCAATTCTCGCTGTCGATGGCAGTGTCGATCCTGTTCTCGGCGTTCCTGGCCCTCAGCCTGACCCCGGCGCTGTGTGCAACCCTGCTCAAGCCGGTGGCCAAGGGCGAGCACCACGAACGCAAGGGCTTCTTCGGCTGGTTCAACCGCCGCTTCGAGGGCATGAGCAACGGCTACCAGCGCTGGGTGATGCAGGCGCTCAAGCGCAGCGGCCGCTACCTGCTGGTATACGCGTTGCTGCTGGCGGTGCTGGGTTATGGCTTCAGCCAGCTGCCCACGGCGTTCCTGCCCACCGAAGACCAAGGCTACACCATCACCGATATCCAGCTGCCGCCGGGCGCCAGCCGCATGCGCACCGAACAGGTGGCGGCACAGATCGAGGCGCATAACGCCGAAGAGCCCGGCGTGGGTAACACCACCTTGATCCTGGGTTTCAGCTTCTCGGGCAGCGGGCAGAACGCGGCACTGGCCTTTACCACGCTCAAGGACTGGTCCGAACGCGGCGCCGACGACAGCGCCCAGTCGATTGCCGACCGCGCGACCATGGCCTTCACCCAGCTCAAGGACGCCGTGGCCTACGCCGTGCTGCCGCCGCCGATCGACGGCCTTGGCGAGTCGACCGGCTTCGAGTTCCGCCTGCAGGACCGCGGCGGCATGGGCCACGCCGAGCTGATGGCCGCCCGCGACGAGCTGCTGGCCAATGCCGGCAAGAGCAAGGTGCTGACCAACGTGCGCGAAGCCTCGCTGGCGGAAAGCCCGCAGGTACAACTGGAAATCGACCGCCGCCAGGCCAACGCCCTTGGCGTATCGTTTGCCGATATCGGTTCGGTGCTGGACGTGGCCGTGGGTTCCAGCTACGTCAACGACTTCCCCAACCAGGGCCGCATGCAGCGGGTGGTGGTGCAGGCCGAAGGCGACCAGCGCAGCCAGGTCGAAGACCTGCTGAAGATCCACGTGCGCAACGACAGCGGCAAGATGGTGCCACTGGGCGCCTTCGTCCAGGCCAGGTGGGTCAGCGGCCCGGTGCAGCTGACCCGCTACAACGGCTACCCGGCGGTGTCGATTTCTGGCGAACCGGCAGCCGGCTACAGTTCGGGCGAAGCCATGGCCGAGATCGAGCGCCTGGTAGCCCAGCTGCCGGCCGGCGCCGGCCTGGAATGGACTGGCCTGTCGCTGCAGGAGCGGCTGTCCGGCAGCCAGGCACCGATGCTTATGGCGCTGTCGTTGCTGGTGGTGTTCCTGTGCCTGGCAGCGCTGTACGAAAGCTGGTCGATCCCCACCGCAGTACTGCTGGTAGTACCGCTGGGCGTGCTCGGTGCGGTGCTGGCGGTGACCCTGCGCGGCATGCCCAACGACGTGTTCTTCAAGGTCGGCCTGATCACCCTGATCGGCCTGTCGGCGAAGAACGCCATCCTGATCATCGAGTTCGCCAAGAGCCTGGTCGACCAGGGCGTGGATGCCGCCGACGCCGCCGTGCAGGCCGCGCGCCTGCGCCTGCGGCCGATCGTGATGACCTCGCTGGCATTCATCCTCGGCGTGGTGCCCCTGGCAATTGCCAGCGGCGCCAGTTCGGCCAGCCAGCAGGCGATCGGCACCGGGGTGATCGGCGGCATGCTCAGCGCCACACTGGCGGTGGTGTTCGTGCCGGTGTTCTTCGTGGTGGTGATGCGCGTTGCCGGGCGACGCCAGGCGGGTAATGCCGACACGCAGGCCGTGACCAGCGAAAGCTGACTGGACAAGCCCCGCGTGAAATGGGAGGGTTCCCGGCAATGACTGCCCGGAACCCTTTTTCATGCCTGATGCCCTCCCCCCCTGCTCCATCCTCATTCTCGCCGGTGGCCGCGGCCAGCGCATGGGCGGCCGCGACAAGGGCCTGGTCGACTGGCAGGGCGAACCGCTGGTGGCGCATGTGCAGCGCGTGGTACGGCCGCTCAGCGATGACCTGGTGATTTCCTGCAACCGTAACCAGCAGGCCTACCGGGCGTATGCCGACCAGTTGGTGGGCGATGCCGAGGCGGACTACCCCGGGCCGTTGGCGGGGGTGATCGCCGGGCTCAAGGTGGCGCGGCATGAATGGGTGGTGCTGCTGGCCTGTGATGCACCGCTGGTTGACCGGGGGTTGATCGAGGACCTGCTGCGCCTGGCGGTGGCAAGTGACAGTGCGGCCATGGTGCGCCAGGGTGGGTACTGGCAGCCGATGTTCAGCGTGCTGCCACGCCGGGTGTTGCCGGTGCTGGAGCAGGCCTGGGCGGCGGGCGAGCGGAGTTTGCAGAAGGCCTTGCTGCGTGAAGCGGTGCAAGGGCTGGAATGTGCCGACGATGATCGCAGGTTGAGCAACTTCAACAGCCCGGAGCTGTTGCAAGGCTGAGGTCATCCGCTGCCTGTGCTGGCCTCTTCGCGGGCACGCCCGCTCCCACAGGTTCTCCACTGCCCTTGAGGCATGCGCGGCCCTTGTAGGAGCGGCCTTGTGTCGCGAAAGGGCCGCAAAGCGGCCCCGGGATATCAGCAGCGATGCATGAATTGCCGGGGCTGCTCTGCAGCCCTTTCGCGACACAAGGCCGCTCCTACAGGGGCCCCATTTCCCTACAGCTGGTGATTTACCCGGCAGACAATTCCTCGACACTGATCTCGCGCATGCGGAACTTCTGCACCTTGCCGGTCACCGTCATCGGGAACTCATCGACAAAGCGGAAGTACCGCGGCACCTTGAAGTGCGCTATCCGCGCCTTCGCCCACTCGCGCAGTTCTTCCGCACTGGCCGTATGCCCCGGGTGCAGCCGCACCCAGGCCACGATCTCTTCACCGTACTTGCTGCACGGCACGCCAATCACCTGCACATCGGCCACCGCCGGGTGGGTGAAGAAGAACTCCTCCAGCTCGCGCGGGTAGATGTTCTCGCCGCCGCGAATGATCATGTCCTTGCTGCGCCCGACAATTCGCACATAACCCTGCTCGTCCATCACCGCCAGGTCGCCGGTGTGCATCCAGCCGTCCTCATCGATGCTTTCGGCCGTGGCCTTGGGGTTGTTCCAGTAGCCCAGCATCACGCTGTAACCCCGCGTGCACAGCTCGCCGATCTCGCCACGCGGCACGCTGTTGCCATCGGCATCGATCACCTTGTTCTCCAGCCGCGGCTGGGTGCGCCCGACGCTGGTCACGCGGCGCTCCAGGTCGTCGCTGGCGCCGGTCTGCAGCGACACCGGGCTGGTTTCGGTCATGCCATAGGCAATCTGCACCTCGGCCATGTGCATCTCGCCGATAACCCGGCGCATCACTTCGATCGGGCAGGTGGCACCGGCCATGATCCCGGTGCGCAGGCTCGACAGGTCGAACTCGCCGCGCTGGGGGTGGTCCAGCTCGGCGATGAACATGGTCGGCACACCATACAACGCCGTGGCCTTTTCTTCCGCCACCGCACGCAGGGTGGCCAGCGGGTCGAAGGCGTCGTTGGGGTAGATCAGGGTGCTGCCGTGGGTCATGCAGCCGAGGTTGGCCATGACCATGCCAAAGCAGTGGTACAGCGGCACCGGCACCACCAGCCGGTCATGCTCGGTCAGGCCCAGGCTTTCACCGACCATGTAGCCGTTGTTGAGGATGTTGCTGTGGCTGAGGGTGGCGCCCTTCGGGAAACCGGTGGTGCCCGAGGTGTACTGGATGTTGATCGGGTCGTCGCAGCGCAGCTGTGCCTGGCGCTCGGCAAGGGCTTCGCGGCTGACGGCCGTGGCACGGGCCTGCAGGTCGTGCCAGGCGAGGAAGCCCGGCGGTGGCGCGACGGCCAGGCTGACCACACCGCGCAGTTCGGGGAAGCGTTCGCAGATCAGGGCGCCCGGCTGGCCGCCGGCCAGGCCCGGGACCAGCCCCAGCAGCATGGCGTGGTAGTCGGAGGTCTTGAACGCGTCGGCGCAGATCACCCAGCGGCAGCCGGACTGGCCGAGGGCGTAGTCCAGTTCGCTGGAGCGGTAGGCCGGGTTGATGTTGACCAGGATCGCGCCCACCTTGGCGCTGGCGAACTGGGTGATGCACCATTCTGCGCAGTTGGGTGCCCAGATACCGAGGCGATCACCGGGCTGCACGCCCAGGGCCATCAGCGCACGGGCATGCTGGTCGACGGCTTCGGCCAGTTGCTGCCAGGTGTAGCGCAGGGCCTGGTGGCGGACCACCAGGGCTTCGCGGTCAGGGAAGCGGGCGACGGTGGTGTCGAAGGCGTCGCCGATGCACTGGGTAAGCAGGGGTTTGTCCTGGTTGCCCTGGGAGTAGCTTGGCTGGGGCATGGGCGGTCTCTTGTTGTTCTTGTGTTGTCTGTACCGGCCTCTTCGCGGGCTTGCCCGCTCCCACAGGTACCACACAGGTTTCCAGGCCTGTGCAGCCCCTGTGGGAGCGGGCAAGCCCGCGAAGAAGCCAACACCGGTTTAACGGATGAACACCTGCGGCGTGGTGGTGGACATATCCCCACCCGGCAACTTGATGTTCTTCACTTTCTCCAGCGTGTCCGGGTTGAACACCGCCAGGTCGTTGAAGGTGCCGCCCAGGTACAACTTGTCGCCCTTCTTGTCGAAGGCCACGCAGTAGTAAGTGTGGTCCAGATTCGCCGCCTTGATCAGCTTGCGCTGTTCGAGGTCGTACTTGGCCAGGCGGTTGAGCACGCCGTAGATCTGGTTCGGATCTTTCGGCGAACGCAGCCCGGTGAAGTACAGCTCGGTCAGGTCGGCAAATTCCTGGGTGTGGGTCTTGCCGGTCTTCAGGTCAACGCTCAGGTAGCCATACAGCAGATCGGCGGTGGCCGGGTCCTGCTTGTCATCCTTGAACCTGGCAATGGTGTACAACATCGAGAACTCGTGGCGCGGGCTCTGGTGCGGCCAGAAGTACAGCACGTCCGGGGCGCTGTAGCCTTTGCGGTTCCAGTTGCGCAGCGGCAAGGCCACCGTGTACTTGCCGGTCTTCACGTCCATCTTGTAGATGTCCGGCCCGGCGACGTACAGGCTGCCATCGTCCGCCGCACGCATCAGGTACACCTGGCGCGGCATCGGGAAGGTGCGCACCGGCTTGGCCTCCAGGCCATCGACGGTGCTGAACACTTCCAGCCGCGGTGGCTTGACCACGTAGTGGTCGTTCAGGCGCTGGGTCGGGTTGACCGTGGCGTACACTTCCTTGCCGTCCGGGCTGATGGCGAACGAGTACATCGACCGGCC